>TARA_R110002153_G_scaffold20089_9_pt1 | contig 18178 bp, 21 predicted proteins | sample TARA_R110002153 | Tara Oceans TARA_R110002153 (sample SAMEA4398193) | marine metagenome | biome: Polar Biome; feature: [SRF] surface water layer (ENVO:00010504); material: water (ENVO:00002006), including particulate matter (ENVO:01000060) such as... | depth 5 m
ATAGAAGTTCTTATTCTTTTCAAAAGATTCTCTCCACATACCATAAACTGCACCATTAGGTCTGTATACGGTTGGGTGATCTTGAGACCTTGAATTGTTGTTTTGCCAGGGCTGTGAAGAGTGCCAATCAGACAATACATTATCATTATTCTTGTCAAGACCAAGCGCTGGTGGGAAGCCATATTCGGTAATGCTCAATACACCATCGACGTCTTTAGTCAAAAGCGCCTGTGCTGATCTTATATCTTCCGCTGTGCGAAGAGGACAAGTAGGCAAGCATAACCATATTTGATCTATCTCATTTTTATACTTATTAAAATAAAAATTTACAGTGTCGATTACTTTCGAGGTATCCGTTGCTAAATGTACAGGACGTTTAAAAACTTCTATATTACTTGAATGTTTTTGTGCAACACCAAGAATCTCGTCAGAGTCCGAGGTGAAGACAACGCGGTCAAAAGTTTCGACTGCTACATCCAATGTGTGATAAATCAAGGGCTTATTATTTAAGAGGGTAACATTCTTATTTGGGAACCTTTTGGAGCCGCCTCTGGCGGGAACAATACATAATCTTTTCATGCTTCCTTCTCCATAAAAAATCTCATTGTTTCTTTTAAGTTTTCTTCAAAGTTATCACTTCCGTTAAGAGTGAACCCAAGATCTTCTAGTTTGTCGGCGTTGACAGAGTATCTAAAGTCGTGACCGAGGCGGTCTGGGACAAAAGTAATTGAGTTCTCAAAATCTTTATTCAATACGCTTGTAATCTTTTTAACGATTTCAAGATTCTCTTGTTCGTTTGAAGACGAGATATTGTATACCTTGTTGAATTCAGAATTAAGAAGTATGTGTTCGATTGCTCGGGGGGTATCCTTAACGTAAGTCCATTCTCGGATATTACGACCAGTCCCATAAATAGGGATCTTATTTCCCTTTAGAAGGTTTCTCATAATTGTTGGTATAAATTTCTCTTGATGCTGCCGGGGTCCAAAGTTATTGGAGGGTCGGACCATTAGATACTCAACGCCATAAGTGTTAGCATAGGACCTCACCATGTGTTCAGCAGCAGCTTTGGTGGCTGAATATGGGTTCTTTGGATTTAAATGATCCCCTTCTTCGAAAGATCCTGCTTTAATATCCCCATAAACTTCATCAGTAGAGATATGGAATATCCTAGCACCTGTCTCTTTGCAAACTTCCAGCAAAGACTTAGTTCCTTCGATATTAGATTTGATAAATGCGTCACAAGAGCGAATAGAATTATCAACATGGGTCTCCGCAGCAAAATTAATAATCCAGTTAATGCTGCGTAATTGACAAATCTCTAATATTTTATCGGTATCACAGATGTTAACATTAAAAAGTTTAAAATCTGGGTTTGTGTAATGGTTACGAAGGTTTGAAGCAGTTCCAGCGTAGGTAAAACAGTCTACTCCATCGACTTTATACCCTTTTTCTAAAAAATAATCGACTGCGTGGCTTCCGATAAAGCCTGCACAGCCAGTAATTAAGAGGTTTGGCTTATTCAATTAGTTCTCCTTTGGCTAATTTAAAAAGGTAATCGCTATATTTTGTTTTACCAAGGTCAACAGCCAGGTCAACCAGTTGATCTTGGTCAATATAGCCCATTCTATATGCAATTTCTTCGACGCAGGCTATCTTAAGTCCTTGTCGATTCTCTACTGTTTGTACAAAATGAGACGCATCTAGCAAAGAATCGTGGGACCCGGCGTCAAACCAGGCGTATCCTCGACCCATAATTTGCAATTTTAGCCTATTTTGCTTTAGATATTCTTCATTAATTGAAGTAATCTCCAGTTCTCCACGCTGTGACGGCTTAATGGTCTTAGCAAGTTGAATAACGTCATTATTATAGTAATAAAGACCAACTGCTGCGCAGTTAGAGCGAGGATTTACAGGCTTTTCTTCAACGCTTAATACATTCTTATTATTATCATACTCAACGATACCGTACTTCTCGGGATCTGATACATAATAACCGAAGATAACAGCGTTTTTATTTTCGACAGTTTCTTTAACGCCGTCTTGTAGCAAGTCTATAAGCTCATTTCCATAGAAGATGTTATCACCAAGAATCAAGCATACGTCGTCATCACCGATGAATTCTTCGCCAATAATAAAACACTCTGCGATTCCATTAGCATGTTCTTGAACTTCGTAAGATACGCTAATCCCAAGTTTAGAACCATCTCCAAAGAGAGTTTGGAACAGACTTTTATGCTCTGGTCTTGTTATTATCAAGACATCTTTAATACCAGACAACATAAGAGTAGACAACGAATAATAAATCATTGGTTTGTCATAAACTGGCAGGAGTTGCTTCGTTGTTATTTTTGTTAATGGGTAAAGTCGTGTTCCTAAACCGCCTGCTAATATAATACCTTTCATTTTACACACTCAATAATATGTTTAATCTCTTTGTTTGTTAGCTTCTCATTAAAAGGAATGCTAAGGGTTGTAGCTGCGACAGCTTCTGATAGAGGACAAGCGAACTTAATGTCGCCATTATAAACTGGATTTAGGTGACTGGCTTCGTAATGAATTCCAGTAACAATTCCTTTTTTCTTCAACTCTTCCATTTTTGCTTTGTTGTCTCTTGTGACAATCCGGTATAGATGAGAACTTGTGTTCTCGTATCCAAGAGCCTCATTATAAGCCTCCCTAATCTCTTCTAGCCTTTTTACTTTCGCGGGGAGTTTCTTAAGGTTTTCGGATACAACTGTCGCTTGGAAAGAATTCAGGTACATTTTCCAGCCAGGGAATTTAATCTTTCTCTCCCAGTTGTTATTAGCGTAACTCATTCCGTTTAGAACTGCTTCCTTGAAATAAGCAATCTTATCATAGTCATCAGAAACAATCATTCCGCCATCAATTCCGCCTACTGGCTTGGTTGGATAAAAACTAAAGAACATAAGATCTTCCGGGTTTGCTTCTTTCTTGAATTGATCTCTGTCAACTTTTTGGGCAGAATCAATAACCTTATAATCTTCAAATTGATGGAGTACATAAGAATCACCTATCCAACTCACATCATCGATAAAATTGATTTTATTTCCGCTGTTAAGAATAGAGTTCAACACAACTGGAGGGATTACACTTGGGATATCCACAGTTACGTTTTTATTCAATAACATCAAGAAGATAGCATTAGTTGCACTACAAATGGAACAAGCGTATTTTGCGCCTACATATTCAGCAAACTTCTCTTCTAACTCTGTTACGATAGGGTCATGTAAGATATGTTTGAAATCTGCTGTGTTAATGCTGTAATTTTCAATGTGAAACAAACCAATCATAATTTATATTTGCCTTAAACAATACTAGCCAAAAAAGATCTTAATACTTGTTCTTCTTGTTCAACATTAGGATATGAGAATTTGACTCCCGGTACGGGTTCAACTTTTTTAATATCATACTCTGCAACTATATCAAACATCTTTTTTATTCTTTCGGCATTATAGCCTATTTCGCGGGACTTTTCAACCTTTTCTTTTAACTCTTTTTCAAGCCCTTGGACTTTAGTAGGGTATGTGTCGGCAAACAATTTCATAGCATCTTCAACTGGGATGTCGTCATAGGCGGCTATGGCGACGCCCATTAGCTCTGTCATTTTGGCAAATTCCTTCACCCAATACTCTGAATTTATCCACTCTGTCTGCTCTGGAAAGTGTGAAGCTAGGTCACCGTCTGGCATTTCTATCCTTTGTCCATTCTGGTGTATGATCCAAGGATATTCTCCTCGATGCCCGTTACCCCAGATTGTGTTTAAATAAGCTGTAATTTGTTCTGTGAATCTCATATTTTGAGGCTTTATAACATTTATCATCTTCCAACAGGCTTTTAAATGATTGCTGCGTGTTGTGTTATGCCAGTTACCATGAAAGTGTTTAGTTTGATCTATCATACGCTCTGCTGCGTTCGAGCCGATGATTGAATCTTTATGCTTTGAATACATATTCTCTTGAATATATAACTCTCCACCCATATCTTCTGACAAGTAGGCTGGATGTACAGCGCCTCTTGAGGAACTATATTCCTCATTGTCTTTTAGAAACTGAATCGTCTCTACGACTCCTTGTAGCAAAAAGAAATCATCATTGTCTACTACCGATGCCAATGGTGTTTCTATCTTATCTATTGAATCAGCCATCTTTTCGTGAAATTCATCAAGAGTATCGTCGTATCGGTATCGCAAGTAATCATATTTTAAATTTGGGAAGTTGGTGCTATTTTCTAAAATCTCTTGGATTACCTTATCTTTGCCGCCGTCAGCGACTAAAATTTTAAATGGATATCCTAATATATCCATCCACCTCATTAACCTTAAAGTATAGTGAGACCTGTCTTTTAAAATTAATAAAATTGTATAGTTATCATCCATCGGGTCCTCCAATATAGTTGGCAACAGGTCCGTGACCTGCTTTATCCTTTATCGCGACAGAATAACCTCTGTTTACGACTTCGTGGGATTCAGCGCTGAAGCACTGTAGGTAAAAGCGACCTTCTCGGGATTCAAATAAATCTTTATCTTCATCTTGTATGAACCCTGCTTTCTTAACAGTAGCGACTCCATGATACATTGCAGGATAAACGCATATCAGGTCTCCTTTCCTGGAAAGGTTTTCTAAAAAGTACTTTCTTTTTTCTTTATCCATCACATAGAAGCCATTATTGCCGCCGTCGTAGTCTTCTCCAATCTGACTAAAGATACCGCCAAGGAGCATCTTTTGGCGACGTGGTGAATCATAATGGTGAGTTATTCTTCCATGGTTAACGGGATATTGCATTAGAGTTATCCTGTCAATAATGCCGTCTGTTGGTTTATTATTCAAGTAAGCTGTAGGAGATTGACCAGATAGGACTTTAAAAGCAGACCAGTATTTGTCAAAATGTCGAAAAAGTTCTAATTCGTCATCCCATCTAAAAAAAATATGCGAATGAACAACTTCTGTATATCCACCTTCGGGTTTGCGGTCACCTTTATTTGTAAAACGATAGCTTTGAACTCCGTCTTTCATTTGAAAATATTTATCTTCCTTCGTCTTTCCCCACTCAATAACTCTATTTTTTAAATCTTCGACGAACTCTGGGGACAGCGCATTTTTTAAAATGTAAGCATCACCAGAATATATCGATTTAACCAGTTCTTGTGCTTCTTCTTGGCTGGCGTTTGTTACTTTTTCAACAAAATCCTCTGCCTCTAGTATGACGACGTTTCTTAAATAATGAGGATAGGTCTTCACATCTTCTATTTTATCCCACTCTTTTTGGAAAAAAAGAGGACTTTGTGTATCATTCTGCATCGTAGTCGTATTCTCGTTTTTTTAACTCTTTCGCATGTTCTTCGGCCATAAACTCTCTTAATTGCTCTCTGTTTACCAGTGGATGTTTTTCTATATAAAACAACATCTTTCCTAGTTCATCTAAGCTTACTGGGAGCATCACTGGGTACATCTCCTCTACTGGCTTATTCGTATATTGAAATAGTTCTTGCCATCCGTGATCACCTATGAAGTTAGCACCAGTGCCAAAGCGAGGTATAACATTGTATCTTTCTATCTTTGTCCTGTGATCTTTAATTATGGCGAGATCCTTTAGCATTTTTTTAAAAAATTCTTCTTTTATTTTACCTTCAGTAAGATTCTTGTGGATTTCTTCAATAAAGGATTTATCAACGTCAACTAACTCTTCTAAACAGGAGAGATCACGTTTTAAAAAGTCCTCTTTAAATTTTAACGAGGGGTTCCAATCACCAATAGTTTCTTCGGCGTTGGGGTCGCTTATAAAAGATGGAGAACTGTACTCTTGGCTTCGTGCAATGTGAAACGTCGGTAAGCACACTATTTTCCCCTTAGCTGCTAAAAAGTAAATGAATGTTTTGTCATAAAAAGATATGGCATTAATATCTGGATTTTGTAAATGAAACTCTTGGATTTGAATCAATATTTTTGTGGGTATTATACCGTGGACGACGCCTCCATCAAAATAGGTCCAAGCATCTCTAATTCTTTCTTTGGGGTCGCTGGTGTCTACTTCTGGTCTTACGAAATCTACTAAATAATCAATTGTTTCGTAGGTTACAAGCCCTTCGCCGCAAACTGTAATTTCTGGCTCGACAAAAGCAACTTCTTGTCCGCTTACCGCGACAACATCAGGGTTTTCTTCCAGATATTGAAGAGAATAAGGGATTCCCGAAAAGCACAAAAAGTCATCATCACACACTATTATAGAGTATTTTGTATCAATTGTTCTTAAACAGTCGCGGAGTTTTTCAACATAGTTTTTTCCTGGGACATGTCGATACTCGTTAACTGTTCCAAGCATATTATCAGAGATATCTGCTGGATCATGATCGGTGCTATCAAGAAAGATCACTTTAACAGGGCTATGGTTGCGATAATAATTTAAAATCCTTCCTAAAGTAACCCTTCTATTTCGAATTGTCACAATTACTGTCAAATAATCTTTAGTATTTTTTTTCATTTCTTGGCCGCCTTAACTTGAATCATCCTGTCTCTATCTCCTTTCCAATTGAAATAAGAAATCTCTGGTCTTTCAAAGTCTAGGTAAGACATAATGGCTTGAATTTTAGAGGTAGTATAGCAATTCTTATGGAACTGTCCGTCGCTGTTTTGAGGTCCAAAAATACAAGCTGTCAGATATCCCCATCTATTATCCATTGAGTAAGAATACTGACCAAACCAGTGCTTTTCTTCAATAGCATCGGGGTCGGACCTATAAAAGTCTTTCCAGTTATCCTCGGCGGCGAGCCATTTCTTTACAGCATCTTCAAAATCTGGAACAGAAAAGCAAAGTGTTCCGCCTGGTTTCATAACCCTTTTGAACTCAAGAAAGATCTTCTTCTCTTCTTCAAAAGACATGTGTTCTAAAAAAGCGTCGGCTCTGATTTCAGACACCGTACTATCCTCGTAAGGTAGGTTAAAAATATCATATTGCCTGACCTCTATGTCGTCAGCAATATCAACATTTGGATATCTCTCTTTGATCTCTTCTAGGGTATCTAAATCTATGTTCACGTACCCGCTTAATGGTCGTGAGGCACAGCCTATATTTAATTTAATTTCATCGCTCATTTTTTTCAATGTCTCTTAAGAGGCTTTCCATTTTAGATATATCCATAGTCGTGTCTGGAGCTATTTTTACATCTTTAATGTCGGATCTTTTTAACTTTTGTATGTTCTGGTTAGTTGCGCTTGCAAATTCATAAGCAGTTTGGGGCGGTCCACCGACGTTTATAGTACCATAGTTATCGATCAAATTTAAGATGTTTTTGGCGGCTTCTTCTTCATAAAGGTAGCTTTTTCGTATATCTACAGCAGCTTTGGGGTGAGGAAAGGGTTTGTTGGACATGCATAATCTTAAAATTAATGAGTTATCATAAATCCGAACCGATGCTTCTCCACCAAGCTTTGACCAACCATATTTTGTTACGCCGTCGTTGTTACCCAAGTAAGGGGATACGGGATCGGTTTCTTTATAATTACCGTCTGTTCCTGGATATACATAATCCGTTGATATATACACTAGTTTTACACCATAGCGCATACAAGCCAATGCGACGTTGGCGGTGCCAATGATGTTCGTCTCGATACTCATATCGGGATTCTCCTGGTGCTTTCTCATTGGTCTAGTATAAGCAGCGGTATGGATGAAATAATCGGGTTGAAATTCTTTTATGCGTTGAATTACTTCATCAAGGAGCCTAATATCCATTAAGGTTCTTGAAGGGTTATCGATAACATATTGAGAAAATCCGAGGTCCTTAATACAGCCTGCGAGCTTTCCTCCTCCGCCAGAGATTAGTATTTTTTTCATTTGTTTAGCTCGCGGGTCAAAACCTTTTTAATTTTTTTACAAACGAACCCCATTTGATCACTTGTTAGGTTGGCAGCGCCGGGGAGATTAATTCCGCGACTTGATATATCGTAGGCATTTATATTTTTATTCTTATATAGATTGAATTGATTATATGCAGGCTGCTCAGAAAGGGGGTAGAAAAAAGGTCGTGTGGGAACTCCCTCTCCTTCTAATTTTTTTATAAGTTCCAGCTTCTCCAACCCATATTTTTTACCGATTACCATAGCGGTGATCCAATAACTATTGAATACATTATCGGGTTCTATGTTGAATTGTATATCAGGAAGGTCTTGTAATGCTTCTTTATAAAAATTAAATTGTTCTCTTTTCTTGGTTACTAGTTCATCAAGCCTTAAGAACTGTGCGTACCCTAGTGCTGCCTGTATATTAAATGGCATATATTTGTGTGCGACTTCTAGAATACGATAAGAAACCTCTTTAGATCTTCCGTGGTCTCTTAAAAACATACACCTTTCGTATAGATCTTCATCATCAAGCAAAAGCATACCGCCTTCACCCGTCGTCATTGTCTTTGTTCTATGAAAACTAAAAGTGGAGCCAACACCGAATTTGCCAGATTTAATACCGTTGTAGGTCGATCCAACTGATTCGGCTGCGTCTTCAATTAAATATAAGTTGTATTGGTCAGCAATTTCTTCAAGCCTTTTCATATCGCTCATATTGCCAAAAAGGTTAACGGTAATGATTGCTTTTGTCTTTGGCGTTATGCTCGCTAGGACAGAATCAGGATCAAGACACCATGAATCTTTTTCTATATCACAAAACACAGGAGTCGCTCCAAGCCAAGAGATACCCGCAGTGCTTCCAATCCAAGTGCATTCAGGAACAAGAACTTCGTCGCCCTCTTCGATTCCCAATCCTTTGAGTAAAAGATGAATAGCAGTAGTACAATTTGGAGTCATAATCCCATATTTACGGTTATGGTACTTTGCGAACTCGTCTTGAAAAAGTTCACAGTAATAGTAAGCGTTTTTTCCGTACCATCCGTTCTTTAAAGCATCGGTAACGATATCAATCTCGTGCTGTGTGATATCAGGTCCTGCGGAATATATCTTTTTATCTACCAAGGGATTCTTCCTGTGATCGTGTGGTATATCATTAGCCAATCGCACAGCTTGGCGCGGACTGGATCTGTCCAAGCGGCAGGTCTATTCTTCTCAAAAAATAAGTGTCCAGACCAAGCAAAAGGGTAAATGATAAAGGGTGCCATTATAAGAGCTAGCCAGTAGTGATTAGTTATAGCCCATAAAATGTACAATAATGTCAGTATGTTACCTAAAATATGCAACCGTCGATTAATAGGGTTTTTATGGAGCGCTAGGTATTTAACATAATATTCTTTAAACGTCATTACCTTTCTACCTCTAGAGGGTTATCCCCCTTCTCTACAATGCAACATCCCTTGTAAAAGGATAGTCCAACCACATTTCTATCATAATAAGAAGCATCAACTTCACTATCTTCTGGGATTCCTACATATTGTGTTCTTCCTCCCTTATAAAATCTAAAGTTGATATTATCTATTAGGCTTTTTAAGTACTCTATTGTGTTAGTGGGCTTCTTGAGTCCGCCGCCCCAGGCTTTCCAATAAGAAGTTCCAAGATCTTCTACAATATAAAGTCCGCCAGGTTTAAGTGAGTTTTTAAAAAGGTACTCAAAGCTAATCTGCTGATGTTCTACAACATGACTTGCATCATCAATGATAAGATCGAAAGGACCAGCCTCTTCAGCAATCTTTTCTAATAGTGAGGTGTCAGTTTGATCCCCGATATATACTCTAACGCGGTCCTCTGCGAAGTCTTTTAAGGGTTCTGGATTGTATTCCAGTCCACAAATTTCTCCTTGTGGGAAATAATCTTTCCACATTTTCAGCGAGTCGCCATCTTTAACACCAATCTCAAGAACCTTCACTGGCTTCGCTCTTAAATGATTTAAGTGGCGATCATAATAGTGACAGTACTGAACACACTCTGGATCTGTGATCTTCGTGCTGTTATATTTGGTTGCGATTGTGGTTAGCTCGTTGGAACTGTTTCCAAACCTGTCTAATACTTCTTTATGCGTGTATCTTTTATTCATTTTTACCTTCCAAGTTAATTGTATTGCCCCTTATCCTCTTCTATTTCAATACGAACAAAGTATTTTTTATTATTGTGGAGAAAATAAGCTGACTTGTTGTTTTTAAAGGTCCTTGCTCTTATAATATTGATAAGGTCGAGACCTTTGTATTTTGCTTCAAGATCGATTTTAGAATGCTGCTCTATATCCTTTGCTAGATGAAACTGCCCAATTTCTAGATTTTGTTTTTTTGGAACATAGTTTGACATAACAATGTTATTATAGCTTTTTTTAAACAACATTTCCATATGTTTTAAAGATTTTTCATATATTTTATCACCAGTTTCGGTTATATCGACTTCGTATCTTTCTTGAAACAGGTTATATCCCTCATCTATGTTCTCATCAATAAAGTGAAGGGTGCTTCCTGCCGGGGTTCCATCGATTACGGACCAATAATACGGATGTTTGCCCCTATTATAAGGCAAATAGCTCGGATGAGTGTTGATAAACCCGACTTTAACAGTCTGGATTATGTGCTTTTTGACTATGGTTGGCCACCAAATCAGTAATCCTATATCAATTTGCTCTTCAATTAAAATAGATTGGAATTTTTTGCTATTGCAGTCCACATTAGTATAACATTTAATACCATGATTGCGGCATAATTGCTCTATTTTATCTTTATGAGAGGAAGATTCTTTTGTTAAAACAAATTTAATGGGCGTCTTATCTGTCTCAAAAATGAATCTTAGAAGCTCATATCCAATTCTTTTGTCTGCACAAACACCAATATTCAAGATTATTCTCCTGAATTGTGGTCAAATAAGCCTATTGTGGTTGATATGACCTTTTCTAGATCATCCCCTGGGGTGTACCCAAGATTCTTGATCTTATCACAATTAACGTAATAACTGAATTGATTTAACAGCGGAGTATCAACGTAATTTATATTGATATCCTTACAGCCCTTTATAAGTTCTATAATGTCAGATAGTTTGTAATTATCAGTTAGGACGTTGTAGGTTTCGTTATAGCAATCAGGGTTTTTTAACACTGTTTCGACGGCAGTTACAGCGTCGTTTAAACCAAGATATGGTCGATGCTGATTATAATTCTCCTTCCACACTGTTAGGTCTTTGCCAAAAGCAGCCTGGTAGCAGAACTTATTGATTGCAGTGTGGAAGCGCATTCCGATGCTAGTTCCAAAGATGGTGCCCAGTCGAAGGATCACATAATTTAGGTTTTCAGTTTTTTTAATGTGGTTTTCAATGCTAATTTTAGATTTAGCATATGGACTTTGAGGGTTCACGTTATCATCATTCTCATACATTACTTCTCTTGCCTTGCCATAGACACTGGTTGAAGATGGAAAGATAAAAAGTTTTGCGTCAGATAAAGCAACCTTATTGATTAACTTCTTTGTCTCAACAATGTTGATATACTCAAGCTCTTCTTTGTTGCGAAAGCTTGCGGCGGCGTTGGTAATAGCCCCCAAGTGGAGAATGGCGTCAAAGTTGTTTAGAAATCCAACCTCTAAATCGCCAAAAGAACAGTCAATGAAATTGATCTTTCTTTCCATGTTAAACAATGTGCAGTATCTTTGACTATGCAAGTTGTCTACAATAGTTAAGTTATAGTCTTTATTAAGGTTTTTGATCATATGCGAACCAATATGACCAAGACCACCAGTTATTAATATTTCTTTCAATTAGACTTAAGCTCCACAAACTTTTGATAGTTTTTTATATAATCGTCAGGATTATATGATGTGTTTGATAATACCAATAAAACAGAGTTTTGTAAAGTGTAAACGCACTCATCCCAAATCATCTCTGGTATGTGTAGGGCGCGTTCTGGAGAATCTAATAGAAAGGACTTCTTTTCCCTTCCGTCATTGCAGATAACTTCAATTTGACCACTCAAGCATATCAAGACCTGTTCTGTCTTAAAGTGTGCATGTTGCCCTCTCACCTCGCCTTGTGGAACGCTATGAACATAAAACATACGTTCTGGATGGAAAGGCAGGTCTTTTGCTAACTCGACAGGTATAAGTGTTCCGCCTCTAGTTGTATCTGCAATCGAGTTTAACCAGAAGAGGTCTACATCCTTTACAGTCGTCATTTGCTTTCTGTTCCCCAGTTCTCACCAAAATGACCAGGCAGGACCTTCTCTTCATCAGGATGATCCAAGTCATATTTCTCATCCAGATAATACATCATTATGGAGTTAGGCTCAAGAGCTTTATATCCGTGATAAATACCAGGAGTTATTTTTAAAGTTCTAAGGTTTTTATCTGAAAGGTATTCCCACTCAACTTGATAAGTACCATCCTGTTGCGGGTAAGCTAGCCCCACCTTAAAAGAGCCCTTTGGGCAAAACCAGTAATCTGTCTGCCTGTCGTGTTTGTGCCAGGCTACGACGTGCTCTGTAGAGTTAACGTAAGAAATGTTAACCTGTCCGGTAGTTTCCTCATAGATATCGAACAGGCGCTGGGCTCTGTCATCTTCGTGAAATCCTACTTTAGTGTAAGATACTTTCATCGTACTTGTCTAACTTGTGGAACATGACTCACAAAGAACCCGCCACTTTCAATGAAATTAGATTCTTTGCTTAAGATTTCATCTTCAAAGTTCCAAGCGCCTAAAAAAGCTACATCAACAGAATCATTGAATCCTGTTTCGGGAGAAACAACTGGAATATGTGTACCAGGAGATAATTTTCCTTGCTTATGAGGCGTTGTGTCTACGATGTAATCAATCTGATCTGTTGTAATTCCACAGTAATTAAAGACAGTTGTAGATTTTGAAGTTGCTCCATAACTTACAATCTTCTTTCCTTGCTTCTTTAAAGTGTCAAGTAAATTAACCAGATCGGATTTGGATTGTTTTACTTTTTCAGCAAACTTTATATAAGTACTATATTTTTTTAGTCCGAGTTCTTGTTCTCTTTGCAGGTTAAGATCGACACTTGTTTGTATAGAAAACTTATTGTTATTCTTATGTTTTACATACAACCTGTTCGTTCCACCGTGGACACTAAGGTTATCAACACGGAAGATGTCTAATCCATTATTATTTAAGATATTCTTCAAAGCTGTTACGGAAAAGATATGTGCGTGTTCATCATAAATCTGGTCGTAAGAATTTCTTTCAATCATCTTATCGAGTGCTGGATCTTCAAAAACGAAAACACCGTCGTCAGATAAGAGAGCTTTGATAGCGGTAAAAGCGTCATCAAGGTCCTGGATGTGGCACATACAGTTAGCAGAAAAGATCAAGTCTTGTTTGCCATGATCTTCAAGAATTTGACTAGATAAAGCTGTTGTCCAAAACTCTGGGTAAGTGTGATAGCCTTTATCGTTCGTTATCTCGGCAAAGTTGGAGCAAGGCTCGACAGCAATCGTGTCATTAGAATCAAAGTTTTTAATGAATACGCCGTCGTTACTGCCAATTTCAAGTACTTTAGTCGGACTGAATCCCTCTTTAAGAGAGCTAGCTGTATTTGTGAAGTGAGTTCTCATTGTTTGAGACATAGAAGAAACATAAACATAAGAATCATTAAACATTAGTTCTGGCTTTACAAATTCAGCCAATGAAACAAGCTTTGTGTCTTCATCAAATACCACTTTAAGATCGAAAAAGAACTCATCTTTGGGTGGTTCGCCTTCAATAAACCCATTTGCAATGGGTTGTTTACCTAAATCAAGAAATAGTTTTTTCATAATATCCTCTACTTTCGTTGTTTTTTAAATATGTAATCACTCATAAACCTGTCGTCTGCACGGTCTGTGCCTCTGATTTGAAATGCGTGTTCGGCTTTCCTGTGCGAGGTATGGATTGCTTCATAACCACGTTTTAAAAAGAAGGCTTCTAGCTCTTCCCTATTATAGACCCTGTATGGAGTCATAAAATTAACCTCCCATCTTTGCGTAGTTAGGTGTGTTTCTTCCTTCACACTTGTGTGAAACTCTGTAATTACAAGATGTTCAGCATTTAAATTTAAAAGACGATCTAGCTTGGCTTCCCAATCATTTACAATATTTTCTCCAAATTCAGTTTCAATATATGGAATTGAAGCCCTTGCATAGACTATATCAAATTCTTGATCAGCGGGTATCTCTTTTATAAAATTAATATCATGTTCCTTATAACCTTTCCAGGCTTCTGTTGAAAGAGCGCATTCTTGTGGGCGCTCAACAACCGTATAAGAAACATTAATGTTGGGGCTGGTCACCGCAGCGAGGGCTGCATAATGTAACCCAGAGGAGCCTCCTAGATCTAATACCCTCACGCTTTCCTTATTCTTATTAAAAGTGTAAAACGCTACAATTAAATCTTTTGTTCTTTCTGCTTGAGCAATTATCTGCTTTTCGTCGCCTTTTTTTAAAATATCAGCAACCTTCTCATAATCTTTCCCTAGCTCTTCGATGGTCCTGTTATAGCCAAGATTAAAATGTGAAGTCGGTGAAAGAAAAGCTATCTTCGGGTTTTTTTTAACGAACTTCTCTAAATTAGCCTTTACGGTTTCTAAGCCAATATCATATTCTGGACCTTCTTGCATGATAAAACTATAGGACGAGTAACCCTTCTCTTTAATGTAGTCGTCTACTCTGAACGAAAACTCGGACGTATACATAGGTACGAGGTCCTCTATGTGGATACAAATCTTATCAATTTTTAATGCTGATTTATGTATATCCGTTGGATCTTTATACTTTCCACAGAACCCTAACATATAGCCTCATTTTTTACAAAAAGCAAATCGTGTAATGAGTAGTCAATTTTAAGCTCAAGCATATTGTCAAATTTGTGACGTGGCGGTATCTTATGGTTAAACAATAATTGATATCCAAGAGATTCAAAAAGATTTATAACATCATCAATATTAAACAGCCTACATAATATAGCATAAGCATTTTCAGCATCCCTTCCAAAAACCTGTCTAGTAAAATGTGATGTAAACCCAGGGGAAAAATACGTTTTACATATTGATATGCATTTTGCATTTAAGTTTGCTAGTTCTGCAATCTTTTTTTTCCAATCTTCATCAATAATGTATTGTAATGTTGATCCAATATACAAGATATCAGAGTCCTTATCCTTATCAGTGAAGTTTTCTACAAAGCTTATTTTATGCTCAGGAAGTGTATTCCAAAAAGCCTCTGATTGTTTTATTACTTGTGGAATTTCTTTTATTGTATATTCTACATTTGTCAATGGAAAGCTCATTTTAAAGGAGGCATAATCAATGCCGCAATAGCCTCCATAATCCAATACCCGAATATCTTTTTTATTTTTTAAAACCTTCTGATAGGCGTAGAATAATTCTATAGAAGTTTGATATCTCTCGTATGCAGCCGGGTGATCATTGGATAGGATTTTTGTTATTTCTTTAATATCCCTTCCTGTTTGCTCCTTCGAAAATGGATAATCCGAGATTTCGGGATCGAGCATCCAATATAACTTCCTTTGCTTTTTCTCCTCATCAAGCTTCGCGCTCTTCATCGTATTTTTAAAAGCTTCTAACGCTTGGTCGAGCGGCATTTCCTGCTTTTTATATTGATATAATTCTCGCCCTTGCAAACATATGATCGAGGCACCGGCTGGGGCTTTAGAGGACTGGGGTGCTTGAGGAATAACGTCGCTTATAAACTCCCCTAAAGCTTTGGCGCTGTCCATCGCCTTGTAGGCGTCGGTGGCAGTTTTATAAATTCCTGAAAAGGAAGCAGTATCTTTATCAATGATACTTTCTAACAAAGAGCCTCCTCGACCTTTTCATGTTGCTCAACAAGAGATTGAATCTTATCTAAGTAGATTTGGCAGTCGCCGTCAGATATCGCTTGGGGAGGATTAGGATGTGTTTCTGCAAAAACACCATTGTAGCCCATAACGGCTGAAGCTATAATATATCTTTCTGCAAGTTGTCTATCTCCTTGAGATCCATAAACGGCGCGGCTTCTTTGAGTAGCGTGTGTACAATCGAGGATAACCCTGTCATAGTGTTGCTTAAGCTCTTCTACGATTGTAAAATCAACTAGCAACTTATCATATCCAAAGTTAGAGCCACGGTCACAAATCCAAGCTTCGCAATCAGGGTTTGTTGTTTTAATCTTGTCAACAGACTTAATTAAATTGTTTGGTCCGAGCCATTGTCCTTTCTTAACGTTAATCTTATCAAAATGCCGTGCGCATTCAACAATCAAATCGGTTTGGCGGCATAAGAATGCAGGGATTTGGATACAATCAACATAGCCTGCTAACTTTTCAACTTGCCAAACCTCATGAATATCGGTAATTAACTTTGTATTTGGATATTTTTCTTTAACTTCCTTAAAGAGTTCAAGACCTTCTTCCAGCCCTGGTCCTCTTTTTCCATCAAGTGAGGTTCGATTAGCTTTATCAAACGAGGCTTTAAAATACCAATCCCGGTCGCCCATAAAACTATTTAAATGATCGGCAGTTTTAAAATAGTTCTCTCTATTTTCCATTGAACAAGGTCCAAGAATCCAAACTTTACTCATTTTATTTTACTCCGTTATACGAGAAACGACTTCTATTATCATTTCTCTTTGTTGTTTTGTTGGTTGTATAAAAGGCATTCTATCATACTCTGAAATTAAATTCAACTCTTTTAGTGCGGTTCTTAAAGATAAATGCCAGCCAATTTTCATAAAAACATCAAATAGTTCATTTTCATAATCTTCTTTGATTTTTGAAGCGTCGTCATAGAGTCCTCTTTTTAGAAGCATATGATACAAATTGTCAGTTGAAGGAAACAAACTTCCGACGCCAGATAGGAAAGTCTGGGCACCTGCTGAATGTAAGAAGCTAAACCTTTTTTGGCTTCCTCCAGCGACAATTATACCGAAGTTGTCGGTGTCTACATCTTTGCAGAATTGATATGCGTCCATTAAATTATTGGTTTCTTCTTTCATACCAATAATATTTGGATGTGTCGCCAACTCATTAACCAGATCCGCTTTGAAGTTGTAAGTTCCGCCTGTTCCCTTTCTCATAAACATACCATGAATTAAAACAGGAAATTTGGAAATGTCTGCCAGATCTTTAAAATATCTAATTATGGATTCATTATCATAATAACGCTCTGGGTATAGAAGCATCAAACAGGCGTTCTTTCCTTTAAGGTTTGCGTTGTGTTCTTTAATCTGTTCTTTTGTTTCTCGAAAAGAGTTTGGTTTGAGACCTGCGATTGTAGTACCGCCAAACTCATCAGCGCACATAGTATTGAGTTTAAGAACCTCTTTGTTTGTTAAAAGATGAAATTGAGTAGTGCCTGCGGTTGTCATCAAGGTAGATGCGTTGAGCGCTTGTAAATGCTCTATGTAGTTAAGAGTTGATGCATAATTGACATCTTGGTTTTTGTTATACGCAGGGACTAGCGGGAATACTACTGATTTCGTTATGTTTTCAATCATTTCCAATCCTTTGTATTTAAAACTTTGTCACAGATGAATAAATCGTAGTGAGGTTTTTTAACCATTACTTTGTGGTATTTAGCGCCCCACTCTTTTAATTGCATAACGGTTTCTTCTAGCCAGTCTATACCTGATTTCGTGCCTCGGGCGGTCCAATATACAATATGATTTCCTTCATCATAAAGCTTATTCGCCTTTGCGATGTTCTCTTTAATAGGGGTCGCTTTTGTATAATCCCTAGCTTCATTTTTATTGCCAGGAGTTGTGCAAATTGTTTCATCAATATCAATAATAATGTCCATTTATCTTTTAACCTCGATTAAGTTTTGTTTTTCCATTTCAATCAATAACTTTTGTTCATAATTTATATTATGATATCCACTTGGATGCGGTCTTGATTCCCAGTAGTGATCTCGCGCTCGGGGTTCAACATCGATGCCATACAATACTGGTTTGATTTTATTGAGAACCAGCAGACAGATAGTTGTGACACCTAGTGTAAAGTTGTTTGCAGCATCGCTATCGAATGCCTGTTTTATTGAAGGCATTGTGTCGTAATCAAATAAGTAAAGATCATTGCTTTTATCAGTATTGGTTGCTCTATTGGCAAAAGGATTTATGTCTTCTGCAAGATATAGAATCCTTGTATTTCTTAAGTTTCTAACAAAGTCTTTTGGCTGATTTGTGTATCCTTCTTTAGAAATATCGTTGTTATTGAACACATGATTGTTGACAACCCTAAGAGTGGTTTTAGACCCAACATCT
>TARA_R110002153_G_scaffold274055_1_pt1 | contig 18164 bp, 17 predicted proteins | sample TARA_R110002153 | Tara Oceans TARA_R110002153 (sample SAMEA4398193) | marine metagenome | biome: Polar Biome; feature: [SRF] surface water layer (ENVO:00010504); material: water (ENVO:00002006), including particulate matter (ENVO:01000060) such as... | depth 5 m
CTTGTTCACCAATACACTATCTTCCTGATTGTAACCAGTATGTGTCATAATTGCCACATGAATCTGTGTACCAGATGGAATACGATTCAACTTAATGAAATTCATTAATCGCGTATCAACCAATGGACGCGTAGGATATGTCAAAACATACGACGTTTTATCCATTCTACTATCATAATTCATAGCATATACACCGACCGCCTGTTTTGCCATAGCACATTGATATGTATTACGAGGTGCCTGATTATGGTCAGGGAATGGTGTACATGATGCCAATACTCCGAATATTGTGCTAGGATGAATTTCACAATGTGTATATAAGTTCAAATTAGGCAACGCATCCTTAGATTTCATGTAAATCAACGACATTTGTTGTTCGTCTGGGTCAACATATTCTATGACCGAATCGTCTAACTTTGCGCTAATCAATAAATCATTCCAATTTAACTCATCGTTGTTCAACTTGTCAATAATATCCTTTGTTATAAGTAATTCTCCGTTTTTACATCTCAGAAGAGGACGAGTCAAACGCCCGCCGTCGTCGCAAATGCGAATCTCACATTTCCTACAATCAAACGTGATTGATGTGTAAATATTAATAATTCCACTGTACTTCTTTTGTTTCATTTCCAAATAAAGCTCCATAGGTTCCTTCGCCATGCCTATCCAACATCCGTTGACAAATACCTTCACACCATCTATGATTGTTTTCGATTCGATTGTATCCAACTTATCGATGTACGGCTCTAGATACACATATAAAGATTCACTATTTGTAGGGATTGTAATATGTGTCATGTAACTAATTGCCTTAACTACACCAATCGATTGACCTTCCGGTGTTTCAGCTGGACATAAGAACCCCCATGTAGTGTTGTGTAACTTACGAGGAGCTACCAATTCACCACTTTTCTCAAGCGGGGTATTGATTCGCCGTAAATGACTAAGACTCGACATATAAGTTAACCGATTTAATACTTGTGCCACACCTACCTTGGTACTATTCATTTGCTTTATACTAAAATCGCCAGTTGACAATGCGCGAGTTATACCATTTTCGATGGTGGTTGTTTTCACCATTTTGTAGATATTTGTCATATTAATAATATTCTCATAATCTTCACATGACCTCCATGAACCATTGTTGATCTCACGAATCACTTGCTTCTGAATCTCCTTCACCATCTTATTAAAATAATTGCGAAATAAGTTATTTATTAGTGTCCCTGACAATTCAATTCGCTTATTCATATATGAATCTCTGTCGTCTTTTTTCCTCAATCCTAATGCGGTTTGTATTACTTGACATGTCATATATCCCAGAAAGTATAATTTCTGTATCTTTGTCTTACAGTGCGGAAATATATCATTTTCTAGAACATTCAACGCAAACTCACGCTTTCTCTGCGCACCAGTATCTTTGTCAACATACAATGGCGTATACATTACAGACGCAATAATATGTCGCAGCGCATCTTCTTGTGTCGGATATTTATTGGCATCTATTATTGAAGCTTGTAAAAAGTTCAGTAGCCCATTGGAATCGATATTTGTATCATATACGATGTACTTACAAATCTCCTTATCACTAGTAATACCAAACGCGCGAAACAATACGATAAGCTCAATCGGATTTTTAATACGAGGAATGTTAACGAAAATTCCATATCCGAAACCGTTGTTTTTACTTGCTATCAATACTTCAAAATGCTTGGGAGAAATACATTTATTATCAGGTACTGACTTAATCTCGCCGTAACATAACCATTTTGTCGTATTCTTCCCATTAAAACAATATATACGATTCTCCGCTGCACGCTCCTGACCTAATACCGTTTTTTCTGAACCTTTTATGATAAAGTAACCACCTGAATCCATTGGACACTCACCTGTGTGTAAATGTGATATGTGCTTCATTTGCGAAAGTGTACAAATACATGATTTTATCATAATCGGCATCTTTCCGATATTTATTTTTTGTAATTTTTTTGTTATTACTTTTGGAGTGTCCATCTTTTCGGTATTTCTTATTATATATTGTATCTGAATATCAATAGTCATCGTGGACGCATACGTGAAATTTCGCAACTTGGCTTCTTGTGGAAGCATTGTTTTTGTCGCACCATTGTTTTCATGTATTTGTGGCGGATACACCTTGAAATTATCGAAATATAATAGGACTTCCAACAAATATTTATCGTTTTCCTTTACATAATCATTTTCAGAATGAATAACTACCGGATTGAACATTTCGATTGTACGTTTCACCTGATGAGTGATGAAATGATTATACGACTCAACTTGGTGACGTACCAAACGATCCAAATGTTGACCTTTAAAATATGATTCAATAATTGTGAACGGTTCTTCGATGTATTCACCCAATTTCGAAAGCATATGATCACTCTTTTCCATGGTCATTTTAGTGATAGTTTCTAATATATCTTCCATTTATATAATATTAAAATTATGTTAATAATATTAATCAATTTTTTTATAATAAAGATAAACCTATTAAATATATAACGCGTTTATCGTTTATATGAACAATTTTGCCGATTTTTTAGAAAGCTACAAAAATGAAAAGGTTGATTACTTTTCAATTGTTGAACTTATCCGTATAAATGACATCGAATATAAAAACATGTTAAATTGCTCAAATAAACAACTTCTGTCGTATAATATGGATAGTAAGTATAAACAAAATACAGAATCCCCGGTACTATTTAAAAAATATGATTTATGGAAAAGCAATCATGAAGTTGATATTTGTTTTAACGAAACTCAACGTGAAATATATATTGACTGTAGTGTCAATTGCTTACACGATTTGATAAAAATTACAGAAGAGTATACATATGATAAACTAACGAAATATAACATTGATTTGAAAACTCTTCATCTCATTAAAGATGATTTAATCACACTCAATAAAATGGTCGGATTAACGGAACTTAAGACGAATGTTATCGAGCAAATTCTATATTTCATTCAAAATCTTCATCAATATAAAGGCGAAAGTGATTATAAACATACTGTTCTATATGGACCTCCAGGTACTGGGAAAACGGCTATTGCGGAAATTATTGGGAAAATGTATTCAAAAATGGGGGTATTGAAAAAAAATATATTCAGAAAAGTAAACCGAAGTGACCTTATTGCCGGTTATTTAGGGCAAACCGCATTGAAAACTACGGATGTAATTAATAGTTGTATAGGGGGATGCTTATTTATCGACGAGGTATATTCACTGGGAACCAATGAAAGTTATTCGAGTGAATGTATTGACACATTGAATGAATGCTTGAGTCGTCATAAAAATAATTTGATGGTTATTATTGCGGGATATGAAGAAAATATAAAACATCAGTTTTTTAGTGCGAATCCAGGTCTAGAATCACGATTCATTTGGCGATTTAGTATGGAACCTTATAATAGTTTGGAATTGTATAAAATATTTCAAAAGATGGTGTCCGATATCGAATGGACACTGTTGCCAACCATCACTGTAAAATGGTTCGATAAAAACAAGGAACATTTCAAATATAATGGGCGCGATATTGAACAATTTTTAACGAAAGTTAAGATTTCACATTCAAAACGCATTTTTGGCACAAAATGTACGCAAAAGGCAATTGATATACTCGATTTAGATTCGGGGTTGAAAAAATTTTTGAAATATAAAGAAGAAAAACGACCACCATTAAATCTGTATATTTAGACAGTTTTAGGTATAAATATAATATTATGTTCTATTTATTATTATATGAGCGAAAAAAGAGTAATTAAAATAAATGAAGATATGTTTAAGATACCGTCTAGAACGCAAAAAAAACGCAAGGAGCCTTCGTCTGCTATCAAAGTAAAAGCGCCCAAAAAAGATGATAAAAATCTTACTTTAAAACGCAAATTACTACAAATAATACGTAATAAACAAAATGAAAAAATACAGCAAAATTACGACCCCAAACAAGCAGAATCAGTAAAATCATTTGAAAATGAATTCAGTGCTTCAATGGATTATTTGTCTGATTTATCTGTAAAACATTCCACGCCGAAACTGAATGCGACAATGAAAACACATGTTCCTATATATGAAAATGTTCACTTAGAATTACCGACCGAATTATTAGACCGCGATGTTACACATAATATACCAGTTCAGAAACCATTATTTAGCACCACGCCACAAATAAATGTCCCTAAATATGGTTGTTTGAAAAATGGTACTCTACCTACATTCCGAACATGGAAAAATCAAACACAGCGCAATTATGAGCCAATTGTTAATCCGTCAATTGCTAATCCGTCAATTGTTAATCCGTCAATTGTTAATACATCATCAACAATGGCTCCGCCGTTATTACTAAATAATTACAAAGAAACACAGAAATTAATCAAGGAAATCAAAGAGGAAAATACCATAGTTCCTCCCAAAAAACAGAAAAAAACCATACGGCGTAATTTTACTATTGGACGCCACAAACATAAACCGGTTATTTCCGTATTAGTTTCAAATAAAACATTACGTAATCGAGCATCGACGCAACAAAAACTATTACAACAAACATCAATCGAAGAAGTCAAATCACATTTAATAAAACGAGGGTTTATCAAAGTTGGGTGTATTGCGCCAAATGATGTACTTCGACAAATGTATGAATGTAGCATGATGATGTGCGGCGAAGTGAAGAATCATAATCCCGATTACTTATTACATAATTTTTTACATCAAGATGAACATTAACCATATGAAAAATCTTCTTGTATAAAATATTTATTAATTCATATAAAAGCATTTTTATATGTAATTCAATGTCCACATCAATTGTCAAAGAATATCTGGATTTGACTTCAAAATATAAAAAAGAATATGGTGAAAAAACACTTGTTTTACTACAAGTTGGCGCGTTCTTTGAAATATATGGATTGAAAACCGATGACGGGAATATTTTTGGGTCCAATATTGAGGAAATATGCTCAATATGTGAACTTAACCTTAGTAATAAACAGGCCACTCATAAAGACGCTACATATAAGAAAAATAAGGTATCGACTAATCATACTTACTCGGTCATGATGGCTGGATTCAAAGATTATAATTACGAAAAATATGTCCAGAAATTACTTAAACATCAATATATTGTTCCTGTTTATATTCAAGAAAAAACAGATACCGATATAATACGGAAGTTAGACACTATTTATTCACCAGGTACATATATGGCCGTTGATAAAAATGACAAAATCAGTAATAATGTATGTTGCGTATGGATGGAAACATTTAAACGGAAAAATAAGGATTTCTTAGTATACGGCGTCTCAATTATCGATATTATTACTGGCAAAAGCTATATATTTGAACACGAAGTCGAATATTCTATGAATCCAACCACATTCGACGAGCTTGAACGCATCATGACGACATTTTCCCCCAGCGAAATTATATTACTGAGCGCCATGGATAAAAGGGATATAAACACTATATTTAATTTCGTCAATGCCCCGAATGTTATCACTCAATGTATTTCACTCGACCACGAAAAAGCAGTGAATTGTTCAAAACAGAAATATATTCATAACATTTTAGGGACATTCTTTGGCGAGGACTGTATTTTTAGATGTAAAGAATTTGATAATTATGCGATGGCAACACAATCGTTTTGTTTCTTGCTTAATTTCATACAAGAACATAATTATTATTTGACACAGCACATAGATTTTCCTCTGTTCAATAATCATTCGAAACGTATGGTGTTGGCCAATCACACATTAAGTCAACTTAATATCATATGTGACGGGCAACATAGTGGCGAATTCGGCTCTGTTTCGAGTTTCCTTAATAAATGTATCACGCCTATGGGGAGACGCGATTTTGGTTATAATATAACTAATCCGATTTTTGACAAAGAAATATTACAATCCCAATATGATAATCTTGAAATCTTTGTTAATAATCAATGTGTACCCGAAATACGCATTTTATTAAAGAGCGTCAAAGATTTGGAAAAAATAGTTCGTTTAATTGTTATGAAGAAGGCATATCCTAGTCATTTATATCATATTTATAACTGTGTCTTTGTAATAAACAAAATTATTTCTAGTTTACATAATCATGATATACACGACTTCGATATCGAAATCACTAATATCATCGAATTTTGGGAGGCAAACCTGAAAGTAGATGTTATATGTAATATTAATTCTTTGACATTCGATGAGAATTTTATTAAACCGAAAGTTTCTGAAAAATTGGATTTTTTGATAAATGAACAAAGAAAGAATAATATATTATACGACGAAATACATAATTATCTCAATAATCTCATGCGTTTGACGCCAAAAGAACGAAATACTGAGTTTGTTAAGAAACATGAAACGAATAAAAGCGAATCGTTGATTATGACAAAGACTCGGGCGAAGAAGCTAGGAACACTACTAAAGGATGTAGAAGTTCAAATATGCGACCGTACATTTAATTTGAAAGAAGTATGTTTCAAAAGCGCGGGTTCGACCAACGATGAGATTTGTTTCTCGTTATTGACCGAAGTTCTTCATAAACGATTGACATTACAAGACAAAATCACCAAAGAAATAAGTATAATTTATTTTGATATTTTGGATCATATTTGTGGGGATTTATTGCCAGAAGTCAGAAAAATGTCGACCTATCTATGTAATATTGATGTTCTTTGTAATAAGGCACATGTATCTCAAAAATACAATTACATTAAACCTAAAATACAAGACCACACGCACTCATTTGTCAAAGCGTCCAACATGCGTCACTGTTTAATTGAACAATTGATAAATAACACATATGTCCCCAACGATGCCTGTATGGGAATTGACGGACAAAATGGGATTTTATTGTACGGAACCAACGCGGTTGGAAAAACGAGTTATATTCGAGCAATTGGCATTTGTATTATTCTTGCTCAATGTGGAATGTACGTACCTTGCTCGGAATTCATCTATAATCCATATGAATCCATTTTTTCGCGAATTCTCGGGAATGATAATTTATTCAAAGGTATGTCGACCTTTGCTGTGGAAATATCGGAACTTCGTGTCATATTGAGAATGGCTAACGCAAATAGTCTCATTTTGGGTGACGAAGTATGTAGTGGTACTGAAACCGAAAGTGCCCTGAGTATCTTTATGTCAGCATTAATGCGCATACATTCTCAAAATTCGTCGTTTATCTTTGCCACTCATTTTCATGAGATATTGAATTATGATGAAATAGAGTCGTTGACAAATATGGAAATTTATCATATGCATGTATACTTTGATCGGGAAAAACAAACTATGACATATGAACGATTATTGAAACCTGGTGCTGGGACACGAAATTATGGATTGGAAGTATGTAAATCTTTGTATGTCGATGAAGATTTTATGAATCAAACCTATGAAATACGGAATAAATATTTCCCAGAGAGTAGAGGAGCTTTGAGTTATAAACCAAGTAGCTATAACGCGAAGAAACTGAAAGGAATGTGTGAAATGTGTCAAAATGTGTTTAGTAGTGAAGTACACCATAAAAAACAACAGAAGGACGCAAACAAGGATGGATTTATCGATAATTTACATAAAAATCATGTGTCGAATTTAATGAATCTCTGTGAAAAATGTCACAAATTGGTTCATGTATAAATAAAAAAGGCGCAATGATATGATATTTTTTATTTTAGTTTTCTACTAAATCACTGAATCTTTCTGATAATATATTATAAATATTTCTAATTATTTCTTCTCCAAATAATTCCCAATAAGAAACCCAACATGTATTTGAAAAATATATCCAATAATAGGATATATTAATTATTTTTAGTAAGTCCATTTTCTTATTTATTTGGTATCTATAAATATATCAATTTTTTATTTTATTTTTATTTACACCTTTCTGGTTTATTACACGCCCATTTTATTTGGCTTAATCGTATTTTCGCGAGCAATATTATGTATCACTTTGCTTATTTGTGGGTAATTGTCGAATGATGTCGATTGCTTTTGTATAATAATACATTTATTTGAAAAATCGGAATCTAAATCCACGTAATCAGGGTTCGTTCTTTTCCATTGTACCAACGAACTTATGCTTTTACGTGACACATCTTGTATCGCGTCCCGTAGTTTTTTATCGTTTTCTTCTTTTAACCATTGATTATGGTCTTTTATATACATTGTTTCTCGTTTTATATCAGTACAGTGAATCGGTCGCTCCTGAATAGTAAGCAACTTTAAGTTATCCATTAATATCTTTGTCATACCGTTGACAAAACCTAATTGTGCGTTGTATTCCAAGTCATCATTGCTTACTTCTATCCGGTCTATAAAATCCGATAAATTAATTGCGTCTTTACACTTCTCCTTGAGAAACATATGAATATTGTAATTGTTTTGTGTATTATTTATTACAATATTTTCTTGCTTATTCTTTATTTCGTCCAATATTTGCTTCTGGTCGTCAATTTGTTCCTTATGCTCGACCAAGAGGGATTGTAACTCTTTGTTTTGCTTTATCAACTCATTTATCATAGTCGCATCTATTTTACTTATTTCTTCTTTAACTGCTAGTTTCTCGATCTGTACATGGTGCGAAATTTTCAATGTACATTTTTTATTATGTTTCCATAACCCCGAGCGATTCTGAAATATACGAGAACAAAATTCACACTGTAGTTTTGTTTTTAGGGGAAAAACGTTTCCATTTGTTTCCATTTGATGTTTTCGAGTCAATAAATGTTTATTATAATCTTTTTTATAGCGGGAAATATAGTCACATGATTCACATCTATATGTCTTGTAGGACTTATTAGGAAAAAAAGTATCCATTTTTCTATATTATGGAAACAAAAAAATCCTAAATTGGCGACGAAAACCGTTTTTTCTTATCGTCACAGACGTATTTCCTCGCTTTTTTCCCTTACCTTAATAGTCATATATTAGATTTATTGAAAACACGGAAAAAACTTTTTATTTTTTTTCATAATTGGACATTTTTAAAAATGTCCAAAAATATATTTTTCAAAAAAATGTTTTTGATGTTTTTTCGAGATTCTAATAATTATATATATTTACTCGATGTATATTGAAGAGTTTAATTTCTATTATCATTAGTAGTGTGGGAATATTTGATTATTGGAATATATTGATATAATAAAGACTTTTAGGAGCGTGAGTGTGAGGAACGTGAGTCGTGTGGAACCTCAGTTTGTTTGTTGTACTTTCCATTCATTATTTTTTGCTATACGTTCCATATGCCTCATAGTCCATGCGAGAGAGGCCCCACTATGTCCTCCATATAGCTCATTTATTTTGTTATTGATTTTGTTAATACGCTCATTTGTATCCCACATGAATCCGCGGTTATCGGGGGGAGTATAGCTACTTAAGAATTCCCATTCTTCTAGTTGTGAAATAGCATTGAATGCGGAGGACAACATATCTCTTTCGTGGTCTGCGAAGTTTGTGAACATACTGATAAATACAAGTAGTGATAATAATTATTCTTACACAATTATTATTAATAATCAATTTTTTTATAATAATGGAATCGCTACTGATAATATGAAAATGCTTATATCAATAACTGTATTAAGTATATTAATATTTAGTAGGATTTATACAATTACCGAAACACTTACCATCGTGATAATAATGGTCCTTTTTACTAATTTCCGGGTCATTATAGTTCGCAATCATAGTTGGACCATTTGCGTTACCTGAAACACATTTCTCGCCACCTAAAAGTACACAACAGTTCGTTGACGCACATACTTCTTTGCTTATCTTATTACAAATCTCTTCTGTCTTAGCTTCATCGCTTTTTGTATACGAACAGAAACCTCCTAAAGAAGATTCTGTATCATATATTGGTTTAGAATTTGATACTAAACTACTACGCGTTAAATAAACGGTATCTTCGTAGGTTGGTACATAATTACTGTTTGTATATGTAGTCGCGTTTGTACTACTGTAATATTGGTTGTCATTGAAAAAATTAATATTTGATAAATCGTTTGATTCACTATTATTATATGATGTATCCAAATTCGTTGCGTCATATTGATAATCTTGAGTATCCGTTGCGCCTTCTTTTATATTCATATATTCGTATATGATGAATATTACAAGCATTAATGGTATAATAGCAAACAAAATAATATAGAAGAATGACAAGATAAATGATGCATTGCGTTTGACAAATTTTTCGGTAGTTCCCATATATAATATTAAAATAAAATTGATTTGAAAATATAAGATATATAGATTATATAAAACCATGATTATTCCTATTAAATGTTTCACATGTGGTTGCGTACTAGCAGATAAATATAGACTGTACTTAAATAAAGTAAGAGCAATGAAAATGCGCGATAATCAGTCTTTAACAAAGGTTGTCTATTTGACAAGTAGTCATTTAGATAAAACGCCAGAGGGAGTAGTATTAGACGAACTTCAATTGAAAGACCCATGTTGTAGGCGACATATGCTTACTCATGTTGATATAGAATAATTTATTTATAATATATATATATATGAAAATAAAAGGAGGATATACTTGGGATGTACCGAATAAGAGTAAAGGTAAAGGCAAAGGCAAAGGCAAAGGCAAAGGTAAAGGCAAAATAACTAATAGAACAAAACCTATTATACACAATTTTGGTGGAAATCTAAATAATAATTTTTTTCTACCATATAACACTAGTTTGCCACCTGAAACCGTATCTACAACCATGGGTGGCAGAAATACACGTAAACGTCGGACAAATAAGATAAATAAAATAAACAAACGTATTATTAAAGGAGGTAATCTTACAAATGTAATTGGCGATTTCAGTAATATTACATCAGGTGGTTCGTTTTTTTCATTTGGTAACACATTGGGTACTTCAATGAATACAAATATATTAGCAGCAAATGAGCAAAACAGTAATAGCGTTTTAACACAATCATCGCTACTGAAATAATTTTATAAATTTAGTATATAATGACTTTGTTCACAAATCTATGTTATCCTGCTTATATTTATTTAGTACTTTCTTCTATTTTTATAGTGGTTAGCTCTGTCCAGAATTACGGTAATATAGACACATACTGTTTAGGCGAAATGAGTTGTAAAGTTTCCAGCACATTTCTGATTTTTCTACTCAAAGTAATTTACGTCTTGTTTTGGACATGGATATTGAATTTGGTCTGTAGCGCCGGATTCACATGGGTATCATGGGTGTTGGTATTAATGCCATTTATATTACTTTTATTCATGTTAATTACATTTTTGTTTGTTTAAAAAATTGATTTAAAATATAGTATTATATTATATTTTATAACTATGGACCCGCAAATTACAGCAGTAAGTGAAGAAAATAAAATATATAATTTTACTCTGTATGGAGTAAATGTTAGTATTGCAAACGCACTTCGTCGAACTATACTAATGGATATTCCAATGGTTGTTTTCAGAACAGAGGAAAATGACAATAATGATTGTACTATTCATAAAAATACAGGTCGTCTACATAATGAGATTCTTAAACAACGATTGAGTTGTATTCCGGTACATATAAACATCGATGAATTGGATAAATTACCCGGAAAGTATGTATTGGAAGTGAATCTTAAAAATGATACAGATGTATTACAATATGTAACTACTGAACATTTCAAAATACGAAGCAAGAATGATGAAAATGATTATTTGTCACCTGAAGAGGTTAAAAAGATATTTCCACCATTTGAAGGAGAGTATTATATTGATTTCGCTCGTCTACGTCCTAAAATTAGTGATGCTATACCTGGAGAAGAATTATCATTGACATCGGAATTTTCCATATCTAATTCCAAGGAAAGTAGTATGTTTAATAGTGTAAGTAAATGTACATATGGTAATACTCCGGATTTAGATAAGATTAATAAATTATGGGACGAGCTTGAAAGTAAACTACAAAAGGAGGAATTATCTAAAGATGATATAAATCTCAAGAAAAAAAACTATTATTTGCTAGACGCACAAAGACACTATAAAGAAGATAGTTTTGATTTTACAGTGAAATCTGTTGGTGTTTATCATAATCAAACTATTGTGAAGAAAGGCGCGGAAATATTAATGACGAAATTTCGATTATTTATAGAGAGTATTGATAATAAACTGGTTAATATACTAATGAGTGAAACGTCAATGGATTATTGCTACGACATATATTTAGAAGACGAAGATTATACAATGGGTAAAGTATTGGAGTATTTCTTGTACACTAACTTTTATGAAAAGGATAAGATTCTTTCATTTTGTGGATTCAGAAAGAATCATCCACATGACCATCATAGTATTATTCGCGTGGCATTTAATGATATTGCCGATAAAACAATGGTTGAACAAATATTAAAGACCGCATCTGAAGAATCTCGAAAAGTATTTGAAAAAATATATAATATAGTATAATGAACCGTACATTGTATATAGAACATACAATTCGGCTTTTAAAACTCTATGTGAACAGCGACGATTATAAAACATCTTTTTTTATACTACTAAACGCATTAAAAAATATTAAAGAAGATGATTTTATTATGTTAAATGACGCATTCATCATAAATGAAAATGTTAATAAAGAAGATGAATGTGAAAAAAATTGAAATGAAATATATATCAAAGATTTTGATATATAATACGGTATGGAGAAACGAATTAATAAGAAGATTGAAACTTATTTTACTGATTTCAAACAACAGATTTGCGAACGATTGAAACTTATGAATATTCCCATAGATGGTCTTACAGAAATGAATGAATTTATATTTGAATTTCCTAGATGTATTGTAGAAAAGGAGGAGCTGATAAAACGAAAACGAGTGAAAAATTCAATCCCTGTGGATAATCGATGTTCTGCTAAACGTTCTAATGGTGAACAATGTACTAGACGTAAGAAAGAGGAGTTTGATTTCTGTGGTACTCATTGTAAAAGTGTACCGCATGGATTAGTTGGTTCTCAAGATATTTCTAAAAAAATTGAGATTTTCACTCAAGATATTATGGGTATTATCTACTATATTGATAAAACAAGTAATGTTTATAAAATGGAAGAAGTAATAGAGGGGTCACTTAGTCCCAAAATAATTGGGAAATACAAGAAGGAGAATGATGTGTTCTCAATTGAACAATTGTACTAAAAATTCTATTATATGTTACCTGGTTTAAATTTAATAATTTCTTTTTCATTTACTTCACGATTGTCGTCAATGTATTCAGTCAATGTATTCGCTTTTTCAATATTATCAAAGTATTTAGCTAATATTTCTACTAAATTCTTTTTTGTTATAGGTTTTTTTATATTCTGCTTAGAATAAACTAATTTACCATTTTTTATATTAAACTCATCTATTTCATTGTCGCGCATTATTTCAATTAGTTGTGTTGAAATCTCCTTTTGTATCTTCTTACGCGAGTTCTCTTCTTTCTTCAACTGCTTTATTTCATTGTCGATTTTAACCCATTTTTTTATTTGTTCTACTAATGCCGACTTTTGGTCCATTATTATATATATATTTGTCTTTTTAATTTATTTGCTATTTATATATGTTTAAAAAAACGACGAACAGAACACATAAACCTCAAGTTAATTCGATGCCATTGTTATTCGATTTAAAAAAAACATATGTGAAGTCTCCTATACAAATTGCTAAACCCTCTTTAAAACAAGTATTAAAGACGTCGAATGATTCTAACTCGGAATTTATGAGTTGGGGTAAACCAATATGGATATTTTTACATTCTTTGGCGAGTAATATTAAAAATGATTATTTTGTTATAAATCGCAAAGAAATACTCCGAATTGTATATTCAGTATGTACGAATTTACCTTGCCATATTTGTTCGGAACATGCTAAACATTACTTAGATAGTATTAACTTTAATAATATCCAAACATGTGATAAACTCATCACTGAATTGTATTTATTCCATAACGTCGTTAATAAACGAAAAAATTATATTTTATTCCAACAAAATGATTTAGTTAAATATAATAGTGTAAATATGAAAAATATAATTAACGATTTTATTAAAGCGTACAATGTTAATAATAAATTGAATATTTACAGTTTATCACGCCAACAATCATTTCAATTTATTAAAAAATGGTTGCATCAGAATTATCAACATATTATGTAAAATCCTGGATATTTTATCGTTTAACAATACGGCATCTATATTTTGTAGCAGATGGCCTATCGCAAACTTGTCTGGTACTAATGCTATTGAATAATTGTAGGTCGGTGTATCCGGTTGAATCTATTATTAGACCCCATATATAACCACAAAATGCGCCGAATATGAGTGCGATTACCACCATGGTAGATTGTGTACATCCATGTTTTAATTGAAATGAACCTTCGGTTAATAATAATAATGGAAAAATTACAAATATTGGAATATTTGAGTTTACCATACTATATGTTCCAATTATGTATGCTAAATAGGCAAATGTATAGGATAATGTTAGAATGCCAAGTGGTATTTTTGACAATGATTCATCGTTTGCCCCTAAAGATGTAATCCTACATTCCATTTTCATAATAGGAATAGTATCGTTTTCGAAATATTTATTCAAGCCCAATGTTAGGAAACATGTGAACATTAATCCCGCTAAATATATTAGTCCTTTGATATCTTGATTGAATACAGATAATAGTGTGAAATAACATACAACAATAAATGGTGATAACCTTAAGAATAAATATAATATTTTACCGATATTGATCTCCATATATATATATTTAATATATTTTGATATTGATTTAAACATTTATATACAGTAATACTGTAATGGGTATCCCTAGTTATTTTTCATATATTATTAAGAAATATGAAAAGACAATCATGAAGACGCCGTCACATGGGTATTTTCAAAGTCTATTTATGGACTGTAACTCTGTGATATACGATGCGTTGAAAAATATTGAGTTTACTGACCAAAATACATATGAACGTGAAATAGTAGACTTTGTAATATCGAAAATAGAAGATTATATTCAGTTAATAAAACCTTCTAATACTATTTTTTTGGCATTTGATGGAGTAGCACCATTTGCTAAAATGAAACAGCAGAAACAACGACGTTATAAGTCGGATTTTTTGAGCGCTCGGACCTCAGAACAGTCTAAATGGTCGAGCTGTAATATTACTCCTGGTACTAATTTTATGGCATATTTGTCATCGAAACTAGAAACATATTTTTGCGACGCATCAAAATACAATGTCCAGGAACTTATTGTGTCTAGTTCGAACGAGAATGGCGAAGGTGAACATAAATTGTTTCATCATATTAAAGAATGCGATTATAGTAACGACCTAGTGGCTCTATATGGATTAGACGCCGATTTGATAATGTTGTCTATATTTCATCTTCAAAATACTGAAAATATATATACGTTTCGCGAAACTCCTGAATTCTATTTGGAGATGGATTCCGATTTTCTGTTCTTAAATATTCGCTATTTGAGCGAACGCATATTAGATGAAATATCACCGGCACATGAAAAGGAACGTCTATATGATTATATTTTCCTATGTTTTTTACTGGGTAATGATTTCATGCCTCACTTTCCTGCATTGAATATCCGTACGCATGGGATAGATACACTTTTACAGGTTTATCTTAAAGTACTTGGAAATAAACCAGGGAAACATTTCGTTAAAAATGGGAAAATCGTTTGGTATCACTTTTATCTGTTTATAAATGAATTATGTAAGAGCGAGCATGAGTACTTACTACAAGAGTATGATATACGCAATAAACATGCGCGGAAAAGTTGGACAAATTGTGACGAAGAAATGTTTATCAATAATTTACCCATCATTTATCGCGGCGAAGAGACGTATATTATGCCAAACGAAAGTGATTGGGAAAAACGATATTATTTCTCGCTGTTTGATACAAATGTAAAATCGCAACCCGATTTTATCAAAAATGTTTGTGTTAATTATTTGGAAGGCTTGGAATGGGTATATCATTATTATAATGGTGATTGTATCAACTGGAAATGGAGCTATAAATATGATTATCCACCACTGCTCACGGACTTGGTCAAGTATATACCCAACTTTGATAAACAATTCGTAAAAAATGATCAGGAGGCATATTGTAACATTTTTCAACTGCTTTATGTCATTCCTGGTGGACAGTATAATATATTACCACAACAATTGCGCAAATATATCAGTGAGAAAAATATTGATTTTTTTGAGAAATATGAATTCGGCTGGGCATTTTGTCGCTACTTCTGGGAAAGTCACGTGAAACTACCTATTGCGGATGAAGGCGCACTAACTAAACGCAATGTTGATTTGCTCCGTGTTTGAAAAAATCATCAATCGTTTCTGACTCGGAAATGCTCTGTATAATATTTGCGTAACACATATTGGATTTCACGATGGTAGCAATTTTTTTACTATATTTTTGCAATGATTTCTTATTGTAATAATAACATAATATCTCTTCTAGCCCCAACTTGGTTATATAATCCATTTTTATCGTCTTGTCTATGCGACCCACGCGTTTTAGTGCTGGGTCTATTGCGTCCAAATCATTTGTCGTGAAAAATACCAGACTATTATGTAATTCGACAATCCCATCTAGAACATTCAATATATATTCCAGATTCAATTCGTCACTATTTTGAGCAGATGTCATCGGTACTAAAAAATTATCTTCACATATTTTCTTCAGTTTCTCCTCGCTCAACTCAATAATCGGTTTCGCACCTGTTTTTGTTGCTATTTTCAAATTTTCACGTGTTTTTAGTATCTCGCTACTGTTTGCATCGAAGTCCTCAAATACTATCACCAATTCGCTTTGTTCATATACTCGGTTTCCGATTTTCAAAGGACGAAAAAGTGCCACGAATTCACTACATGTTTTCAACTTTGACCATGATACCAATACACAATGTCGACCCGTGTGTTTTATAGTGGATTTTATTAGCGACGATTTACCACATCCAGGAGGACCATGTAACATACATACACCTTTGAATGGTATTCCATAATATTCATACTTTGTCATATCAACGCTTTTACATTTGGATTTTATGAAGGGTTCCAAAAACTCGATAAATTCCGTTTTTTGTTCGAAAAATATATTGTTGAACGATTTGTTAGTATTGAACGGCGTCTCGCTGAATGAAATCGATGTACAATCTTCGTCGTCATGGTATGATTTCTTATGCTCGAACACAATTTGCTCATATTTGCTTGTGTCATTCTTATACTCTTTTTCCAAACGCTCCACGAAATCATTGATCACTGATGCTTTATTTATCCCCTTTTTAGATATTCGATATACATACTTTTTCGATGAGTATAGCGATTTGTTCTTCTCTTTGTCGTCCTTCTCTTCTGACACCGAATCATAGATGACCTCAATATTAATGTCTTGGTCCTTATCCACTAATATTTCTTGACTGTCTTTAGGAATCAAAATGAAATCCGATTTGTTTATATCGAGATATACCCCATTCTCGAAATTTATTATTTCCGTCATCGCACTTATCTTGTCGATGTGATATTTTTTCAAATGATGATTGATTGCGTGGAAACGCTCGCTATATAGTGTTTTGACCATTGATTTTTGGTTATATCCCGAATAGATCTTCAAATGAAAGGGTACCACAATTGATGATGTATTGTAGTCATTTGTCAAATAATACTCTATTGTGTCGTTTATATGTGCGATTATATAAGTCGGCGTGGCCTTGTATACCGCATAAATGAAAAAAACGACCAATATATACGGATTTGTTGGCTCGGTCATGTATTTTGTCATTAATGATGCTTGTAAAATATAAAAGGCGTCCATTTTATATTTTATGATATGGAATATTTATATTGTTTTTCACAACTTGTAGAGTTCGAAATAGAAATATACTGCGATAAATAATAATAATAATGCTACATTTGTTACAATAATCGTTGTTAAGGAATAATTTTTCATATATAGTGTAATCAACATCACCAATAATGTAAGTGCTGTACCTACTATTGCATGCCGTGTAAAAGAAAACATTGCGTCGCGATTTTTTTGCCATGTTATATACACTAAAAAAAAGTATGTTAATGGAATTCCCCATAAATAAGCGGTAATATTTAAATAGCTTGG
>TARA_R110002153_G_scaffold33461_3_pt1 | contig 18123 bp, 14 predicted proteins | sample TARA_R110002153 | Tara Oceans TARA_R110002153 (sample SAMEA4398193) | marine metagenome | biome: Polar Biome; feature: [SRF] surface water layer (ENVO:00010504); material: water (ENVO:00002006), including particulate matter (ENVO:01000060) such as... | depth 5 m
GTTCTGCTGTAGCACTTTGTTCAGCCGCAGCTTTAATACGCGCTTGCCTTTTTTGTTCAGCCAAGACTTGTTTCAACATGGTTCGTTTTGAAAAAAATGAATCTAACCACAAAACCAACAGACTTATGGCTGCACAACCAAATGACAACCACACGTATAAACCGTAACCGGCCATATCTAAGAAACTACTGAAGTCTTCAAAATGCATTATTTGCCCTCACTAGAGGCTGCGCTTTTATTTGCCAAAGCCACTACCCAAGGGCGTTTAAGCTCTCGTTGCAGGATCTCGTTTTGCATACGTAATAAAAAAATAGCCCCACTAACCAATGCCCAGCCAAGAATAGACAGTAGAAGTGGCCATAACATTTCTGGCGGCATTGAAGGTTTATCGAATTTCATGATGCTGGCGCCTTGATGCAAGGTGTTCCACCATTGTACTGAGTAATGAATAATCGGCAGATTGATCACCCCCACTATCGCCATAACCCCAGCCGCTTTACCCGCTTGTTGTTTATCTTCAAAAGCTTTGTATAACGAAATCACTCCAAGAAATAAAAACAATAATATCAATTGCGACGTTAACCTAGCATCCCACTCCCACCATGTGCCCCACATAGGTTTGCCCCAAGCGGCGCCAGTGATAAGCGAAACAAAAGTAACAGTTGCACCTACAGGTGCTAAGGCCATCATCGCCATAAAAGACGTTTTAACCTGCCAGACTAAACCAACAAAAGCAGCAATGGCCATTGCGCTGTATAAACTTTTTGATAGAACGGCACTAGGTACATGCACATAAATAATTCGGTAGGCTTCACTTTGTTGATAATCCATAGGGGCAAAAGCCAAGCCCCAAACAGTAGCGACTAAAATGACAGCCAACCCCAGCAGACTAAACCAAGGCAACAATTTTTGGCATAGATGATAGGTACGTTCAGTTTTAGCGTAAGGATGTAACCACTTCCACATCAGGTTTGACTCACTCTAAGTGCATAAGCGATGGCAAAAGGGGCCAAGGCTAAGGAGAAAAGGAACATAGCGCCAATGATCGCCAGTTGTGCAGTATATTGTAATTGCATAGAAGCAGATTCTACGGCCGAGGTAGCAAAAATTAACAGCGGAATAAACACTGGAAGTAGCAATAACGCTAACAACACGCCGCCGCGATTTAATCCAACAGTCAAACCTACCGCTATAGCACCAATCAGGCTTAATAAAGGAGTGCCTAATAACAAGGTTTTTAATAATGCCCAATACATTGGTTCACTCAAGTGTAAAAACAGCGCCAACAAAGGCGATAATATGATCAAAGGCAGAATACTGGTTAACCAATGGACCAGCACTTTTACTAAAGCAGCAGCAGGTAATGAAGTATTCGACAACATCAATTGTTCCAATGAACCATCTTGAAAATCATCTCGAAATAATCGCTCTAAACCTAACAGCGAAGATAATATAGCAGCCACCCAAATAACCCCTGGGCCAATTAATTGCAGGGTTTTAGGTTCAGGCCCCACAGCCAATGGAAATAGGCTTATCACCAAAATAAAAAATAACATGGGCTGCATCAACTCAGCTCTTTGCCTATAGGCCAAGGCTAAATCACGCTTTAAAATAGCCATCAATGCTGCCACTAAATCCGGTACTCCAATGTCAGTTCATCCGTTGGGTAATCTATACGCAAAGATTGGTGAGAAGTCATCACTACTGCCCCACCACCACTGAGAAATTGAGTAATTTGATTGCTTAACAAATCAATACCTTGAGTATCCAGAGCGGTAAAAGGTTCGTCCAAGATCCATAATTTTGCATCTTTCTTAAACCAAAATCTTGTCAATGCCACTCTACGTTGTTGCCCAGCAGACAAATTTGCTACTGGTATATCTTCTAATCCTACTAAATTTAGCTGAGCTAAAGTGTCATAAATTGTATCAACTGAAATGCTAACCTGATGTTGTTTGCACCAAAATTGCAAATTTTCCACCGCACTTAGAGTCTGGTTAATGCCTAATTTGTGACCAAAATACACCAAATTTTTATGATAATTTTCGCGACAATTTTGGATGTTTTGTTGTGAGAAATAGACTTCACCAGCATCAGCCGCCACTAAACCCGCCAGTACTCTAAGCATACTGGTTTTACCCGCCCCATTTTGCCCTTTGACGTACAGTAAACCGCCTTGCTTTACGGCAAAGTTTAGGTTTTCAAACAATAATCGATCTCTTTTGACTACAGACAAATTAGTTACAGAAAGTACCGCCAAACGGATCCTCGTTTTTTCTATTAGAGTGCGTTTAAATTAGAGTGCGTATAATGCGTATAAAAAATAGTGCTTATAAATTTAACTTATAAATAGCACGGCAAAGAGCGCAGCAAATTAACTTTCAATAATATCATAGGGTTTGGCTCTGACCTACTAGCAAAAACAAATTGAAATACCAATTTGTCCTAATAATTGGTAACAAAATAATTAGCATGCTAAATCCAATAAAGTGTGACTAATAAACAAGTGGATTAGCCAATATAGGTGAGTTGCGGGTAAACTATAATTTAACTCATGCTTAATAATATCAGCCGATAACCTTTATATGCCTGACATTTCCCAATCTTCCCAAGCAACCATATCTCAGGCTATTACCCAACTGAGTCAATTGGCCTCTACGTCAGAGGTAGCTCGACAAGGTGTTGATGTATTAGTGAAACATTTAGCCGGTAACGTTTTAAGTTTAAATAAAAACACTGTTTTACTGAATAAAGTCGTTTTAATTAACAATCCAGAGATCACAGGAAAACTAACAGAAGGTCAAACTCACCAAGTTAAATTATCTTTAGAAAATAGTCCTGCCCTTGAATTCTTTTCAACATCAAGTGCCAAATTAACTAGTGTTATTCCACTCACTGATCAACAATTGCAAAGTTTACTGAGGTTACCAGCAAAACAATTAATTCCCAGTAACCTACTCGTTAAATCAGATACAACCAATACACTCCCCGTTCTTAATGCAACAGTTTTAGCTGCATTAACCAAAGGACTACCCAATATCCAAATACCCTCGGAGTTAATCAAACCACAAACTGCAACAAGTCCTATACAGACACAGCAGAATACTCTTAGAGTAAGTCTGACGGATCAAAAGCCAGCTATCGAACTTGCATTACCGGTCAAACAATTAAATCAATTTACAGTAGGTGAAAAAGTCAGCCTGAGTCTTGCTCCTAAAGGCAATAATTGGCAACTTACTATTATCCAAAATAAAACGGACCTATCTAATCAGCCAAAAAGCATCAGCGAAGATAAGGTCCAGTTAAGAAACCAACTAAGCACTTCTGCTTTGCCTTCTCAGCCAGCGCCAAATAAAATTGCGAGTCAGTTTTTAGCGCAAACCAATGTAACTGCAACACAAACAAACTCCAATTCAGAAATGAGAGTTGCTAAAGATCAACAAAGTTTACTCACCCCAATACTTGCCACGCCTATAATCAAAGCCAGCTTAGGAGAACTAAAGCTAGATAAATCAGCTAGTTTTGAACTACCCATCAAACCAGTTTTACAGCAATTGAGTAAAATCAATAATGAACAGAATCAAGCTCTGATACAAAAACTGCAGACCTTACCTATAGATAAAATATCTCTGCAAATAAAACCCAGTGGCGAAATTGATTTGTTAATACAGAGCAGTAAGCCAGTAGCCACTATGCCTGTTACCAAAGAGATTGCTCAGGCATTAGCACCACTCAAACTGCCAAATCAATTAGCAGTCATGAAACAACTAAATTTATCTATTGAGAACAGCAAACTAATTCAAACACCTGTTCAAACAACTCGCTCAGAAGTAAGCCCAAAAACCCAAAGGTTAGGCACTGAGAACTCGCAGCAAATAACCGCTGACAATAAAACTAGGCCTATTGTGCCTCCAGTGGATGGCACTAAATCCCCAGAAACTAGATTAAGCATGCAAGAAGCAGCCTCAAATTTGCAGGCTCAAGTACAAGAAAAACCTTTGGCACAAAGTGTGATTAGCCAGAGTCTACTTGCCAACAAACCAGAACAAATCAACTTAGTACAAAGTTTATTACGCATAGTCCAAGCAAAAGCAGAAGCACCTGCAATCACCCTGCAATCAATAGAAAAAGCTTTAGTTGATGGGGAGTTTTTTAAGGGAGTAACCGAACAACCAAGCAAACAATTAGTAGAACAAGTATTACAACAAATTAAACAAGCATTACCCCAAGGCAAAGAACAAGACGTTAATCAGATAAGACAGTTGCTCACCACCCCAGCTCTGAATTTATCGGCGTTACAAATGATTAATCCAACATCAAGCCAAGGGTTTATGAGTGGTTTGATTACCCTATTACAAATGTCTTTGAGTGCAAGGCTGACACGTATACAAACAAGTCGTACTGAACATATTACTGAAACATTAAATAATGTATTAAGTGGCACCAGCAAAGCCAAACCAAGTGTGAGCTCAAAAGCCATGGGCGAGATGTCACAATTGGAACAAAGACACCAATTGATGAAGGAAATTGGTCGTTTGTTATCTGGTCACCAAACAAGCAAATTAAGTAATGCAGAACAAATGATCCAGGGCCAAGAAAGCTTCTATTACAATTTACCAACAGCCTTTGGCGGTACCATCAAAGATATTGAACTGCTGATTAAACGAGAAGATAACAATAAAGAAGACCAAGCTGCTGACGAGCAGAGTAATAAAACATGGCAACTCACTATGAAATTAGCGGTTGGTGAATTAGGAGAGTTATTAACTAAGGCTAAACTGAGATCTGACACCTTAGAAATAAACTTTTACGCCTCCAATGAAGCAGTGAAAATTCAGGTAATGAACTACCTGCCACTATTACGTAGAAAATTTGATTCTCTTGGCATTGAAGTGAGCAAAAGCCATTGCCAGTTAGGGAAAATCCCAGATACTCTGCAACAACGTCCGTATCACATGTTCCAAGCTAAAGCTTAAGAGGTCTAGACATATATGACAGACAAAACACAAAAAAAGCCCAAGCAAAAAAGTGCAGTGGGTCTAAAGTATAATCAGAGTAATCAAAATATCCCGCCTACCGACGGCGCATCATCCAGTGGCGCACCAACCATAATCGCCAAAGGATTTGGCGATTTGGCAGAAGAAATTATTGCACTTGCAAGACAAAACGGAGTGTTGGTGCATGAAGACCCTTACCTGAGTGACTTTCTAGCCACTTTAGACTTAGGTCAAGAAATCCCCGACCAGCTATACCATGTAATTGCAGAGCTCATATCGTTCTCATACGTATTACAAGGTAAGTTCCCCGATAGCTGGGCCAAAACACATAACAAAATATCCAAGAAGGTATAACTTTATATACGCTATTAACTTTAAGTAGTGCCAAATTAGTGGTATAAAAATTAATTGCTTGAAATTAGATTAAAATTTAATTGAATTTTAGTTAAATTAAGCTTGCTCCGTCAAATACACATAGGGAATGAATATTTGCCATCTGATTTTAGCATTCGTGCACTCGTCATATTATTATTATTTTCAATAAGTGTTCTGATATTCCACAGATACGATGGCTTACAAATAACCTTACCCTTGTTATCAAAAAACGAAAATTTTGGTTTTGGTTCCTTATCTAATAATAACGTTATCAGTAATGTTGTAGAGCAAGATGGCGTTCCTTCAGTTACTTGTCAGTTAATGGATCCATCGGGATATAATTATTGTGGCCTATCGATTGAGCTAGGTGAAGATCCGAAAATAGGCAGGGATTTGTCTGTATTTAATGCGATCGAATTAAATATAGATATACAAGCGCCCACCGAAAACAAAAGGGTCCGCTTCTCATTTAGAAACTTTAATGCATCTTATTCAGACCCTAACGACTTTGTTTCATTAAAATTTAATAGTATTAAATATGCCCCAAACTCACTTAATGGCAGCATCAAAGTACCACTCAATGCCTTTCAAGTTGAGTCTTGGTGGTTGGAAGAATATACAATTGGGTTCGATGATGCGCAGCTAGATCTCTCGAATATCCCCTTTGTAGAAATAGTTACTGACGATATGAAAGCGGTCGGCACTTATGTCATTACTGTGCGCAATGCGACACTTTCAGGCGAGTTAATCTCAGAGCAGGATTTGCTTAAAATCATTTTGTTGGTTTGGTTAATTGTCATCATTTTACTCATCACCTTACAACACAATAAACTAAAAACAGTATCAACCACAGATCCACTTACTGGCCTTATTAATAGAAGAGGATTAGAAGAATGGGTAAGTAATAATCTGCCAAGTTTTTCAATTGGCGCTTCCCTTACGATGTTCTATTTTGATCTCGATGACTTTAAAAAGATTAATGATTCCTTTGGTCACCTTGTTGGTGATGAATTGTTGTGTCGTTTCAGTGAAAAGATATCTTCCACCATAGGATCCTTGCCATTATCTGCCCATAAATATGTCTTTTCACGCTTATCTGGTGATGAATTTTCACTGGTATTAAAAGGATTAAATGCACAACAGATAGAAAGTCTAGCGAAAGAAATCTTTCATGCATTAAAAAAGCGAATTTCACTTAGCAGCAGCACAGTAAATATCAGTTTAAGTTTAGGCATTGCCTCTAGTGATCAGAGCGCCTCTACTTTTAGTAGTTTAATGTCTCGAGCAGATTCGGCGATGTATTACGCCAAAAAGAGTGGTAAAAATCAGTTCAAAATATTCGATAAAAATGTATCCAAAGACATTCTTTTCCGTAAACAAGTAGCAGAAAAGGTACGTACAGCTTTAAAGAAAAATGAATTTACCCTCAATTTCATGCCCATTTACCAAGCATCTGATTTAACCATTTATGGAGCGGAAGTGTTACTAAGAGCTGGATCAGAAAGTCTCAAAAATATAGGCCCAGATATATTTATTCCTATTGCGGAAGAATTTAACATCATTAATGATATTGACTTATGGGTAATCGAAAACACTTTCAAATTAATTGACGCCAACCGAGTATATATTCAACAAAATCCGCTAATGTTTGGGATCAACATTTCATCTGTAGAGCTTCATAATAATTATTTCCCGAAAGAAATAAGTAAATTGTTGCACAAGTATAAAATTCCCCCTGAATGGATTGAAATGGAAATAACCGAAACCAGTTTAATTGAAGCCGATGAGCTCAGCATTACTGTTCTCAACGATATTCGTAATCTGGGTATTAGGCTTTCACTGGATGATTTTGGAACAGGTTACACCGCGTTTAACCAGCTTATGCGCTACCCAGTAGCCTGTCTGAAAATTGATAAATCATTTGTAGATGATTTGACTTCAACAAACGAGTCTAGAAAAACTATGATTAAAGCCATACTGTCTATTGCCAAAGCGTATCGTCTTGCAACTATTGCTGAGGGCATTGAAAATGTCGAGCAATACAAATATGTCTCCGAAAGAGGATGTGACATGGTACAAGGCTATTTATTTTCTAAACCACTAACCTGGGATGCCTTGACCCTATTGCTTGCAGAACCTAAAGAAAAACGAATGGCATTAATTCAAACAAATTCGACTAGTCACGGCTCCATTAAGGATTAGGGCTATTTTAGCTTTTTCTTGTGTCTAGTTTAAATCAATAGGATTGTTTCAGTTTTACACCAATCAGCCGAAAACTAACATAAGAGGAAAATAGCAGGAAATTACACAGAGCTTAAAACAGAAGTTATGTTATAAATCTTCATTGCTTACAAAAGGGACATTGGACCTTTATTATTTTATTGCACATCTGGAGTCTCAATTTATGTTGGTCAGGAAAAGCAGATACGTTGAATTAGAACAAAAACTAGCTCATCTAGAAGCAGAAAAAAATCGCTATAAAACTGAGAACGAAGACCTCATTGAAGAGTTAAGTGCCGAGAAGGCAGCTGCGGCCATTCGACAAGAAGAAAGTTTTGATCAGCAGATTTGGCCAAACTTACTTGATTGTATTGGTCAGGTAACAAGCATAAGAGAGTCTGTACTGTCTTCATATGAAATGATAAATCACGAGTCTGAATCTATCGATGAACTAAACGAAGTTTTAAATTCAGGTCAAAAATCTATAACAGCTATTGCTGGCGGAATGGAACAAATTACCAAAAAAATGCACAATATGTCGCAAAGCATGGCTAATCTGGAAGCCATCGCCGATAGCATTAATTCATTTGTAGAAACCATATCCAAAATATCCGACCAAACTAACTTGTTAGCACTTAATGCGGCAATTGAAGCTGCCAGAGCCGGCGATGCGGGTCGAGGCTTTTCTGTTGTAGCGGATGAAGTAAGAAGTTTGGCAAGTAATACTAGTAAGTCTGCCGAAGAAGTAGGTGGCCTCATTGCCAGAATTAAACAAGACACCGAATCAGGCGTTAAATTTGCCACTGAACTGGAAGAGTCGAACGTTGAATTATCTAACACCATCGCTGGTTTAAACGATAGTTATAGTGGTATCAACGGTACGGTCAGCACAATGAAATCATCTATTGTAGGGGTAACGGATAGAAGTTTTATTCAGACTGTGAAGTTAGATCATATAGTTTGGAAAGGCGAAATATATGAGGTGGCACTAGGAAGATCTCAAAAATCTGCGGATTCATTCGTAGATCATAAACAATGCAGATTAGGACAATGGTATAACAGTGAACAATCACACAGTTACCAAAAAAGTTCGTCTTTTAAAGCACTCGATAGACCTCATGCAGAAGTGCATCAAAATGGCATCGCTGCTTTAACACAATTGCAAAATGGTGATATCAAACAAAGTTTATTGTCTTTCGAAAAAATGGAGCAAGCCAGCGCACAAGTTATTAATATTTTGGATGACTTATCAAGCCAACATAATTAGAACGAACATATTTAAAACGGAACAAAAAAAAACCCGCTAAGTTAGCGGGTTTTTGGTTTTAATTTTCAAATTATTAAGCGTCTTCTTTTTTCTCAGTTTTATCAGCCTCTACTGGCTTTGATAATAATAAATCTCTTAAACGCTTATCAATGTCTTGTGCCATCTCAGGGTGTTCTTTCAAATACACGATTGAATTAGCTTTACCTTGCCCAATACGCTCACCATTGTAGCTATACCAAGCACCGGCTTTCTCAACCATCTTATGAGTAACACCTAAATCAATCAGTTCACCGTGGCTGTTAATGCCTTCGCCATACATAATTTGGAATTCAGCTTGTTTGAAAGGAGGCGCAATTTTATTTTTGACTACTTTAACGCGGGTTTCATTACCCACTATTTCGTCACCGGCTTTAACTGCACCAATACGACGAATATCTAAACGTACCGAAGCATAAAACTTCAAAGCATTACCGCCAGTAGTGGTTTCTGGAGAACCAAACATAACCCCAATTTTCATACGAATTTGGTTGATAAAAATCAACATTGTATTCGAATTTTTTAAGTTACCAGTTAGCTTACGCATAGCTTGGCTCATCATTCTGGCAGCAAGCCCCATGTGTGAATCACCGATGTCGCCTTCGATTTCAGCCTTAGGTGTAAGCGCAGCAACCGAATCCACTACTATTACATCAACTGCGCCAGAGCGGGTTAACATGTCGCAAATTTCTAGCGCTTGTTCACCAGTATCGGGTTGTGATACTAAAAGTTCGTTTACATCTACGCCAAGTTTTTTGGCGTAGATAGGATCAAGGGCATGCTCTGCATCAATAAATGCACAAACCTTACCGTTACGCTGTGCTTCGGCAATCACTTCGAGAGTTAAGGTGGTTTTACCACTGGATTCTGGGCCGTATATCTCAACAATACGTCCTAAAGGTAAACCTCCAGCACCAAGAGCAATATCTAAACCAAGAGAGCCAGTTGAAATAGTTTCAACGTCCATGGTTTTATTATCGCCCAATTTCATGATAGAGCCTTTACCAAATTGCTTTTCGATTTGGCCTAAGGCGGCGCTCAACGCTCTAGTTTTATTGTCATCCATCAGAATGTCCCTTGTGATTGTCGTGTATCGAAGTGGTTTGCTTCAATACTTATTCATATACAGTAGTTAGGCTCGAAGTATACTGTATGGTTATACAGTTACAAGCGAAATGTAAAAATTCTTTTTTGCTCTCAAAGTATTGTTTATTTTAGCAACAGTTTGAGGGTATTTGATAAAGCAAACTCAATCGCTTTTATTCTAACGGCTTGCCTGTCGCCATTTATTAGCAGTTTTTGGCTTATGTTCTGTCCGTTAATAAAAAAACCAAACCAGACTGTACCTACAGGTTTATCGGGCGTTCCACCATCGGGGCCAGCAATACCGCTGATGGCAATGGCAACTTCAGCATTGGCCTGCTTTGCAGCACCAGCAGCCATTTCTTCCACTGTTTGCGCCGACACAGCTCCGAACTGAGTTAACGTACCTTCACTCACTCCCAACAGTTCATGTTTAGCCTCGTTTGAGTAAGTGATAAAACCTTTTTTAAACCAAGCTGAGCTTCCAGAAATACTTGTGATCGCGTATCCTACTCCGCCTCCGGTGCATGATTCTGCGCAGGAGATTTGCCAACCTTTAGCAGAAAGCTGATTTCCTAAAAGTTGAGCTAATTGGGTAATGTCTTCAGTCATGTTGGCAACCTTATATGTGATATCTAATAATCAATATGTCACGCTAACCATCAGATAAAAAGAATAAAAGTAATCGCTATTATGCCATCGAGTAATTTTTCAGAGCAAACCTTAATAAATAGTCCAGCGCTGCAAACTCATACCCCAATGATGCAGCAATATCTAAAGATAAAGGCTGAACATCCCGACATTTTACTATTTTATCGTATGGGCGATTTTTATGAATTGTTTTTTGATGATGCCAAAAAGGCCTCTGAATTACTCGATATATCTCTAACAGCTAGAGGTAAATCAGGCGGCAATGCCATTCCTATGGCGGGTGTTCCCTACCATGCAGTAGAAAACTATCTAGCTCGTTTAGTTAAAATGGGACAGTCGGTAGCCATAGTCGAACAAGTTGGCGATCCGGCCACAAGCAAAGGTCCGGTAGAAAGAAGAGTGCAACGTATTGTCACTCCAGGCACTGTTTCAGACGAAGCCTTGTTGGAAGATAAACAAGACAACATATTAGCCGCTGTGGTCAGTGTCAAACAACAAAACAATCTATACTTTGGCTATGCCACGCTAGATGTCACTACAGGTCGTTTTACCCTTTGTGAACCCAAAGATATCGAAGCATTAGCCGCTGAAATTCAGCGCACTAATCCCGTTGAACTATTGTATCCAGAAGACTTTGCCTTTCAACATATTATTGAACAACGCAAAGGTTTGAGACGCCGCCCCCAATGGGAGTTTGATTTTGATACCGCCACTAAACAATTAAACCAACAGTTTGGCACCAAAGAACTCACTGGTTTTGGGGTAACAGCCAACAAAACAGGTTTATGTGCGGCAGGTTGCGTAATGCAATATGTTAAAGACACCCAAAGAAGCGCCCTACCCCACATTCGTAATATAGTGCTCGAAACAGAGTCAGATACCGTATTGATGGATGCTGCCACTAGGCGTAATTTAGAATTAACCCAAAATTTAGCGGGCGGCAAAGAACACACCCTTGCCAGTGTGTTAGACAACGCTTCAACACCTATGGGTAGTCGCTTGTTACAACGCTGGTTACATCGCCCCCTAACTAATATAAAAATACTCAAACAGCGACAACTCAATATTAAATCACTGCTCAACAGTGATTATCCACAGTTACAAGCTAGCCTCAAACAAGTGGGCGACATGCAACGCGTATTAGCCCGTTTAGCGCTGCGTTCAGCAAGACCTAGGGATTTCACCCGTCTCAGACAAGCTTTTAAGTTACTCCCTGATATTCAAGGTTTTGTCACAGACCAATCAGCAGAATCTGCTAACACTGGATTGATGCAGTTGGCAAACGACATCAATCAATTCCCTAGTTTTGCAGACTTGCTCACTAATGCCATAGAAGAAGCCCCTCCGGTATTAATTCGTGACGGCGGCGTGATCAAAACAGGTTACAACGCCGAACTAGACGAACTTCGCGCCTTATCTAAAGGGGCGACCGATTATTTAGATGAATTAGAGCAGCGCGAAAAAGAGCGTACTGGCATTTCTACCTTAAAGGTCGGATACAATCGCGTACATGGATATTTTATCGAAGTCAGCCGCAGTTATGCGGACAAGGTACCCGCAGATTATGTACGCCGCCAAACCCTAAAAAATAATGAACGTTATATTATTCAAGAATTAAAAGAACACGAAGACAAAGTGCTCACCAGTCAAAGTAAATCTTTAGCCTTAGAAAAACGCCTTTACGACGAACTGTTCGATATTTTATTACCTGAGTTGGCAAGTTTGATGCAAAGCGCTGATGCAGTAGCCGAACTCGACGTGCTCACTAATTTAGCCGAACGAGCTGAAACCCTAAACTATCATTGCCCTGAACTCAGTGAAAAAAACGGTATTCACTTCGACCAAGGTCGTCACCCCGTAGTCGAACATGTAATGAAAACACCTTTTATTGCCAACCCTATTGCAGTCACGCCACATAGACGTATGTTAGTGATCACCGGCCCCAATATGGGCGGTAAATCCACCTACATGCGCCAAACGGCCCTCATAGTATTGATGGCATATATAGGTAGTTTTATACCTGCCGAAAATGCCCAAATTGGTCCTATTGACCGAATTTTCACCCGTATTGGCGCATCAGATGATCTAGCCTCAGGTCGCTCTACTTTTATGGTAGAAATGACCGAAACCGCTAACATCCTCAATAACGCCACCGCCAATAGTTTAGTATTAATGGACGAAATAGGCCGTGGTACCAGCACCTACGATGGATTATCATTGGCTTGGGCATGTGCTGAATACCTAGCAATCACATTACAATCTTATACCTTATTTGCCACTCACTACTTTGAACTCACTCAGCTCGCCGATGAGTTGCCTGAACTGGCTAATGTGCATCTTGATGCAGTAGAACACCAAGAAACCATTCGTTTTATGCATGCAGTGCAAGAAGGTGCGGCCAACAAAAGTTACGGCTTACAAGTGGCGCAACTAGCCGGTGTTCCCAGAAGCGTGATCCAGCAAGCCAAACGCAAATTAGCAGAGCTAGAAAGTCAGACGGTATCGGGCAGTCCCTCACCCGTTAGGCACGAGCAGCAACTCAATCTACTTAATTCTGTAGATGACTTACGCCTCAGTTTAAAACAAATTAACCCAGACGATTTAACCCCTAAACAGGCGTTAGAATATTTATATCAACTTAAAACCTTGGCTGCTGAAGACTAAACTCAGCGATACCATTTAATAAGGAATAGCTATGGAATTACCTGCAATTGTTACGCTTATAGCGTTATTAGAATATTTATTTTTTGCTTTCAAAGTAGGCTTTAGCCGCGAGAAATATAACGTGATTGCTCCAGCAGTGTCTGGCAACCCCATTTGGGAAAGACTTTATCGGGTTCAACAAAATACCCTAGAACAATTAATTGTATTTTTACCTGCTTTATGGATTTTTGCCTATTTTGTCAGCCCATCAATAGCTTCAGTAATTGGCATTTTTTTTCTAGTGGGCCGAATTATTTACTACATAAGTTATGTCAAAGATCCTCGCAGCAGAGCGATGGGTTTTGTCATGGGATTTTTAGCAAACCTAGTCCTAATACTGGGTGGTTTAGGCGGAGCGATTTATAGCCTAATAGGATAAGAATAAGTTATTCATTTAAATGGAATACATTCTGACTTTTATTTCAGATTAATCTTTGTCTGGGATGGCAATCTTGGGTATACTATTGCGCCGTCTGGTAGTGGTTTTTTTCTTGGCTTTATAGCGAGAAATTCAAACCTAACTGTACAAAAATAATTCAACTCAACGCCTATATTAGGGTTCTCATGACACATTATATTTTCGTCACAGGTGGTGTAGTTTCATCACTTGGAAAAGGTATTGCTGCCGCTTCGCTTGCAGCAATTCTAGAAGCTAGGGGCTTAAACGTCACTATGCTTAAGCTTGACCCTTATATCAACGTTGATCCAGGCACTATGAGCCCAATTCAGCACGGTGAAGTATTTGTCACCGATGATGGTGCCGAAACGGATTTAGACTTAGGTCACTACGAACGTTTTATTCGAACCCGTATGACCAAACGCAATAACTTCACTACTGGCCGAGTGTACGAAGAAGTACTCAAACGGGAGCGTCGTGGTGATTATTTAGGTGCCACCATTCAGGTGATACCTCATATCACTAACGAAATTAAACGCCGAATTATTGAAGGTTCAGAAGGGGTAGATGTCGCCATAGTAGAAATTGGCGGCACTGTAGGTGACATTGAATCACAACCTTTTATTGAAGCAATACGTCAATTAGGCGTTGAAGTAGGCCGTAACCGTGCGATGTTTATGCATCTCACCTTAGTGCCCTATCTCGCAGTGTCGGCTGAAGTTAAAACTAAACCCACACAACATTCAGTAAAAGAATTACGTTCGGTTGGCGTACAACCCGATATTCTTGTATGTCGCTCAGAAGTACCTTTACCCTCTAATGAAAGACAAAAAATAGCCTTGTTTACCAATGTTATAGACAAAGCAGTTATTTCTCTTAGAGACGCTGACAGCATTTACAAAATCCCAGCCATGCTTAAGGCGCAGGGCTTAGATGAATTAGTAGTTGAACGTTTTGGATTAGAATGCCCTGAAGCCGACCTAACTGAATGGGAACAAGTACTTTTCGCAGAATCGAATCCTATCGGTGAAGTCACTATTGGTATGGTAGGTAAATATGTTGAATTGCCAGATGCATATAAATCCGTTAACGAAGCCTTAAAACATGCCGGTTTAAAAAATCGATTGACCGTGAATATCAGATACATTGACTCACAAGATGTCGAGAGCAAAGGCGAACATATCTTAGAAGGCCTTGACGCCATCTTAGTACCCGGAGGTTTTGGAGAGCGTGGTATTGAAGGTAAAATCACCACAGCCAAATTCGCTCGTGAAAATCAGGTACCTTATTTAGGCATTTGTTTAGGTATGCAAGTGGCATTAATTGAATATGCGCGCAATGTGGCTGGTATGGAAAATGCCAACAGTACTGAATTCGATCGTGATACACCTTTCCCAGTTGTAGGTCTAATCACCGAATGGTTAGATGCAGGAGGCACTACTGAGTCTCGTGACGAAAGTTCAGACTTAGGTGGCACTATGCGTTTAGGTAGCCAGCTTTGTCACTTACTTCCTGGTAGCAAAGTACATGCGATGTACGGAGCCAGCGAAATATACGAACGTCATAGACACAGATACGAAGTGAATAATAACCTACGTGACAAAATCGAAGCTGCGGGATTAAAAGTCACAGGTCTATCTGCTGACAAACGCCTAGTAGAAGTCATCGAAATTGCCGAGCATCCTTGGTTTGTAGCCGGTCAATTTCACCCAGAATTTAACTCAACACCTCGCGACGGACACCCTCTTTTTACAGGGTTTGTAAAAGCCGCAGGCGAATATTTTAAGAATCACAATTAGTCACAATTAAATAAAAGGCAACAACAATGTCAAAGATCAGCAAAATTATCGCTCGTGAAATCATGGACTCTCGTGGTAACCCAACAGTAGAAGCAGATGTGTATTTAGAATCTGGTGCTATGGGTAGAGCTGCTGCGCCTTCAGGTGCATCAACAGGTTCACGTGAAGCGTTAGAATTACGTGATGGTGATAAAAGCCGTTATTTAGGTAAAGGGGTATTAAAAGCCGTTGCCGCCATCAACAACGACATCGCTCCTGCATTAATTGGCAAAGATCCTATTGCGCAAGCTGAAATCGATCAAATAATGATCGATTTAGATGGCACAGAAAACAAAGAAAAATTTGGTGCTAATGCAATTTTAGCGGTTTCTTTAGCCGTAGCTAAAGCAGCAGCAAATGCAAAAGGAGTTCAATTATTTGAGCACATTGCTGACTTAAACGGCACCCCAGGTATTTATTCTTTACCATTACCAATGATGAACATCATCAACGGTGGTGAGCATGCTGATAACAACGTTGATATCCAAGAGTTTATGATTCAACCTGTTGGCGCGAAAAGCTTTAAAGAAGCATTACGTATGGGTGCAGAAATATTTCACGCTCTTAAAAAAGTATTATCTGCAAAAGGCTTAAACACAGCTGTTGGAGATGAAGGTGGTTTCGCACCAGATTTAGCATCAAACGCTGATGCATTAGCGGTAATCAAAGAAGCTGTTGCGGCGGCAGGTTACGAGCTAGGTACAGACGTTACTTTAGCCATGGATTGTGCGGCCTCTGAGTTCTACAACAAAGAAACGGCTATCTACGACCTTAAAGGTGAAGGCAAACAATTTACAGCTAACGAATTCTCTGATTTCTTAGCCACACTTTGTGATCAATACCCAATTGTTTCAATTGAAGATGGTTTAGATGAGTCAGACTGGGACGGTTTTGCTTACCAAACTAAATTATTAGGCGACAGAGTTCAAATCGTTGGTGATGACTTATTCGTTACAAATACTAAGATTTTAGCGCGCGGAATCGAAAACGGTATAGGTAACTCTATCTTAATCAAGTTTAACCAAATCGGTACTTTAACTGAAACATTAGCCGCTATCAAAATGGCTAAAGATGCTGGTTTTACTGCTGTCATCTCTCATCGTTCAGGTGAAACTGAAGATGCCACTATCGCTGATTTAGCGGTGGGCACAGCTGCTGGTCAAATCAAGACGGGTTCTTTATGTCGTTCTGATCGTGTTTCTAAGTACAATCAATTATTACGTATTGAAGAATACTTAGGTGACAAAGCTATCTTTAATGGTTTATCTGAAGTTAAAGGTCAATAATCGCTCTTATGCTATTTGTAGTTAATAAAACTGCAAATTCAGTGGCATAGAGTATAAAATGGTCAGCTAACGCTGGCCATTTTAGTTTTAAGCACTTTTATTAGCACTATCCTATATGCACATTTCAAACTCACAACAGGTAGACATTTTCTCTGACGATCAACGTCAGCTGCATTATGCTGAATTGTGTAATGCCCTGTATGAACGCGAACTCGCTAGTTTATCCCAGCAAAAAATAACCAATATCAGTTTACTACAACGAAAAATAGCAGGCCTTAGACACCATGTGAAACGCGCCGCTTACAGCTTATTAGAACAACAATCACCGCTACAAGTGGATATACACAACGCCAGTTGGCAAGCCAAACAAGCCGCTAAATGTATGGCTAATAACTACGATGCACAAAAAACTCAACAATGGTTTTCTAGCAATATTCAAATTGGTTCCAGTATCGCCATTCACGTTAAACAACTTGGCAGTGAACATATAGAATTAGACTCAATTGACAGAATAGAACGAAACACACAGCGCATACATACCAATAAGTTTGGCTGGTTCAAAATTGATGGTGAATTTGCCGAAGAAAATTATAGGCAAACCGATGTACTTAATTTAAGACTGCTCAAACCCACTAAAGCTATTTTAACTGCAGCATGTTGTGGTCATAAATGGGTTAATAATGGTAAAGGTCAACAACGGGCCTTATCTATTAGGGAGTTACTTTTATCCCTAAGTATCAATTGGAAGACCTTTCGCTAAATCACCTTTAGGCGGGTACAAAACTTATTTTAAAATGAAATGAATTTCACCTACATCAGAACTCAAATATTTACACCTTTATATACAAATACATAATAAATAGGAGTTAATTTGGGTCATTTGTAAATTATTTATCAAACTTTATTCTGCTTGAAAACCTAAACCTTTCGACAATTTAACTATGCTCTGACCTCTAAACTTACCAAAAGTTCACACCACTACCTGTAATACCGCGATTTAATTACATTTTGAGCAAACTAATTACAATTTGATTAGAAATTGTAGTACTTCACCCTTCCCTTCACTATATACTTTGTGATTCACCTGACATGTGAACCAATATGACTCAAACGAATTTGATTTAGGTGCTTGACGGCTATGCTGCTCTCATTATACAATTTTGTTTGACGTCATATAGTTATGAAATTAAATAGTTATATGTTACGTGAAATTTTGTTTGAAACAGAACTACTACGATGGATTGTTATAGGTTTTAACTATGAATAAGTG
>TARA_R110002153_G_scaffold68547_2_pt1 | contig 18113 bp, 14 predicted proteins | sample TARA_R110002153 | Tara Oceans TARA_R110002153 (sample SAMEA4398193) | marine metagenome | biome: Polar Biome; feature: [SRF] surface water layer (ENVO:00010504); material: water (ENVO:00002006), including particulate matter (ENVO:01000060) such as... | depth 5 m
TTGATAGGTTTTTTGCTCATAACATTCTTGGTAGACCAACACGCTGTCGACACCTAAAGCTCGAAGTGTTTGATATTGCTGGGTGGATAAAGGTTGTACTTCTAACATCACATAACTGAAATGTTGCTTAATTATAGGTAACACAGAAGCAAAATAGTCCATGCCGACTTTTTGCTCGTGTTCACCTGTGACCAGTAAAATTGTATCGAACCCCAAGGCTTTAATTGCAAGGCATTCAGCTTCTACCTGCTGAGGCGTGAGGGTCAGGCGTTTGATTCTATTGCTCATGGAAAAACCGCAGTAACTACAATCGTTGGCGCACAAGTTGGATAAATATAAAGGGACAAAAAATCCCATAGTATGCCCAAAACGTTGACGAGTTAGGGCTTGTGACTGCTGCGCTAGAGGTTCTAGATATTTTTCTGCGGCAGCAGACAACAACACTGGCATATCTTTTAAGGTTATCTTGGGTTGACCCAATAATCGCTCAACATCCGTTGTTTGCACCTCGTCTAATTGTTGTTGCAGTTGCTTATCGTTTATTTCTGCCCATTGGTGATAAAAGCTCTGGTCGAGGTAATTCACGTTGAAACTCCAGATAAAAAACCTGTTAATGGACTGCTAGCTTGGCTGTGTATACTTTTAGCACCTAGACCTGCCTGATAAGCTGTAAAGCCTGCTTCCACTGCTTGTTTAAAGGCCTTGCCCATACTGATGGGATTAGGTGACACGGCCAAAGCTGTGTTCACTAACACCGCATCAGCGCCCATTTCCATTGCTAAAGCAGCGTGGGACGGCGCGCCTATACCGGCATCAACGATAACTGGCACCATAGCTTGTTCAATAATAATCTCTAACATCGAACGGGTGGTTAGGCCTTGATTAGAGCCAATGGCTGCGCCTAAAGGCATGACCGCAGCACAGCCTACTTGTTCTAAACGTTTACACAAAACAGGGTCAGCGCTGCAGTAGGGTAATACCACAAAACCTAAAGCGCAGAGTTGTTCGGCAGCGAGCAGGGTTTCAATAGGGTCGGGCATTAAGTACTTGGGGTCGGGATGAATTTCTAATTTGACCCATTGGGTACCTAAGGCTTCGCGGCCTAATTGGGCGGCAAATATGGCTTCTTTAGCCGTGCGTGCTCCAGAGGTATTAGGTAATAACTGCACCCCAAGTGGTTTTAGATGGCTTAAAATATTGTCATTTTTTTGTTGTAGATCGGTGCGTTTTAACGCCACAGTCACCAATTCACTGCCGCTTGCTTTGATGGTCTTGGCCATGATTTCAGCACTTGAAAATTTACCGGTACCGGTTAATAACCGTGAATGAAATATTTTATCAGCAATCTGTAAGGTCATAAGTTTAGCCTCCTGCTATAGCTTGAAATAAAGTGATTTCATCATGCTCACTTAATGTTGTTGATGCCCAACTTGAGTGAGGTATGACAGTGTCGTTAATTGCTGCAGCTAAACCCGTTTCAGATATTTGATATTTATCTAGCAAGGTTTGCAAAGTGAAGCTTGATTCGATCTCAACAATTTCATTATTTAATTTAATACGCATCTTTGCTCCTTAAAGGTTTGCCGGCACAAACGGGGCAGTTTGGATCTACTGTGAGTGCTAAATTTTGCCATTGCATGTCTATGGCATTGAATCTATGCAACTTAGCTTCTTGGTGTAGCGATCCTATTTGACTGAGATATTTAATAGCTTGTAAAGCCTGCATACTGCCAATGACTCCTACTAATGGGCCCATCACACCGTCTTGTAGACAACTGCTATGATCGTCAGGAGTAGAATGGTAGATGCATTGATAACAAGGTGAATTTACTGTCATGGGGAGAGTCAGCAATTGGCCTTTAAAACCAATAGCTGCGCCACTGATAAGCGGACGTTGTAAGTTCACACAAGCCTGATTGATCAATAAACGAGTATGGATGTTGTCAGTACAATCCAGTACTAAATCAACATTACTTACCAGACTAAAAACATTATCAGCCGTGACCTTATCACTCACTACTTGATAACTCACATCTGGAGCCATGGCATGTAAGTTAATTGCGCCCTGTTGTGCTTTATTGCGGCCAATCTGGTGTTCTTGATATAAAATTTGACGATGTAGATTACTGCGTTCAACCGTATCAAAATCGACAATAACTAAACTGCCAACCCCCGCTGCAGCCAGATACATAGCGGCTGGGCAACCTAATCCGCCCATTCCAATAATTAACACATGTGCCTGTTTTAGGCGTAACTGACCATTTTCGCCTAATTCTGGCAGTAACATTTGCCGTGCGTAACGTAACTGCTCTGGCTGGGAAAGTGTGCCGTTCATGGCTGACCCTCCCCAATTGAATCATTAGCAGTTGGCAGTAATTTATTGAGTAGTGTGTGGGTTACCGATTGCCAATTGGGTGCTTGTAAAATTGCAGACACCATAGCGATACCGTCAACCGAAGTTTGTTGCACAGCGTCCACTCTTTGTTCTGAAATACCACCAATAGCCACAGTCGGCATACCTTCACATAAACCCACATAGCGCTTTAGGTTATCTAAACCTTGTGGGTCAGACGGCATCTCTTTGGTTTGGGTTGGAAAGATATGCCCAAGGGCGATGTATGAAGGTTTGAGTTGTTTGGCTATGAGTAACTCATGATATCCGTGAGTGGAAATACCCAAACGTAACCCCGCTATTTTTAGCGCCTGCAAATCTGCTAGGGCAAGATCTTCTTGTCCTAAATGTACCCCATAGGCTTGGTATTTAATTGCCAGGTGCCAGTAGTCATTGATAAACACTTGTGCCTGATAGCGCCGGCCCAAGATCACGGCTTCGCTAACTTGAGTTTCTAAGTCAGCTGCTGCGGGATTTTTAATACGTAATTGTATTGTTTTGACTCCCGCTTGTAATAACCGGCTTAACCATTTCACATTTGGTACCACAGGGTATAAAGCCAACCACTGCCTGTTGCAGGGCAAAAACCCTGTTTGCTGATGTTTAGATGTTGAGTTGTCGACAGTGCTGATATCTGGAAAATCAGCCACCTGCTCAGGCCATCCACCATGTGCTACAGGTCCAGTACCTTGGCCTAGTGGATAGGCTAATCTAATACCTTGATTGACATAGGCTTTGGCTAGAACAAGAGCATCGTCTAATTGATATCCCTTGGCTATTGCTGCACTGATAGCTGATGATAGTGTGCAACCCGTGCCATGTGTATGCGGGGTGTTTTGACGCATAGAGCTCATACTAAATGCGTGCCCAGCGCCGTAATATCTATCGATAGCATACTGGCTATTGCCGTGACCCCCTTTGACTAATATGCCTTTACAGCCTTGGTTGAGTAAATATTTTGCCGCTGCTTTTTGTGCATCTACATCGCCACACTTAGTTAACTCGCCACAGGCACTGCTAGTTAAACAAGCTAACTCCACTAGATTCGGAGTCAGTAAGTCTACTAAAGGCAGAAGTGTATTTTTGATTGCTGCAGTGACATCTTCCCCTGCCATTACGTCGCCTGTTGAAGCAACTTGAACAGGATCTAAAACAACAAAGGGACAGGGTTGTGTAGCAGAGCAGGTAGCGGTAAAGCTTAATATTAAGGTGGTTAAAGTGTTAACTTGGGCAACAGATGCTAACAAACCGATCTTTATAACAGCTGGTGGTATGTCTTCTCGCAGGCTGGCAAGTTGCTGAGTAAAACTCTGCTCAGACACTACGTCAATGTGACTCACCTTTAGACTATTTTGTGCCGTGACAGCAGTGATCACTGTAGCGGCATGTACACCAAAATCATGGGCTGTTTTAATATCTGCTTGTATGCCCGCGCCACCACTGCTGTCACTGCCCGCCACCGACCAAATAACGGGCGGTGGCTTATGTTTAGTTTGAGTGTCGTTTAGGTGGTCCATTGATACAGGTTTATTAATGGGTGAGCCCACTAAATTTTTTCCTTTTCAAGTACTTGGTCGGCACGGTGATATAATTCACTGCCTTTTTCCTTAAACACTTGGGACATGTTTTGCATACCTTGGTCTATATCTTTTTGACTGGTGTGTACGGCTTGAGCATTGCCTTGCATATCCACAATTTTTATGGCGATTTTTTGTTCGTTTTCTAGGTTGGCTGCATAAGCTCTGACTTCTTCCGTTATTTTCATAGAGCAGAATTTAGGTCCACACATAGAGCAAAAATGCGCCACTTTGCCAGATTCTTGAGGAATGGTTTGATCGTGATAGTCCCGAGCGGTTTCAGGATCAAGAGATAAGTTAAATTGGTCTTCCCAGCGAAATTCAAAGCGGGCTTTTGATAAAGCGTTATCCCTGATCTGCGCACCGGGATGGCCTTTGGCTAAGTCGGCAGCATGGGCAGCAATTTTGTAAGTGATTAGCCCTTCTTTTACGTCTTCTTTTTCTGGTAAACCTAAGTGTTCTTTGGGAGTGACATAACACAACATGGCACAACCAAACCAACCAATCATGGCTGCCCCAATACCAGAGGTGAAATGATCATAACCAGGAGCTATGTCAGTGGTCAGTGGACCTAAAGTATAAAATGGCGCTTCGTGGCAGTGCTCCAATTCTTCGGTCATATTCCTTTTGATCATATGCATTGGCACATGTCCCGGACCTTCTATCATCACTTGAACATCGTATTCCCAAGCGATTTTAGTTAGCTCACCCAAGGTGTGTAATTCGGCAAATTGTGCTTCATCATTGGCATCTGCAATGGAGCCAGGGCGCAGGCCGTCACCCAAACTAAGGCTGATATCGTAACGGGCGCATAGTTGGCAGATTTCTCTAAAGCGCAGGTATAAAAAACTTTCTTGATGGTGAGATAAACACCACTTAGCCATGATAGAGCCGCCACGAGACACAATGCCAGTGACACGTTTAGCTGTCATAGGTACATAACGCAGCAATACACCCGCATGAATAGTGAAATAATCCACACCTTGTTCTGCTTGCTCGACTAAGGTGTCGTAGAACACTTGCCAGTTGAGATCTTCAGCAATGCCGTTGACTTTTTCCAGTGCTTGGTAAATGGGCACTGTGCCAATAGGCACCGGAGAATTTCGAATGATCCACTCACGGGTTTCGTGAATGTTACGGCCAGTGGATAAATCCATTATGGTGTCTGCGCCCCAGCGGGTAGACCATAATAGTTTCTCTACTTCTTCTTCGATAGACGAAGTCACCGCCGAGTTTCCAATATTTGCGTTAATTTTAACTAAAAAGTTACGCCCAATGATCATAGGTTCGCTTTCGGGGTGATTGATATTTGCTGGAATAATCGCTCGGCCTTGGGCCACTTCTTGACGCACAAACTCTGGCGTAATTTGCTCTGGCAGGTTAGCGCCAAAAGATTCTCCGGGGTGTTGTTGCAGTAATATCTCGTCAGTTATGCGTTGACGGCCCATGTTTTCGCGAATGGCAATATATTCCATTTCTTTGGTGATAATACCGCGACGGGCATAATGCATTTGACTGACACACTGCCCTTCTTTAGATATTTTAGGTAAAGGTTGGTGCTCAAAACGCAGTTCATCTAAGGTGTCGTCAGATAATCGTTGTTGGGTGTAATTGGCATTTGAACTCGTTAAAGTTTGGCAATCCTGACGTTCATCTATCCACGCACTGCGTAATTTTGGTAAACCCTTATTCACATCAATGCTGATGGTTGGATCGGTATAAGGACCAGAAGTATCATAAACTGGGATAGGCTCATTTTTGGCAAAATCAGGGGTGTCCTTACTACCACCAATAATGGAGTCACCTAAGGATATTTCCCGCATACCAACATGTACATCACCTTCTGGATTGGAAAGATAAATACGGGTTGAGTTGGGGTAAGACTGGTGTTGTAAATTAGCAATAAATGCTTGGGCTTGTTCTCGACGTTGACGGCGAGTTAATTGAGTAGACATAGCAAAATCTCGTTAGTTAAGAGGATATTTGCTTGTCAGAAGTGTTGCGTAACCCAATTTATTCGCACCCTAGATGACCAATTCGCCTAGGGGCTTTAAGTTTAATATTTAACAAATAAAGTTAACTATTAAACCTATGGGTTACTTTTGTTTCCTACGCAGGTGTTAGCCTGATCAGGTTCAACGGATCCCGTATAATAACGGTCTCAGCCTCGAGGGCACTCCGACAAGTAGCCAGCAGTGTAAACTTTTTGAATAAAACTACAAGCCCAAAACACAAGGAAGTTTGGGGAACACCCAAGTTGAGAATGAGTTATTTGCAAGGGTTATAAAGCATCGGCTTTGTTTTTTTCGCTGTGGGATAAGACATAGCTTAACCGCTACATTTATGTGCTGCGCGCACTAAGAAAATAAGTAGTTAGTTACTAGAATGCCTAGCTATGGGCAAATAAGTTTTTTTTTGAGGTAATCACTTTGATGTTAAGTAATGTTTTTGTCAATCTGAATGTCAGATAATTTTACACTGGCGTTAATTATAAAATCTATTTCCTTGTTAAATTGTTGATATTAAAGGTTATTGTGTGGCTGGCGTGATTTATGCTTTTATTTGATTTCAATCATCAATAAGTAGGAATACTCAATGTTTAACATCTATTCATGCAATGCTTTTCGTTCGCTGTTAAAGGCAACCATTTTGGTGTGTAGTATCGCCTTACCTTTTGCTGCCTCAGCCGGATTTATCAGTATCAATGGCTCTACTTTAGGTGATCCCACTTGGAATCGTCTTATTGCTGGCAATCCTCCTACAGGGGTATCTGGAGTTGGAACTGCAGTTGCCTATGACGTTATTTTATTTCAAGTCGATGTAAGCACCACTTACGATTTTTTATCTACAGCAAATAATCCAGCTAGTTGGGATAATTATCTCTTCCTTTATCAAGACTCTTTCGATTCTTTAAATCAATTAACTAACGTGATTATTGGCAACGATGATTTTCCTGTTATAGGATTATCTGGATTTAATGGCGTGGCTTTGTCAGCAGGGGTAAACTATTATGTTGTTACTTCTGGGTTTGGAAATACTGACGCTGGGGATTTTACACTCAATATATCAAGCAACTTAGGAACCGCATTTATTCCAAATGTGAACGCTGTATCAGCACCCTCCACCCTCGCAATTTTTGGGTTAGCCTTATTTGGAACTGGCATGCTACGTCGTCGTAAAAACGTTTAACCTCCATGTAAATAAAGAAAAAGTATGTTTAAGCCCCTTAGTTAAGGGGCTTTTTGTATATAGGTAAGAATATCTCGCATAACTTGATATTGGTTTAAAAAGCCTATTGTTTCCTTCCTAATTGGGATCACCACTATCGCTAGTTTTTATGATGCTGGCGTAATACCCCAACCACATCACTTAGACTCAAGTCACTGGCTTGCAGTAAACCATTCAAGTGATGCAACAAATTGGCTGATTCGTTTTTAAGTTATTCTAAACCTTTTACCGTGGCGGCCAGCGCAGTTTCAAAGTTTTCTGCACCAGAGCAATTAGCGGGACAGCCATCATAATAATATTAAGCTGTTACGCCCAGCTTCAAGGTAGAAGTACATAACCCCTAAGCAGCTATAGCCACCATGTGTTCAGCCATTAATTTGGCTGGCGTTTTATAATCTAGTTTCTTTCTTGGCCTATCATTGAGATTGACTATTACAGGTCTGGTTTTCTATTGGCGTTGGATAAGCGACAAGGGAAAAAATGTGGAGTTAGTCCACTGTCTCTATCGCTAAATATAAAAATATCGAACCTCACAACGAATAACAAAGAGGCTCTATAGAATAGACAAGTTCATTTTCAACTGCTCCCTGAGTCCAAATGCGTTTTTTAGTTCCTTCGTGAGCTATTCAAAAAATGAAAGGGGCTGTATGCCCCTAGCATAGACTTAACTTTCAGCGTCTTTGAATATATCGCTATATTGATGACGCAATTCCACTTTACGAATTTTTCCCGTACTTGTCATTGGTAACGTTTGGCATATAAAAATGGCCTTAGGTATTTCGAATTTACCCAGATGATCCTTGCAGTGTTGCTCTATTTCGGACACATTCAGTTCAACATCAGGTGTTGCAATGACACAGGCACAAACTGCTTCGCTCCAATGGGGGTGACTAACACCAAAAGCGGCGGCTTGCATGACACCTTCAAAGGATTCCAAAATTTGTTCAACCTTCTGAGATGATACATTTTCACCACCGGATTTAATGGTGTCTTTTTTACGGTCTATAAATAACAATTGACCTTCATTATCGATTAAACCTAGGTCACCACTGTGGTGCCAGCCAAACTGACTGGCTTGTGCCGAAGCTTCTGGGTTCTTGAAATAGCCACTCATTGCTTGAGCGCCACGCCATACAATCTCACCAACCTCTCCTTGTGGAAGTTCATTGCCTTGTTCGTCGATAATAGCTTGATCTACAGTGCAAACTGGTACTCCCCAATAATTACCTTGGTCGAATTCAGTCGAACTTTTATCGCGATATAAACAAGCTGAAGGAGCAAATTCAGTTTGTCCACTACCAAGATGCATAAGGCATCCAAAGACTTCTCTGACTCTATTTAAAATTTGAACATCCATTGAAGCCATGGCGTAGATACCCGTTTTAAAATGACTAAAGTTACGCTTTTCGATATCAGGTGTGGCCAGTAAGGCATTCCACATCATCGGAAGAAACCCAGCAGTGTCCACTTTTTCCTGTTCAATGCTGTCGAGAATTAACAGCGGATCGAAAGCCCCGTGGATCACAACGCAACCACTTCGCAATAAGGTTGGGAACATGACAGACAGTGCGGCGCAATGAAACAATGGCAAAACTACCAATAATCTATTTTGTTTGACGACTTCCAACTCAATGCTGAAGGTCAGTGCTGCTAACATTAGGGCAAGGTGGGAGGATTCTACCGCCTTAGGTCTTGAGGTTGTGCCCGAAGTGTAAATCAAATGTGCGGTATCACGATCTTTAATGATACGGTCTTCAATTTCACTCTCGCTTTGGCCGCTAATTAATTCGTCTAAGGAATAATCTGCGTCGCCGCTATCTGCCCCGATTTGAGTGGTAAACCTAATGTTGGCGTTGCCTTCGATACAGGATAAAACCAGCTCAGCAAAAGTATTTTCGTAGACTATCGCGACACTCTCACTATGTTCAAAGTTGTAACGAATGTCATCGGCACTTTGCATAAAGTTTATGGGAACTACGACTACACCAAGTTTATAACAAGCAAAATATACAATAACCATATCGCTTCGATTACTCGAAATTAAAGCAAGCTTGTCACCTTGTTTAAGGCCTTTTGAAATAAAACCATGGGCCAGTTGATTGACCCGACTGTTTAGTTCACCGTAGCTTATCTCGCGGCGATTGCCTTTATGAAAATCTATTAGGGCGGGCAGATGCCCACTGTCTCGGCTGCGACGTCGCAATAGATCACCCATTGCCACACGTTCAATTAGATTTTGTTCTAATTCTGAGCTTTTCATTATTGCCTCCTTAAACGTTGATACACAAAGTTATCAACAACTTGCTTGAGATAATTATTGTTTATTCCTGTTCATCAACGTCTGTTGGAGCAACCAAAGCTAACCGTTATTTTGATTTCACTTGGGCACTAGTAACGACATTTATTGATTCAAGGAGCCTTTGGTATTCGCTTCAATTAGATGTTCCAGCATCATAACTTCAATGATAATTCTGCTGTCATTCCTTCCCTTGAAAATTGACAATCTTTAAAAATAAATAACACATCTCACTAAAGCAAGCGCTTGGTTTTTGGTTTCTACAATAAACAAGCGAGTGATTGGTTGTCAATGCACTCGTTTAAAATTATTGTGGATATTGAGCCTGCCCACATCATTTATGGCCCCTACTTCGCCGCTCTAGCGCGTTGGGTGTGGCTGGCGCTTGTTGTTGAGGTTAGTTATAATACGCGGGATTTTAAGTTGATATTCCTCGTTGCTGGGGTGGTCGATTGGTACGGACTAACATTAGGAATAAACAATGCTTATACCTCAGCTAGTAAGCGAAGGTTTACTCACAGAGCCCAATTCCGCAAAGGGTAGACTTTTGGCTGCCTCTGCCGCGTTGTTTAAGCAAAAAGGTTTTTCGCGAACGACGGTAAGAGATATTGCCGCTGAGGTAGGGATACTCTCGGGTAGTATATTTCATCATTTCGCGAATAAGGAAAGTATCCTACGCACTATTATGCTTGAGGCTATTTACCTTGTTTTAGCTCGCATGAAATTGACGATTGCAGATCTAGATAGTTGCGAAGATAAGATGCGTGCTTTGCTGCGATGTGAATTGGAAGCTATCCATGGCTTAAATGGCATTGGTTTTGCCTTGTTATCGGCAGAATGGCGATTTTTGAGCGACGATAGTCAATCCGAAATCCTCAAGCTGCGTGGCGAATATGAGGCATTTCATCGAAATATCTATACCGAAGCCAAGTCCCTTGGTCATATTAACGTTGAACCGTTTTTTATACGGCATTTTGTACGGGGTGCCTTAATTGAAACTGCTAATTGGTATCATTTACATGGTGACTTACCCCTCGAAGGGCTGGTAGAGCAAATCTATCTAACAACTGCGGTGAAGTAGTGAATTCTCTGTTTGTGTGACCGTCTAAAAATACTCTGTTTTTTAAATCAGTCATCGCTAAATCTATTTAAATTACCCCCTTCTATTACTTTTTGACCGAACACATCAAAACACCAAGCGCTTGCTTGGTGTGGTAAGTTGCTTCATAATTGTACATCCCTTTAAAAACTCACCCAATTCATCACTTATCATTCAAGCATGTAAAAATAAAAACAGGGCATAACATAATGACGAATAATATTAGCTACTTTAACGATACACATGAACAAGTTAGAGATAGCATCGAAAAATTCTTTGCTAAGGAAATTACCCCTTTTATCGATGAATGGGAGGAGGCGTTTGAGTTTCCTAGAGAAATTTATACTAAAGCGGGTGAGTTAGGTTTTTTAGGTATCGGTTACCCTGAAAAATTTGGCGGTTTGGGTGAAGGCGATATTTTTATGAAAATAGCCTCCAATGAAGCGATGATGAAATGTACCTCCGGTGGATTAGTGGCGAGTTTAGGCTCAATTGATATTGGATTACCGCCTATTGTGATTTGGGGCTCCGATGAACTTAAAGAAAAAGTTATCCCTGAAGTCATCCGAGGAGAAAAAATATGTGCACTGGCGATCACCGAACCCAACGCAGGCTCCGATGTGGCCAATATTCTTACTCGCGCAGTTAAAGAAGGCGATAATTATCGGGTCAATGGCAGTAAAATGTTTATTACCAGTGGTGTGCGCGCAGACTATTACACTGTTGCGGTTCGAACCGGTGGCGATGGATATAGTGGAATAAGCCTTCTGTTAATTGAAAAAGGTACGCCTGGATTTACTGTCGGCAAAAAGCTTAAAAAAATGGGCTGGCATGCTAGTGATACGGCCGAGCTGTTTTTTGAAGATTGTCTCGTTCCTGTCAGCAACTTAATTGGCTCTGAAAATGATGGTTTTCGATGTATTACCACCAATTTTATGAGGGAGCGATTATCTTTATGTGTGATGGCTTACATGACAGCGCAGCTCGCTCTAGACGAAGCCTTAAACTATGTTAAACAACGGGAAGCATTCGGCCGCCCTATCGGTAAATATCAAGTCATTCGCCACAAGTTGGTCGATATGGCGACTGAGGTAGAAATCGCCAGAGAGTTTACCTATCGTGTTGCCGCTAAAATGCAGGCTAAACAAACCCCAATCAAAGAAATCGCAATGGCTAAGAACTTTGCTACCGACGTGGCTGAAAAAACAACACGAGAAGCGGTGCAGATATTTGGAGGCATGGGATACATGCAGGGAACTGTTGTTGAGCGACTATATCGTGATGCAAAAATCCTTTCAATTGGCGGTGGTACCACCGAAATCATGAAAGAAATGATTGCCAAACAAATGCAGCTTTAAACTAATTATTAGTTAGTTGTGCCAACATCCGGTCGAATGCCCTGTAATTAAGGGCCTCGGCTAAATGTTGTCGGTTAATGTCTAAACTATGTGCCAAGTCAGCTATGGTGCGCGCCACTTTGAGTACCCTGTGGTAGGTGCGTAAAGACAATCCCAATTTTTCTACTGCTTGTTGTAGAAATAGCTGTTCTGCTTTTTCTAATTTGCAATATTTCTCAACCTCTTTACTACCCAGCTGCGCATTGGTTTTTCCGCAGCGTTTTAGTTGTAAAAGGTGGGCTTGAATAACTCTGTCTCGCACGACTTGACTACTTTCACCACGACTTTTCACCTGTTCTGAAAAGTCATTACTGGGTAGTTTAGGTACATCTACCTGTAAATCTATTCGGTCTAAAAATGGACCTGAGATACGGTTGAGGTAACGTAAAATTTGTTCACAACTGCTGCGCCCATCATTTAAACTACCGGTTGGACTAGGATTCATTGCCGCGACTAATTGGAATCTTGCAGGAAATTGGGCTTGTCTTGCGGCTCTGGAAATACTGACTGAGCCGGACTCTAATGGTTCACGTAAAACATCTAAAACTTTACGGTCAAATTCCGGGAGTTCATCCAAAAATAATACCCCATTGTGAGCCAAAGAAATTTCACCTGGTCTTGGTATACTGCCCCCTCCCACTAAAGCAACGGCTGAGCTGGTATGATGGGGATGTCGAAAAGCTCGTTGTTTCCAAGTCGCAGGATCTACGGGTTTGCCCACAATAGAATGAATAGCCGCTGATGCTAAGGCTTCTTCATCTGTCATGGGGGGGAGAATAGTAATAAGCCTACTGGCCAACATGGTTTTACCTGTGCCGGGTGGCCCGGTAAACAACAAATTATGTCCACCAGCAGCGGCAATCTCCAATGCACGTTTACCCGCGGCCTGACCCACAACATCCTGTAGGTCATTTTCATAGGAAGCATGTTTTTCTATAGACTGTGCTTGGTATAAAGCAAGTGTTTGTTGTCCAGCAATATGATGGAATACATCTAATAATTGATTGGCCGGTACAATTTTGGCGTGTTTAATTAACGACGCCTCAGCTGCGTTGTCGACGGGTAATATTGCTATTCGGTTGGCTTGCGAGCAGGCGTAAGTAAAAGGTAAGGCGCCTGTTATTGAACGTATTTCTCCAGATAATGCGAGCTCCCCAACAAGTTCAATATTTTCTAGCTGATTACTGCTGAGTTGGTTACTTGCCGCGATAATACCTATGGCAATGGCTAAATCGAAACGTCCGCCCTCTTTGGGCAAGTCTGCAGGCGCTAAATTGACTGTGATACGTTTTGCAGGGAACTCAAAACCAGAGTTGATTAAAGCACTGCGTACCCTGTCTTTGGCTTCGCGAACAGAAGCTTCTGGTAAGCCAACTAGGTTAAAGCAGGGAAGGCCGTTAGATAAGTGCACTTCAACAGTAATGAGCGGTGCATCAATACCTACGCTAGCTCTTGAATAAACGACTGCTAAAGACATCAAGCAACTCCATTTGCGAACAAGGTGAGTTTTAAGGCTAGCTAATCATCTGAAAATTGCGAGTTATTCATCCTTAACTGAATCATGGGGATTAAATACTGGGAGATGCCAGTTCCATTTCATAGCGCCTAAACGACAGAATAAGGTGATACAGAAGCCTATTGCCATGCAACTCACAGTGCTCAAACCTAGTTGTAAGCCTAATATGTAACTTGCTCCGCCTAAAACACAGGCAGTGGCATATAGTTCACCTTTTAAAACCATTGGGATTTCTCTACAAATTACGTCGCGGATTAATCCTCCAAATACACCCGTCATAGTGCCTAATGCAACGGCGATAAGAGGATTTGCGCCGTAAGTTAGGGCTTTCTGCAATCCCATTACATTAAAAAACGCTAAACCAATAGCATCGGCAAAAAACAGGTAACGTAATGGGAAGGTGTCTTTGCTTCGTAGCCAAATGATAGTGGAAAAAGCCGCGACAATAATCACATAGAAAAAACTTGGGTCTTGTACCCAAAAAACTGGTAAATCCAAAATCATGTCGCGCAGTGTACCGCCACCAACAGCAGTAACCGATGCGAGCACTACCACCCCAAAACCATCCATGTGTTTTTTGTAAGCCATCAATGTGCCTGCTATGGCAAATACTCCTACCCCTGCTAAATCTACCCAATGTAACCAAGTTTCCATATGCCCCCTAAAGTGTTTGTTTGTTGATCCGAGAATGATAATAATGATCTATGTTGAGTATATAACCCTCTAAAAAGGCATATAGCAATGCTTGATCAAAATATCTCCTTCATGCTATTTCTATAGTCAGTGATGATATACATAAACTTGTAATGTGATGCCCTATTCTTTTTTGCACACTTTTTTGCTCAAAGCGGTAACTACATATCTAGCCCAAGGGCCAGTGATTATTTTATTGCGGGGATAGTGCTAACGTCGAGTTAGAATACTAAACCCCTCGCACGAAAGTTCGAGGGGTTTTTTGTTAAGAGCACTTTTGCCTTAACAGTTAAATTAATCAATTTAGATAATTAATAAAGAGTACATACCATGCCAAAGTTACGATCAGCCACCAGCACCCAAGGACGCAATATGGCGGGTGCCAGAGCCCTATGGCGTGCCACAGGCATGAAAGACGGGGATTTTGGTAAGCCAATTATTGCTGTATCCAATTCCTTTACTCAATTTGTGCCAGGGCATGTGCATCTAAAAGATATGGGCCAGCTAGTCGCACGAAGCATTGAAGCTGCTGGAGGCGTAGCAAAAGAATTTAATACCATAGCTGTGGATGATGGTATTGCTATGGGTCACAGCGGTATGTTGTATAGCTTGCCATCTCGAGAAATTATCGCAGATTCAGTTGAATATATGGTCAACGCTCACTGCGCCGATGCCATAGTGTGTATTTCTAATTGCGACAAAATCACTCCTGGCATGTTGATGGCCTCTATGCGTTTGAACGTACCGGTTATTTTTGTTTCTGGTGGGCCAATGGAAGCCGGTAAAACCAAGTTGTCTGATCAAATCATTAAATTGGATTTGGTAGACGCTATGGTGGCAGGTGTTGACGAAAATGTAAGTGACAAAGATAGCGAACAAGTCGAACGTTCTGCCTGCCCAACTTGTGGTTCGTGTTCAGGCATGTTTACCGCTAATTCAATGAACTGTTTGACTGAAGCCTTAGGCTTGTCTTTACCAGGTAATGGTTCAATGTTAGCGACCCATGCAGACCGTGAAGGGTTATTCAAACAAGCTGGCTCTCAAATCGTTGAGTTATGTCGTCGTTATTACCAAGAAAATGACGAGTCGGTATTGCCTCGTAATATCGCTAACTTTAAAGCCTTTGAAAACGCTATGACCTTAGACATTGCTATGGGTGGCTCTACTAATACAATATTGCATTTAATAGCTGCCGCTGTTGAAGGTGAAATACCTTTTACTTTGGACGATATTGATAGGTTATCTCGTAAGGTACCGCATTTATGTAAAGTCGCCCCTTCGACCCCTGAATATCATATGGAAGATGTGCATAGAGCGGGCGGTGTTTTAGGTATTTTAGCCGAGATAAACCGTGCTGGGCTATTACACGCTGATTCTCCCCACGTATTAGGTAAAAGCCTAGGTGAAGTGATAGCCGAGTGGGATATTACTAACCCCGCCAATGAGCACGCCCTAGAATTTTATAAGGCAGGCCCTGCTGGTATTCGTACTACCAAAGCCTTTAGCCAAAATTGCCGTTATCCAACTGCCGATACAGATCGTGTAAATGGTTGTATTCGTAACCGAGCCAATGCTTTTAGTGAGGAAGGCGGCTTAGCGGTGTTATTTGGTAATATTGCCGAAAATGGTTGTATTGTTAAAACTGCAGGCGTTGACGAGTCTATTCATAAGTTCACTGGCCGTGCACGTATTTATGAAAGTCAAGATGAAGCAGTTAAAGCTATCTTGGACGATCAAGTGATTGCAGGCGACGTAGTTGTTATTCGTTACGAAGGCCCTAAAGGCGGCCCAGGTATGCAAGAAATGCTTTACCCTACCACCTACCTTAAAGCCAAAGGTTTAGGCAAGCAGTGTGCGTTAATTACTGATGGTCGTTTTTCCGGTGGTACCTCTGGTCTGTCTATTGGTCATTGTGCACCTGAAGCAGCTAGTGGTGGCGGTATTGGTTTAGTTGAAGAAGGCGACACTATCCTAATAGATATCCCAAATCGTAAGATTGGTATTGATATTAGTGACGCTGACTTATTAGTCAGACGTGAGAACATGGATAATAGTGCTAGACCTTGGAAACCAGTATCTCGTGTGCGTAAAGTTTCACTTGCCCTTAAAGCTTATGCCTTGTTAGCCACTAGTGCTGATAAAGGTGCGGTGCGAGATGCATCGAAATTGGAAGATTAAATGACCCGTTCAGCCAATGATTATCTAAAGAGTATATTGTTATCGCCCGTTTATGACGTGGCGGTGAATTCTGATCTTCAAAAGTTAGACAAGCTGTCTGCTTCTTTAGGTAACGAAATTTGGTTGAAACGAGAAGACCAACAACCTGTTAAGTCTTTTAAGTTGCGCGGCGCTTATAACAAGCTTAGCCAATTGTCTGACGAACAACTCGCCAAAGGTGTGGTGGCATCATCAGCAGGCAACCACGCCCAAGGTGTGGCCTATTCGGCAAGGAAAAAAGGCATTCATGCAACAATAGTGATGCCTGACACTGCACCAGATATTAAAGTCGAAGCGGTTCGTGAATTTGGCGGTGAATTTGTCGATGTAGTTTTGCATGGCTCCAACTTCGATCAAGCAAAAGATGAAGCATTACGACTGTCTAAAGAGCACGGCTACACTATGGTTTCGCCTTTTGACGACGAGGACGTGATTGTAGGCCAAGGCACCATCGCCCGTGAGTTACTAGAACAAAATCCTGATTTGGATACCTTGTTTATTGCAGTTGGTGGCGGTGGTTTAATAGCCGGAATATCGGTGTTTCTAAAACAACTCAAGCCAGGCCTTAAGATCATCGCTGTTGAGTCAGATGAATCTGCCTGTTTGCAGGCGGCGATGGCTGCAGGTAAACCTGTGCCCCTTGATCATGTGGGAATTTTTGCTGACGGTGTAGCTGTTAAAATTATTGGTACCGAACCTTTTCGTTTATGCCAACAATATGTTGATGAAGTGATCACCGTTAACACTGACGAAATTTGTGCAGCGATCAAAGATATATTCGACGATACGCGTGTTATTGCTGAGCCTGCCGGTGCTTTGTCGGTTGCTGGAATTCGTAAATATCTAAAAACCCATCCTATGCAAGGTAAAAAGATTGGCGGTATTTTATGTGGCGCGAATATTAATTTCCATACCTTGCGTTATGTCTCCGAACGTTGTGAGTTGGGCGAACAAAAAGAGGCGGTTATTGCGGTTAAAATTCCGGAGCGTACTGGAGCGTTTAGGGATTTTTGTGCTCAGTTAGGTGGGCGAGCCATTACCGAATTTAACTATCGTTATTCTACAGATCGCGAAGCCCACATTTTTGTAGGCATAAAGTTAAAAGGCGGGCGTGAAGAATTGGCGCAACTTACTGATTCCTTAAGTGGAAATGGCTATAAAAGTTTCGATTTATCAGAAAATGAAATGGCCAAGCTACATGTACGTTATATGGTAGGTGGCAGACCGCCTAGTTTACTCAATGAAAAGTTATTTTCCTTTGAGTTTCCTGAACATCCCGGTGCATTAATGAAATTTTTGGATACCTTAGGTGAAAGGTGGAATATTACGCTATTTCATTATCGCAACCATGGTGCTGCTGACGGTTTAGTATTGGCAGGCTTTGATATAGCAGATGCTGATCGTACTGAGTTTGATAAACACCTAGCTAAGTTAGGTTATCTCTACCAAGAACAAACTGATAATCCAGCCTACAAGTTTTTCTTGTCGGATTTGAATGGTGTATTTGAGTAATAGGCGCTTGCCAAAGATGCAAAAAATAGTCGATGAAATTGCTTCGCAAATGGCATCAAAAACTGATAAAGGCACAGTCGCAAGTTATATTCCTCAATTGGCATGTGTTGATCCTAAGCAGTTTGCCATCAGTGTTGCTTTACCTGATGGCTCGGTCTATAGCGCGGGTTGTGCATCAACCTTATT
>TARA_R110002153_G_scaffold122723_2_pt1 | contig 18034 bp, 15 predicted proteins | sample TARA_R110002153 | Tara Oceans TARA_R110002153 (sample SAMEA4398193) | marine metagenome | biome: Polar Biome; feature: [SRF] surface water layer (ENVO:00010504); material: water (ENVO:00002006), including particulate matter (ENVO:01000060) such as... | depth 5 m
TCAGAGGCAAGGCCCCCCGCCTTCGATTTGAACTGGCGCGGCTGTACCTAGTCTCGACCCATTCATAAATTTTTACTATTTTAGCTTTTGTGCAACACTTGTCACCCTACAACTTCCAAATTTCCCCCGTGGCAGTTTTCCCAAAAGTACAACAACTTGACAGCAACATCAGCAGATAATAATATCCACCACATGACCGCTATCCAAACATACGACGACAAACGAATACCCAAGGCCTTGGTGGATGAAAATCCCTACCATCCTTCGGCAGACGTTTATGTGCAGACACTAAAGAAGATTCAAAACGCTATCATGGTGCAAACCAGAAACGTGAAGGATAAGAAAGTAGTGATAGCAGCAAAGCTGTATCATCGCGGTACCTCTTTTGCGGATATAGCACAAGAAGTTGCCCGTACTCCCGTGTGGGTAGCTAAACACCTCAAACTTAAACCGGCGCAGGATTTGATTGCGCTCTTGGCTTACTATGAAGAGATGGTTGATGGCTCGACTGAGGCCCAACGCAGGGCGATGCTTTGGCGCATTGCTGTTAAGAATGAAGACGTGGCACCTAAAATATCCCACGGCGTGATAACTGAACTTAATAAGATGGCAGGCATAGGTAAAGAAGCTATAGCTGGCGTTAATATTGGCGCATTGAACATTCAGATCAATAACAACCTCTCTAGAGGGGCACTAGATTAGCCTATGGCATTAGAACCCTTCAAAAGCTTCACTATAGAGCCACCAAAGCCAACTGAGTCCTTATTAGGCGGCTCGCGCTATGGTGCATACGATAATGTGAGCGATTTTAGCTCAATGTTCGGTGATACTAAGTCAGCAAATGACGGGGATGCTTGGGTTCTGCCTTATGAACCTCGAAGTTTGATGATTCCGTTTCACCAACGTAAAGAAAGGTTCGCTTTTTTAATATGTCATCGCCGTTTTGGTAAAACAGTAGCCTGTATCGCTGAATTGGTGGTCAGAGCGCTGTATACCAAGAAAAAGACTGCTCAATATGCGTACATCTGCCCTTTTCGCTCTCAGGCCAAGGCAGTGGCGTGGAACTATTTAGTTGAGATGACTAATGGTATAGCAGTAGACATAAAAGTCAGCGAATTATCTATAACTCTGCCTAATGGCGCGAAAATATGGCTCAGTGGATCAGATAATATAAATGCGCTACGGGGAATATATTTAGACGGCGCGGTATTAGATGAGTTTGCACAGTGCCGTCCAGATTTGTTAGACGCAGTAATCATGCCCTGTTTGCTAGATAGAAAAGGGTGGTTGGTTATTATTGGGACAGCGTATGGACGCTTGAATCAGTTTTATAGTTACTACGAGAAGTCAAAAGAAGAAGAAGAGTGGTTTCATGCCGATATAAAGGTAACAGACTCGAATATCATCCCGATAGAAGAACAAGAGCGAATCAGGGGCGCGATTTCAGACGCAAAATGGAAGCAAGAGTTCTGTAATGACTTTTCAGCTGAGCTGGTTGGAACGTATTATGCTGAGCAGATCAACGGGTTAGAAGAACAAGGCCGAATTAACAACAAGGTGTTGTGGCGCAAAGAGCTACCAGTAAAAGTGGCGTTTGATATTGGGCGTAAAGATAATACGGTGTGCTGGTTCTGGCAAGAAGACCAGTTCGGGGTACATTGGATAGACTACTACACTAATAACGGTGAGCAAGCGCAACACTACATAGATATGATTAAGGGGAAACCCTACGATATATCAGAGGTGTACCTGCCACACGATGCCAAGGCGATGACCTTTGCCACCAACAAATCGGCCCTAGAGCAGTTTGTGTATGGGTTTGAAGATAGCACTACGTTTGTATCTATTGTGCCTAAGCTTTCTGTAAGCGACGGCATAGAAGCAACCAGACAGCTTTTAAAGCACTCGCATTTCAATTATGATGCCTGCTATTATGGTGTAGAATGTCTTAGGGTGTATCGTAAAAAATGGAATGAGACTACACAAGTCTTTAGCGACACCCCGCTACATGACTATGCTTCGGATAGTGCAGATAGTTTCAGATATGCGTGTATAATGGCCAATAAGACCTTTTTACCCGCACCCGCACCGCACGAATCTATCAAAAATTCCATTATTAAGAGTAATGAAGTAAGCTTAGAGGAAATGTTCCTAGCTAACGAGCGATCAAAAAACAAGCGCTCATTTGTCAAATCGAGAGTATAGCACATGGCAATTAAATCTGACGGCATAGAGTCTAAAAAAGAATTTGCGGATACGCCTAACGGAAAGTATAAGTATTGGCTGACTGAGTTAGAGTCTAGCCAGAAGTCCAAAGAGAAGTGGCACAAGCAAGCTGACCGTATTGTGAAGCGGTATTTAGGCAATAGTATAGGCGCGCACAGTGAGAGAGATGAAAGTGGGTTTAACCTTAACCTGTTTCATGCCAACACTAAAACGCTCTGTGACATGATGTACGCTAACACTCCTAAAATTGATGTAAGTCGTCGATATGCTCAAGCAGCTGATGACGCAGGACGCGTAGCAGCGGAAATGATGGAGCGAATGCTCAACATCAATCTAGCTGACAATGGCGATGATGTAGACGCAGTATTTAAATCAGCACTACAAGATAGGCTGCTAGTTGGCCTTGGTTGTGCAAAAGTAAGCTATGACTTTGAAGCTGAAGAAGTACCCGCCCTTGCAGAAGACGGTCAGCCGTTTATAGGTGAAGACGGCGAGCTTGTCATGGAAGAGAAAGTGATATCTGAAGAAGCGCCAATAGACTATTACTACTGGGGCGACATTCTTTGGGGCTGGTGTCGTAACTGGTCTGAAATGCCGTGGATAGCTTTTAGAAGCTACATAACCAAAGAAGAAGCAGCTGAGCGTTGGAATGAAAGCGTTGCTGAAGGACTAAATTACAAGAAACAGACACGCGAAACGTCAAATGACGGGTCGAATCAAGATCCTGACAGCGACTCAGCATGGCAGAGAGCTGAGATATGGGAGATTTGGTGTAAAGAGACCCGAATGCTTCATTACATCTCAATCGGCTATGACAAGCAGCTAGAAGAGAAAGAGGACATACTGGGCCTTTCAGGTTTCTGGCCTGTACCTCCGTTTTTTATTGCTAACGTAACAACTAGCTTATATACACCAACGCCTGACTATGCACTTGCTCAAGATTTGTACAACGAAATAGACAAGCTACAAACTCGTATTGCCATAATTACTGAAGCAGTAAGAGTAGTAGGTGTCTATAACGCCAGTGCTGACAATCTTAAACAGATGATGAAAGAAGGTCGTGATAATGACCTGATTCCAGTAGACAACTGGGCGCTATTCGGCGAGAACGGCGGTATGGCTGGGCAGATTGAGTGGATGCCACTACAAGATATCGTAGGCGCGCTACAGACCTTACAAGGCATACGTGACAACACTATTAGCCTACTTCAACAAACCACGGGCATGACTGACGTTATGCGCGGTAGTTTAGATAACCAATATGAAGGTGTTGGACAAACTGAGGCGAAACAAAAATTCGGTTCTGTTAGGATTCAAGCCTTACAAGAGCAGTTTGCGCGTTTCGCCTCAGACCTAATGAGCTTAAAAGGGGAAGTAATAGCAAGACACTTCTCTCCAGAAACTATATACAAACAAGCCAACATGGAGTTTTCAGCAGATCAAGAATATATTGAAGGGGCTATAGAGTTAATCAAACAGCCAGAGTCAGCGCGTCTTCGTATAGAGATACGCCCAGAGTCTGTAGCAATGATTGACTATCAAGCAATCAAGAACGAGCGTACTGAATATATGAACGCTGTATCCACATACTTTCAGTCGTCAGCAGGTATTATTGAGGCTGACCCAGCTGCTAAACCGTTTGTTCTACAGCTACTTCAGTGGGGCTTAGCAGGATTTAAAGGCGCTAGTGAGATAGAAGGCGTCATGGATAAAGCTATCGAAGCCAGTGTTAAGGCAGCAGAAGAAGAGGAAAACAAACCAGAGGAGCTTAGCCCAGAAGAAAAAGCCTCTGAGGCGGATTCGCAGCTTGAACAGCTTAAACAGCAAGGCGACCTAAGTAAAATTCAAGCTAAAGCGCAAGCTGATGCTATGGCTCGTCAAACAGACATGGACGCAGATATTCGTACTGAGCAAGCCAGACACTACAGTAAAATGGCTGAGATAGAAGCGGCTATGACGGCTAAGGTCACTGAAACTCAAGTGGCGCTTCAAGCTGACCTATTGATGGAACAAGCGCAAGCTGAGTCCAACATTAGACAGACTCAAGCTACAGTCGGCGGAGAGATTCAGAAAGACTTGGTAGAAGCTGAAATAGATTTAGCTAGCAAACAAGCAGCCACAGCGAGTAAGATTCAAGAAATAGCTGCAGCAGCTACAGCTAAGATTTCTGAACAGACTCAAGCAGCTGCGCTAAAACCAGATAAGGAAGAGTAAAAATGAGCCAAGATCATATTTCAACGGAACAACAAGCCGTAGATAAGCAAAAGTTTGATAACAACTTTGAAGACATCTTCGGCAAACACGCTAAAGCTAAAGGCAGCGGTGGGTATGTTCAATGCTCTGAAACGGGCAAGCTAATACCTAAAGGACAGGCAACTGTTACTGCTAGGGTGTCAGCTGATTTCATTAAGCCGCACCAAGAGTTTGTCAGTCCTATAGATGGGAAGGTAATCTCGTCCAGAAAACAATTGGCGGAGCATAACAAGCGCCATGGCGTCACTAATTCAGCAGACTATGCAGGCGGCTATGTAGAACGACAAGCTGTGAAGCGAGTTACTGAAGGGCAGCGGTACTTAAAAGAAACACGCCGTAAAGATATTAACGAAGCTATTTCAAGACATTCTTAAAACTACGACAAGGTGAATTACTATGAGTGAAGATGATACTAGTATGCGCGACGACATTAACGCAGCTTTAGATATTACTGATGAAACTGGAGAGAGCTATGAAGAGACCCCACAGGAGGTTTACAGCGAGCGCGAGGCCGACGATCCACAGCCCCTCGGAGAAGATAGCGAAGCAGATGGCGGAAAATCTCAGTCTGAATCAGATGAGACACGCCTTTCAGGAGATGCGAAAACAGATGCACTTAGTGATAGCGGGAAATCTGATGGCGTGGGGGATGACAGCAGTGATGCTGACGCTGCTCTGGATAAGCGGAGCCTAAAAGCCCCGATTGACTGGTCGCCCAAAGAACGCGAGGACTGGTCGCGTATTCCGCGTCCACTACAAGAAAAAGTATTGGCGCGTGAAAGCCAAATGGCTGAAGTAATGGCGAACACCAGACCAGCTAGAGAGACACACGAACAATTTAACGAGCTTACTAATAGGTACGGTGCAATACTAAGCGGCGTAGTAGAAGGAAATACGCCTATGGAAGCAGTAAGTAATCTCTTTGGTACAGTAGCTAATCTTAGAATGGGTAGTCAGCTTCAAAAAGCGCAAACTATTGCTTCCTTGATCGAAAGTTTTGACGTTGATATTGCATCACTTGACAGCGTTATCGTCGGACAGGTGCCACAGGAGAATCCAAACGCTGAAGTAGAACGCATGCTAAACGAACGGCTAGCTCCATTTGAACAGCACCAGCAACAATTAGCATATCAAGAAGAGCAGAAAAGTCAGCAGATGTATATTAACGCTACTAACGATATAAAATCGTTTATGGACTCAGGAAAAGCGGAGTTTTTAAACGACGTTAGGCTTGATATGGCTGATTTGATTGATTTAGGTGCTAAGCGCGGGATTGCGCTGACTACAGAGGAAGCCTACCACAGAGCCTGTTCAGTCCACCCTGAAATATCTAAAATACTACAGAGTAGAGCTAAATCCGCAAGTATTGCCCAAGGCAATAATAGCGTACAAGCCAAGCGTAACGCAGCCTCTGGCCTTAAAGGCAGCAGAATTGGTGTGAATTCAGCTAATGGTAGTATGTCGTTAAGAGATCAGATAGCTTCTGCTTGGGATAACGCTGAATAAAAACACTTGCAATTTAAAAACACCCGTTTAAACTGGCCACAGACATAATACTTTTCTTATGGCAGTGGCCAGCCTCGGTAGCACCACAAAATGTCTCCTAGAATGGTTTATATGAAGTAACGAATTTTCATCTTAATCATGTAGCATACGCTACGGGAGAACTATCATGGCATTTGCCAATACAGCTATAAGCGACATTCTCGCTACTACCATTTCAAGTCGTACTCGCAAGATTGCGGACAACGTAACAAACAACAACGCTTTGCTTATGAAAATGGGCAAAAAAGGTCGTATTAAGACTTTTTCTGGCGGCAACAAAATCCTTCAAGAACTATCCTTTGCTGAAAACAGCAATGCTGGCTGGTACTCAGGTTATGATCTATTGCCAGTAGGCGTTAGTGATGTAATCAGTGCTGCTGAGTTCGACATTAAGCAGGCAGCGGTTCCTGTAGTTATCTCTGGTTTAGAGCAACTACAAAACAGCGGCAAAGAGCGAATGATCGACTTGATCGAAGCGCGCATGGAAGTTGCTGAAGCAACTATGGCTAACTTAATCACCGGTGGCTTGTACTCAGACGGTACAGCAGCAGGCGGTAAGCAAATCGACGGTCTGGATGCAGCAGTTCCTGTAGATCCAACAGCCGCGCCTTATGGCGGAATCGACGGTAACGTATTTACTTTCTGGCAAAATGCAGTAAGTGATCAAACTTCTGCCAACGGTCTTGATGCAACTAAAATCCAAGGTTTTTGGAATGAGTTGTGGGCTAGCCTAGTTCGTGGACAAGATCGTCCTGACTTAGTAATGGCTGATACCACTGTATGGAATGCTTATATGGCTTCTTTGCAGGCACAACAGCGTTTTAGCAACACTGACTCAGCAGATGCAGGTTTTGCTACTGTTAAGTTTATGGATGCAGACGTTTGTTTAGACGGTGGTATCTACAATGGTAACAACGGTTCAGGTGCCCCAGCAGGTACTGCTTACTTCTTGAACACTAAGTACCTACATTATCGTCCACACGCAGATCGCAACATGGTCAGCTTATCCCCTAATCGTCGCTACTCGACTAACCAAGATGCTGAAGTTCAGATCATTGGTTGGGCAGGCAACTTGACTTGTTCAGGTCGTCAGTTCCAAGGTCGTTATGACGCTAACGGTGCGTAAGGTTATTTTAACCTTGTCGTAGGGTTGTAAGGGGCGAAAGCCCCTGAGTTTTAATTGCCGTACAACGGCTAAGAGAGGATAATATGACTACACCCACTTTTTTTATTGATGACACTGCAGTGGCTGCTCGTTCAGCAGAACTACCTAATGCCAGTTTTACTACTGGAATGAATTTTGGTGGCTCTTGTGCTAACGGCGTAGGCATTAATGTCGGTGTTGCAAATTTAGTTGGTACCCCCGATCAGTTTACTTTGCTTGATCAAGAAGGAGCTGCACGTACTCCACAAACTAGCCAGCATATTGGCGGTAGCGGTCTTGGCGCTGGTAGTTCAGGCACTTTACCTGATGCTTCAGTTCGCTTCGCAGTTCCTACAGCAGACGGCAGCGGTGACGTAGCAGTAACACGTCCTAACGCTACTTTAGTGTCGCTAGCTACAGGTTGGGCAGCACCAGTTTAGAAATAAAAAATGGCAGAGAGGGTATCCTTTCTGCCATACTACCTTAGTACCTTTTTCAAATCCTACGACGATGTGAGGCAATACTATGCAACAAGCAGAATTTAACCACGAAGATTTTAGAGAAGGCAGTCCTGAAGCGGATAAAACTCTATTAGTACGTTTTTTCTACAAAGACGTGCAAAATATTATGGAGTCTAAAAAGCAAAACAGACCTGTTTTCAAAGAAAAGACGTATATTGAGATTCGCGTAGCGGGTCAACGTGACGTAGCAGCTTGTAGACCAGCTACCCACCAAGACAAGCAACGGTTTCGCGCCCATTTTGAAGCGTTTGAAAAGCGTGTAGAGCCACCCGCTGATGGTATGCCTTTAGCTGAATGGCCGCAAATAACACGCTCTCAAGTAGAAGAGCTATCTTTTCTGCACGTTAAAACAGTCGAACAGTTGTCTGGAATAAAAGACGCTAACGCGGCTAGAATAATGAACGGCTATAAAATTCGTGAACAAGCGCAAAAGTGGCTTTTGGTTAACGACGAGTTAAAAGATGATGCTGAAAAAGCAGAGCTTAAACAAGACGTTGAAGACCTTAAACAGCAAATAGCTGACCTATTAGCAGCTAAACCTGCAGCTAAAGAAGTGCCCGTAGCAGATAGCTTAGCTAGTGAGCTAGACGGTGAAGAAGAGCCAGAAAAGCCTAAAAGCAGACGCAAAACAAAGGCTAAACCGAAAACTACTCTAGACGAATAGGTGATACATGGCGCTAAACAATACAATAACTGCATCAGCAATACTAAACAGAGTAGCTGCTGAAGTAGGTTTAGCGCCTGTTGAGGTTCCTTACGGTAACCAAGACCCTGCTTTTATTCAGCTACAATACCTTTTAGATATAGCGGGTGAAGAGCTGGCTGAAGCATTCCCTTGGGAGCTGCTAGTTCGTTCTCACTCGGTAACTACTGTCGCAGGCGATACAGGTGACTACGACCTGCCTGCAGATTTTGGGTACATCATCAATCAAACTAGTTGGGATAAAACCAATAACGTCCCTATGGCTAACTTGTCTGCACAAGATTGGACATACTTAAAGGGCCGAAATTTAGCCTCAAATACGTTATACGCAAGTTTTCGTATATCCCAAGGCAAATATAATATCTTTCCTAACCCTCCGCCTACAGGCCTAGAGTTAAGTTTTGAGTATATCACCAACGGTTGGGTAGAAGACAATACGACTTCTCCGCCTACATATAAGTCAGAGGTTACGCAGGGCAGCGACATCCCTTTGTTTAATAAAACACTAATCACTAGAGCGCTTAAAGTTAAGTGGCTAGAAGCCGGTGGTTTTGATACGACTAAAGCTCAAGCTGATTTCAACCAAATTTTTGCTTTCCTAACCGGGACCGATAAAGGCGCGCCAGTGTTAAACGCTGGGCGTAGCGGCTACGGAATACCCTATTTATCTAGCTACAATACCCCAGATACCGGATTCGGACTATGATAGGCGGCCTCGCTGGTGCAGGCCAAGGCGCTACACAGCGCCGGAGTCAGCAGGTCATACGGTATCCAGCTCCTGTACGGGGCATGGATATTCGTAAAGCGATCGGTAGCGAAGACTTACAATACAGTATATATAACTACAACATAGCGCCCTACGAGTACGGTTTACGAGTTCGCAGCGGATATAGAGAGTGGGAAATAAACCTAGATGAAGGTGAGGGCACTGGTGTACACACCTTAATACCTTTTATTAGCTCAGCAAGTAACAGTGTAGGAAACGCACTGTTCGCGGTGACTAACGAAGGAATCTGGGATGTCACAACAGAAGGCGCAGCGCCCACAAAACGCATAACTTTTTCTAATACTGATACTGCTGCGGGGTATGGTACCTACAGTCACTATACTACTGACGCAGGCACCGTGATTTTATACTATGCAGACAGCTTAAACGGGTTATTTAGGTATGACGCTGCTACTCAAGTATGGACGCAAGCAACAGGAATCAACCACCTCGACGAGCTACTAATTAACTCTGTTGTTATTTTTAAACAGCGAATATGGTTCACAACGCAAAATAGTACAACAGCGTACTATCTAAATGCGGGGGCTATAACTGGTCAGGCGACAGCATTCTACTTCGGCTCTAAATTTAAGCACGGCGGTAATCTTAGAGGGCTATTTAACTGGTCTGTCGACGGCGGTTCCGGCGCGGATGATCAATTAGTTGCAGTCAGTGGTGCAGGGGACGTTATAGTCTATAAAGGCTCAGACCCTACTGAATCAGATTGGGATTTAGTCGGTACATATTACATCGGGAAAATACCAAACACGTCTAGATTCGGTAGCGAGCATGGCGGAGAGCTATACTTACTATCAGCGTACGGACTAGCAAGTATGAATGACATACTTAAAGGCGTAGATACCAACGTGCTACTGTCCGATGTAGATTCAGCAGGCATGACCGTAAAAATAGGCGGCTTAATTCGTGATGCAATGGAAACAGCTATAGACATCAGCGGCTGGGCAGTCAGCCCTGTTCCTAGCATTGGGGGTGTTTTAATTACGGCACCTATTTTAGATAATAGCCCACCAATTCAGTATTACTACAATATAGCAGCCGATGCGTGGGGTTTATGGCGTAACGTCCCCATCCTAAGTTTTGAAGAATTTGAAGATAAGTTGTACATAGGCACACCTGACGGGCGTGTTTGCCGTATGGACGTTCCGGTAGACAACCAAAAGATAAACCCAATAGACCCATTAGCCAACGGGGACAGCATAAATTTTTCTATATTGACCGCGTACTCGTCTATGGGAGTTATGGGACAATATAAACGGATTAAGCTTATACGCCCTGATTTTATATCTAGCCTAAAGCCAGAGTACAGCTCGGTAGCAAGATATGACTATGATACCGCTGAGGCTACTCCTTTTCAGTTGGGTACAGGAACAGAGGCCTCGGCTGGGCTATGGGATATAAGTAGGTGGGATAGTGCTGTCTGGGGCAACGAAAACGGAAAAGCATTTAACTCAGTAGGCGGGACGTGGGGGTATGGAAGGTATGTAGCCATAGCCACTACCGGTGTATCTAGAACAGACACCCGCTTAATCGGGTGGGACGTTATGTTCGATGTCGGAGGAACTATGTTATGAATAGCGTAATCTATAGAAGTTTTAATGGCGCTGAGGATTGGACTTGGGTTAATAAACAAGTCGGCATTCAGCGCGTAGAAGATACCGGTGGTATTATGGCCAGTAAGAATGGTGAGACATTAGGTGCGTGTATTATGGACAACTGGACAGCAAATAGCGTCCAATGCCATTTTATGCTAAAACACCCTATGGTACTAAAATATGGGTTTTTACAGCTCTGTTTTGACTTCATGTTTAACCAGTGTGGAGTCAAGTACGTTTACGGTTTAGTGCCAAGTAATAACAAAAAAGCACTAAAGCTAAATAAGCATATGGGGTTTACAATTAAAACTATAATGGAAGAAGCATTTGAAGACGGCGTAGACTATGTTCTAATGCAACTACGACGTGAAGACTGTAATTATTTAGAGGTAAGTTCTAATGGGTAAGAAATCGTCAAAAGCTCCAGACGTAGTCGGCGCAGCAAGAGAAGAAGGTAAAATATCACGCGAAACAGCGAGAGACGCTACCTATGCCGACAGACCCGACCAGAATGGCCCGTTAGGAAGCACTACATGGGGCCAAGAGAGGGTTCTTGACCCTGCCACGGGCGAGTACGTCACTAAGTGGACGCAAAACGAAAACTTAGACCCTAGCCTACAAGAAGCAGCTGAGTTCGGTAAGGCCGATGTTAGAAAAAAGGCGCTACTGTCAGGCAAACTTCAAGACCGTGTAAATTCGGAAATGGGAGCGCGAGTAGACTTTGATCAGTTCGGCGAAGGACGCGCAGGGCCAGAAGCTAGTGGCCCTATAAACGGCAATATGAGAGGCAGCGGCCCTATAGGCGCAGGCATTAACAGCAGCGGGCGAGTAGGCAGCGGCATCGGTGCTACAACAGGCGCGGGCGGATTTGAGTGGGACAGCAACAACCGACAACGCGCAGAAGATGCCGCGTATGGCCGTTCTACCCAAAGGCTAGATCCTAAATTTGAAAAAGATAGACAGTCACTTGAGCTACGGCTTCGTAACCGTGGCCTATCATCTGGTGATCAGCAGTATCAATCCGAAATGGATAGCTTTAACACTGGGCGTAACGACGCCTATGAGATGGCACGTATGGGTGCTGTAGGTGAAGGGCGTCAAGAAGATAACCAGAGTTTCGGACAGGCGACAGGCGCATACGGACTTGACCGCGATACCGAGCAACAAAGATACGATCAACTGCTTTCCAGCGGTCAGAACGATAGAGCAGCAGATCAGCAGTACTTCGGTCAGCGGCTCTCCGGTGCAGAAAACGACAGGGCAGCTAACCAGCAGAGTTTCGGTCAGAAGCTATCAGCAGGAGAAAACAACAGAGCGGCGAACCAGCAGTCTTATGACCAAAAGACACAAAGTGCTGCTAATGCTAATGCATTACGTGATCAGAAAATACAAGAATACATAGATAAACGGGGCTTTAGTTTAAGCGAACAACAAGCGCTAGACGCCACAGGCTCAGCGGGTAGACTATCCGCAGCATACGGCGGCGGCGACAGCGGCGGGAGTGATTCATAATGTTAGGTAGAAGAGGTTTTAAGAGTGCAACGCGAGCGGAAGCACCGAAGCTCACAGCAGCTACGCTCCGGCAGGGGCAGTTAGAGCAGCAAGCAGTTCAGCAAGCTAATGCTCTGCGCTCACAGAATATGATAGCAGCAGGTCAGCTCTATAACGAGGGCATGGGAGATAATACGCCAATAGCTGACTTTTCCTCCGATATGTATAGTGATGCGTATAACGGCGTAAATAGCTACCTTGAAGGTGCAGATGGGCCACTACAGCCATCGGTAGACGCGATGACTCAAGCCGATAACGCTATATTAGGCGACGCGCCTGATTTTAGCATGGGCAGCGTAGAGCCAGAAGTAGGTTTCGACGCCGATATGTACAACGATACAGTGCCTGATATGAGTAGCAATACTGCGCTACCTTCTGAAATGTCAGACTCAAGTTTAGCGTTAGACGCACCAGTAGGCGATAACCCCTTCGGTAGTTTAACCCCTACAGACGGTATTGGTGTAGAGTCTGTTGTAGACACAGGTGTTCGCTCCGACATTATTGACTCGATTGATAGTATTGGTGCTGATATAGGTGCCGACATCGGAGCTGACATCGCAGTAGATACAGGTGCAGAACTAGCTACAGACGCAGCTGGTGATGTAGCTGGTGATCTAACTGGCGAAGTAGTGGGCGATGTAGCAGGCGAGGCATTTGGCCCGTTAGCTAGAGTAGCTAGCGCAGAAAACCCAACAGGTGAGGCAGCCATACAGGGTGCGCTCCAAGCAGTCCAACTAGTCCCCGGCCTCGGTCAAGCTGCTATGGTGGCAAACTTACTGCGTACCGTACTAGGATAGAAGGTAAAATAGACATGGCGCGATTAGACGATTTACAGCTTACCCTTAACAACCAAGCAACAGCAGAAGGTGAGTTAGCGGGGCTTGATGAACAGTACGCGAGAGCAGAAGCCCTCCGCGGCAGACAGCAGCCTAAAGTAAACCAATACGGCACAGTCTCTCCTCTAGCCGTGCTAGCTAATGTCGTCGGAAATTCGAACGCGCGTAAACAACTTCGTGAGTTAGAGCCTCAACGTGCCGCGGCTAGAGCTTCAATAGCCGCGAGCAAGAACGCTTTGCCGATGTATAACGCTAAACTAGCTGAGGAAGCAGTAAATCTTAAAGCAGCTAATCGTACTGAAGATAGAGGCTGGGCCACGACCGATACTGCTGCTGCTAACGCTTTTACCGCGGGGCAAAATGCGCTAAAAGCTGGTGCATTGGTTAAATCGCAACGAGCGTTAGCTGAGGCTAAGGCAGCAGAAGAAGCAAAAAAAGAAGCAATACGAGTAGAAAAGGAAGGCCAAACAGCCACTGATTTTACACAGATGGTTGATGCCAATGGCAGCACAGTCAACGTATCGCGTCGTCACGATGGCCAGTGGGTAAATGGCAGGAAAGAGCCTATAAACATTGACGGGCTGAACGAAGTTCCTAAAGTGACCATTACTTCAGATAACAGCGGCTATAAATCTGACGCAGCGAACAAACGTGCAGAAGAGTATATCAACTCTCTAGGCGCGGCTAACCGTATCCGGGGGCTGTATAACAACCTTAGCCCAGAGAAGTTAGAGCAGTTAAGCTCACTACCTACCCGTGTTGCTAAAACTTTTTTTAACGCCTTACCTGAAAATGTGGCAGGGCTTGTAAACCAAGAGTTTGAGAAAGACCCGCAGGCTAAACGCTATTTTTCTGAGCTAGCTAAAATGTCAGCAGTAGAGCGTCACGCTATGTTCGGTGGTGCTTTGACTGAATACGAAGGTATGTCTGCCGGTCAGTTCCTCGCTTTTGTTATCAACATGACCCCAGCAGAGCAACAAGCTAGAATGCAGGGCAGCGTAGAGGGTGGCTTGCAGTCACTCAGAACAAGCGACGCAGTTCAAGGCGGCTCAGGCAGCACGAAGTATATGGATGCTTACAATAGTATGAACTTTGGTAACCTAGTGTTTGATCAGCCAGTACCGCAGGAGGGCAGTGTTAACGCAGTCAACAATAGCGCAGAAATACGAGAAATTGATGCTAAAATGGCAGCGCTACAGGCTCAAATGGACGCAATAGATGCGAACACGGTGCCCTTATGAGTGATGAGCGCAAACGCATAGAGCTACAAATGCAGATGCTGCAGCTGCAAAAAGCTAAAGCTGTCGCCATGCAGGCTGCACCGGCCCCCGTGGTAGAACAACCACAGCAGCCGCCTGCTGAGTACGGCACGATGGGTAACCCCTCATTACCGCAGCAAGCAGCCCACGTGGCTACTGCTGTCAATAGGGTCCCCTTTGACATAATAGATACACCTAATATGGTAGGCCAAGCCGCGGGCTGGGGTCTGGATAAGATGGGTTTTGAAGACGCAGGCAAAACTGCTTCTACCATGTTCCCTAAACTTAGTGAGAGTAGGTTTATCAAACCGCTGAAAGACGCGGTTACTAGTCCTTTCGTGGCAGCTGGCGCAGCACCTCTAACAGAGAAACTACACACTGCTACTGAGTGGGGCGTCGGTGCGCCTATGGCCAAAGTACAAAAAACGTCTATGATGCCTGACTTACTTATGTCGGGTGGAGCGGTTTTAGGTGATGAGATAGGGCGCTTTTTTGATGACGGGCAAACAGGTGAAGTAGTCGGCGGCGTGTCGGGCTTCTTAGCTTCGCTACTGCGAGGCAAAAAGGGTATAGGTAAAAATGATGCCAAGGCCGTTGAGCTAGTTTCTGATGCTATCGACAAGACAGAAGGCGCTAATGCTAAACTTAATCAAGCTGTGGCTCGCCAAGACAGCGGAACTCTTGCTGACTTAACCGAAGCACAAAGCATATATAATATAGAAGCCGGTATTGCCCCTAAAGGCAGTCCGATGCGTGACGACATAGATCGCGCGGTAGCGCAGACAGACGCTAAACTACAAAGTGATATTGGTAGTACGTTGCCTGATGGGTCGCTTGAAACGTCACGCGTAGCAGCGCAGCAAGACCTACAAGGACGCTTAGACGAGGTTGAGCTAAACCGCGGTAATGAGGTAATTCAAGCACAGGCAGCTGCTGATGCAGAAGACGCGCTTAACGCAGCTGAATGGACTACATTAGAGGGCAAGGGGCGTGAGTCTCAGGCCATAGCTGACGCCTTACGTGCAGATTCTAACGCCGCGCAGGAAGTACTAAATACGCAGCCCATCCCTTCTGATGCAAGCAAAAACTTAGCTGGCGACTTAGACACCATAGACAGATTCGATAAACGGGCAGAATCTAGAGCGTGGAGCGTTATAGATGACGCGGGTGCTATAGACGTTTCACAAGCAGCTAAGAACATGGATGATTTTAGCGCTACGCTTAAACTCCCACCGACTGATGCAGAGGCTATTAAGGTCGCGTTCAGACCGGAATTTGATCGTATAACGTCTTGGACGAAAGCAGGCGTTGAGCCTAAAGAAATTCAATCAGTGCTGCGCAACATGAAGCAGAAAATCGCGGATAACGCCGCCGATGGTAGCCCTGACTACGCGCATACTTCAGCTAAGAAAATGGTTAGATATCTAGAAAGTCAGTTGACCGATACAACAGTGACACAAGGTTTCGACGGTTTCCGTGAAGCTATCGCTAGTACCGTGAAACGCTTTGATCGAACTAAAGCAGAGAAGGTAGGTAAAGCTAGACGTAGCCCTGAAACAGAAACACTAACCGACCGCCTTGGGTATACAGGCAAAGGCGGCGCTGCTACCGCGCGCTTAATTAAAAAGACAGAATCGCCCGTGGCCATCGAAAAGTCGCATGACGTAATTCGCGCTGAGGGTAAAGATAAGGGCGTAGACGAGAAATTCATTAAAGATCACCAAGGCTACCTGTCTGCGTTTCCTGAGTTTAATGCCGAAATGCAAGCCATAGCGAATAAGAGAACTAAGGCTGATGCTGGAGCTAGTGCTAATACTACGAACCAAACTCAATTAGAGAAAGCTTTATCAGAGGTGGATAAGGGTTTTGAAGAGACGCGCAAAGGACTCACAAAAACTAGAGAAGCTGCTAACATTAAAGCAGGTAAGCAAGTAGTAGACTCAGGCAAAGGCCTAGTAGCTGACTTCTCGCGGGACGCAGAGGGTACGATAAACAAACTACTAGGTAAGGCTAAAGGTGAAGGCAGTTTGGTCGAGGGTAAGCAGCTTAGTGAGCTTCACGAATGGGCTAAGACTAAAGGCGTAGAAGAGTCATTTAAGTCGCACGTCAAGCAGCAGCTTATGAATAAGATGTTCCCTGATGATACGGTAGGGCTAGCTAAAGCTACTAACGCTACGCTAAAAACCTTTAAGCAGAATAAGCAGCGCTTGGTTGATGCAGGTATTTTCACGCAGAAGCAAGCAGATACGCTAGAGAAAGAAATAGCTACCATTGCCGCGCAGAAAGTTAAACGTAGCAGAGCATCAGCAGATCCGCTGGCACCTGAACTAACTGCTATGGAAGAGCGTATGTCCATGGCCGCGGCTATAGCTACGGTAGGCTCAACAGGGTTGCCACACGCATTGATACTAACAAGCTTTGCGAAAGGGGTAATTCAAGACTTTATGAAAAGCCAAAAACTACCTAAGAAGGCGCAGAAAAAAGTTGCTGAGTTTATGCTCAACCCTGAAAAGTACCAAAAGGCGCACCAAATGCTGATAGAATCTAAAGCTAAAGGCGGTCAATTGAGTAAAGAGCGCATGAATGACGTTATTAGAGCGGTTATATCTACTACCGCTGCACAAGATTAATCGGAGAATAAGATATGCCACGTAACGCATCAGGAACATATACACTGCCCACGGGAAACCCAGTAGCGCCCAATACCATAATCACTACGGATTGGGGCAATACTACGATGACCGACATAGGCATTGCCTTGACGGACAGCCTATCGCGCAGCGGTAAAGGCGGCTTAACTGTTGCCTTAAAACTTATAGATGGTACCGCGTCTGCTCCAAGTTTAACCTTTACACAGTATCCGTTGTCAGGGCTTTATGCGCCTAACAACAACGAGGTAAGAACAACCGTTTTAGGTGTTAATAGATTCAGAGTACTCGGCGCTAACGATGTGCCTCAAGTATATAACACTGCTACTCTACTCTGGGAGAATGTTTTAACAACACCCAATGGGGATGGTTTTTATGTATTAAAGACTGGCGATACCATGACAGGGGACTTAACTGTTAACGCCAACATAATTACTACCGGAACGGTCGATGGTCGTGACGTATCGGTTGACGGCACTAAGCTAGATACAGTTGAAGCAGGTGCAGATATTACTGACGTTACTAACGTAACCGCAGCCGGTGCAGCTATGCTTACTGGTGCAGCGTTTACTGGAGCTATTACTACTAACAACACAATAGCCGGTAGAGATGTTGCTGTAGACGGCACTAAGTTAGACGGTATTCAAGCGGGTGCAGATGTTACTGACACAGCTAGTGTTATCGCGGCTGGCGCAGCTTTGCTTACTGGTGCAGCGTTTACTGGAGCTATTACTACTAACAACACAATAGCCGGGAGAGATGTTGCTGTAGACGGCACGAAGCTAGATACGGTAGCTACAGATGCTACAGCTACAGGCGAAAACTTATTTATCAATGGGGGCTTTGATATATGGCAGCGTGACACAAGTTTCACAGGATCGTCTTCGGTTTATTGTGCTGACCGCTGGTTGAAAAATGGGGGTTCAACAGTAACTAGAGTGACTGATGTGCCTAGTAGCGAATTTAGCT
>TARA_R110002153_G_scaffold246356_3_pt1 | contig 17988 bp, 18 predicted proteins | sample TARA_R110002153 | Tara Oceans TARA_R110002153 (sample SAMEA4398193) | marine metagenome | biome: Polar Biome; feature: [SRF] surface water layer (ENVO:00010504); material: water (ENVO:00002006), including particulate matter (ENVO:01000060) such as... | depth 5 m
TGAAAAACCCTTTGCCAAACACTTTATAAATAGTGACTAAACAACGAATGCCTAACAAACTTCCACGCTCTTTAATAGTTGACCAATGTGCTTGTTGACTCACTGAGCCCCCCTGAATTTTGAATAAAGTAAAACAGGAAGGCGGACTAACATGCCAAAGAACAACCTAGTATGCATTTTTGAAATAAGCCAATTATCTTTCCAAACGTTAAAATGAGACACTCCATCGGGTGGATAGAGTACCTTAGTTGGGATAAACCGAATGGGAACCTTTTGCCAAAACAGTCGCACCATGATTTCAATATCAAAATCCATCCTATTTCCCAAAGACGATTTTCCCATAAGCGTCATATAGGCTGATAAAGGGTAAACACGAAAACCACACATTGAGTCTTTGATTGATAGCGACAAGGTTTCAATATACACCCAGACATGTGTGATATAGCGGCCATAATATCGGCCTTTGGAAATACTATCATCATACACAGGCCTGCCACTTATCATGGCATTGGGATGACTTTTTGATTCATTTAATAAAACCTCAATATCAGCCAAATTATGTTGGCCATCGGCATCAATTTGCACTCCATGGCTCATACCCATTTCATAAGCCAAGCTCAATCCAGTTTTTACTGCGGCTCCCTTGCCACCATTAACCGTGCGCCTAAACAGAGTTAGATTCTGATATTGTGCAGCAAGTTGTTCGAGCAAGGTTTGGGTTTTAAGATCACTGCCATCGTCTACCAAAATAATGGGAATAGCATATTGTTGCAATGCTTCAATAGTAGTGGCAACAGCCTGAGAGTGGTTGTAATTGGGAATAACAAAACAATAATGTTGTTTCACACAAACAACACCTTACCTGAAGCATGTTTCCCATGTTCTGAGTTATAGCTAAAGGTATATTTATTAGGGTTGATTTGATCTAATTTGAGTTTGAGGGTATATCCGGGACCAACAATAATTTGAAATTTAAGTCCGTTAAATGACTGAAATTTACTGGGGTCGACGTCAAAGTATTCACTGGCGTATTCCACAACCCAGTGAATCAACACCACGCCAGGTAACACTGGTGCGCCAGGAAAATGGCCTTGAAAATAATACAAGTTAGCTGGGATTTTCAGTTCTAATAAAACTGAACTATCTTCCTTTACAACTGATAATAGCTCGCCATGATGTACATAATTACTCAAAATCGGACTCCATGGTCTGTCGGTTTAACTTCCCTTGAGTATTATAAGGTAATTGTAACGGATATCTAAACTTTTTTGGCAATGTCACAGCTTCAAACCATTGGGCTAAATAACTTCTGAATAAACGGTTAAACAAATATAAAGGCATAGTGTCCTTGACCTCTTTACCTAGGCTATTTAGTTCAATAACGGCGGCCAAATGTTTACGTTTGGAGCCTATGACTAACACACAAACATCTTGTACATATTGATGTTGTTTACAGCGCATTTGCACTTCATTCAGAGAAATACGTTTTTCTTCAATTTTAACTATATCATCAGCCCGTCCCAATAGCCGAAACTGCTGATCACTGAGCAGCTCTATTCTGTCATCTCCGTGAAATTGGTCCTGGGTAATATAAGGTGATGACAATAATAGCAATTCAGTATTGTGTTGGTGACCAACACTGACACCTGTAAAAGTGTGCCAGATGTCATCGCTGATTGAGTCGCGCTGACGCCAGCCAATTCCACCTGTTTCAGTACTACCGTAGACTTCAATTAGGCGACACCCTAACTCTTGTTGTAATTGGATATTTTTATCCGCATCTAGTGGCCCACCTGAAGAAAAAACACAGTGAATAAGCTGTTTTACCGGTAATAAGGGATTGTCCATACATAAACGATGCAAGTGAGCAGGGCTAGCGATTAAGGTGACCGAGTCAAAACCATCTTCTGTTATTTTATTGACAATATGTTCAGGGTATTCAAATGCTTGGCATACAAAAGCATGTCCCATAGCAATCGGCCAAAGAACCTTAAATAACAAACCATAAATATGTTGATGAGAAACAGTCGACAAAATAACACTATTTTTCACAATCGCGCCGAAGTTGGTTTCAAGGCACGAGATTTCTATTTGCAGTTGGCTAAATTTTTTTACTATGGCTTTCGCTTGTCCGGTTGAGCCAGACGTAAAAAAAGTCACTTCAGCATCACCCTTGATGTCCAGACTAACAAGAGGCTGACTAGGCCAAGTGTGTTGTGTGACTATATCAGGGTCAATATCTGCTGAACCAATACTGGCCTGCACCCGCATTTTTATTTCACGAATGTGCTCTGGTTGGGCGTTTTGAGGTAAAACAACGGATTTTCCAGCGGATAACAATGCGTAAAACATGGCGGAAAACATAAAAGTGTCAGATTCAAACAATAACCAAGTTTTAGAAGGTGACGCTAATAATAAGTGATGGTAACCGGCGACAATGTTGAGCCATTGAGCACTGTTTTGTTGCCCATCGACAAATTTGATTCTTTTGGGGTCAAGAGGATAACTTTTTAAGTCCATTTGCATTTACTGTCTTTAAGCGTGCGCTGTGATTGTATTTACTTCACAAGGAAATTGAGTGCGGATAGCGAGGGCTCAATTGTTTATGACTTTATCTAACGCATCTAACAGATCATCTATAGTTCTAACTTGTTTAAAATTGTCAGGCTCAATCGAACGCCCAGTTTCTGCTCTTAGGCGCACAACAAGATCTACAACATCAATACTATCAATATCGAGTTCTTCATATATGTTGGTTTCAGGTGTAATATCCGCTTCGTCAATTTCAAATTCATTGACTAATATGGTTTTCACCATTGATAAAATTTGTTCTTTATTCATCTTTTTTGAAACCTTCTTTACTTACTAATTTGAATATAATCACTCAAGGTTTTAACTGAATAAAAATACTTCTTACTGTCTTCGGTATTACCATCAATCTTTATATTATAGGCATTTTTAATTGCCACTCCCAATTCCAAAGCATCAATAGAATCAAGTCCTAATCCATCTACAAACAGAGGGGCATCATCATCAATGTCATCTACAGAGATGTCTTCCAAATCCAAGGCTTCTATAATTAACAGCTTAATTTCATGGTTCAGATCGCTCATCTATTTTCCTTTTATAAGATTTGATTGGGAGTAATGCATAGTTGTTATACTCGTCAATGGTTGACTTCAATCCTTTGCAATGATTAACCTAGACTTCAAAACAGTGGGAAATGAAAGGCACTTTGGATGATTCAATTTTAACCAATAGCTAATGACTCTTTAAACAACGACAATAATATCATTATGTGGTTTATACGCAACATCTACCCATTGATGTCACAAAAATAAAATTGTGCTAACTAAATGATTTTAGCCCCTTCGCAGTAGCCAAGTTTGTTGATGAATGTTAGTCAATAATTGACTTTCATTGCTTAATATAAACCCCATAAAATTTAAAGCTTGGCAATCACTACCCAGAGTATCTTCAACTGCATTATAAGAAAGATTATAGGCATTGTTTTCATCTTCTGTCGCTTCAATAAGTAAACCAATACCTATAGAGGTATCACCAACAACATAAGGACGGTAACACTCAGGTACATGTAGATCACAATACACATACAAAATTCTAGATAAATTATTCGCTTCGAGTTTTGCTACAGCATCCAGTAAGCCCTGCATAAAACTACTTTGCCCTCCTGCAATGGCAGATAAAGGCGCTCGGTTTCCGGTAAATATACTGAATAACCCCGCAGCGGCATTATGTACTGACAGGCCAAATTGAGTGGGTGACAAATCCTTAGATAAGGCAATACTTTCAATCAACTTAGTGGTGCGGTGCAAATCACCATGACGGGAAGAAAAAACACAAGGTATATTTGCCTGATACTCACCACTGGCCTCTAGTGCACAATGTAAGGCAACCTTTGCAAAAGGACTTAAACGCCGTCTTTGCATAGCAGGAATGCTTGTTAACTGTGGCAAGCTCAACTCATCCGTTAAGGCTTTTTCACCTTGCTGCCATAATCGCCAATCCTCATCAGACTCGAGTCCCGGTGCCCATGCAACACATTTGCGAATATCGAATCTCAAGGACATTGTTGTTCCCAATAGAAAAAGCGCAGTCTACTAAAGCCAGACTTAGGGTTCAATTAGTTCAGCGCAAATTCTTGGACTTGCATAGTTGCATCAGCATTAGTCATGACAGAATAACTATACTTACCCTCTTCCAAATATCCCGTTAGATAATGATGACCGGCAACTTGCCCCAAATTGTGTTGCAAACAAATTGCCAAATTTTCTCGGCACACTAGTTCAAAACTACTCTGGGTAACCTTTAAAAATGCTTCTTTGGCTGTCCAAAGACGATAAAACGATTGCTGTTGCTCACTATGGTTGCATACTAAATTTTGTTCAGTTGGGGTGCTAAAAATTTTCACTAATTCAGTAAAATCTCGGGATTTATGCTGCTCAATGTCTATGCCAATAGAACAAGGAAAAGCTGCGATGGCTACCGCTATATAATGGCCACTATGACTAATTGAAACTGAGTAGTTAAACGCTTTTTCCATAACTCTCCAGCGAGCATAATCAGTCAGTTGATAATCATGTGAAGTACTCACAGCAAACAACTGCTTGAGACATTGTTTAATTAGCCACCTAGACATAGCAAACTGACGTTGTCGGGAGACATTTTTGAAACTTTGATAACGCCTTTGGTCTGTTTGATTCAAACACCCAAACAACAGCCCCGGATCAATATTAAATTGCTGCATATCACAGTAATACACATAAATATTATTAATGGGCAAACTCACTAACCTCAGTTTTTTCTGGCGATCCAATAGCGGACTGCTGACTTATCATTTGTCAAAATCATGTTAAACTTGGCTGATTCTCCGTTATCTTGAAACTTTATGCCATACCCCCATTTACTGGCCCCACTAAATTTGGGTTTCACTTCATTGAACAATCGGGTCATTATGGGCTCCATGCATACCAATCTCGAAGAACAAGTTGATGGTTTTGTGCGATTGGCCGCTTTTTATGCAGAAAGAGCTGCCGGGGGAGTAGGCTTGATAATAACAGGGGGAGTGTCTCCTAATGAATCAGGTATTTTGGCGCCCAAGCGGGTGATCCTCAGTCGCAAACAACATGTGGCCGAACATCAATTAATTACCCAAGCAGTACATCAATATTCCACTAAAATATGTATGCAAATACTACATGCTGGACGTTATGGTTATCACAGCCAAATTGTCGCTCCCAGTGCCATTCAAGCACCTATAGTGCCTTTTATTCCTCACGCTCTGAGTCACGAAGAGATAGAACAACAAATACAAGATTTCGTCAATTGTGCGGGCTTAGCGCTAGAAGCAGGATACGATGGAATTGAAATTATGGGCTCTGAGGGTTATTTAATTAATCAGTTTATTTGTCGTCATACCAACAAACGTGATGACCAATGGGGTGGAAGTTTTATTAATAGAGCGCGTTTTCCCCTAGAGATAGTTCGTCGAATTAGGCAAGACTTTGGTGAAAATTTTATAGTGATTTTTCGCCTCTCTATTTTAGATTTAGTGGAAAGTGGTAGCGACTTACAAGAAGTCATTGCACTTGCTTTGGCCTTAGAAAAAGTGGGGGTCAACATTATTAACAGTGGCATAGGTTGGCATGAAACCCGAGTACCCACTATTGCCAGCGTGGTACCTAGAGCCTCATTTAGTAATATTACTGCCAGAGTTAAAAACCATATAAACATACCTATAGTGGCTTGCAATCGCATCAACACACCTGAAATCGCCGAGCATATATTAAAAGAAAACATGGCCGATATGGTATCCATGGCCCGCCCTTTTTTGGCAGATAGTCAATTTGTAAACAAGGCCAGTGCCGATCAAGCCGAAACCATTAATACCTGTATTGCCTGCAATCAAGCTTGCTTAGATCATATATTTGTCAATAAGGTGGCCAGTTGCTTGGTAAACCCAAGAGCGGGTTATGAAACCTTGCTTAATTTTGAACCTGTTGATAAGCCAAAAACACTGGCAGTAGTAGGTTCGGGACCCGCGGGAGCAATGTTTGCCATTTATGCAGCTCAACGAGGCCATAAGGTGACTTTATTTGAACAAAGCACCACTATTGGAGGACAATTAAACCTCGCGGCAAAAGTACCTGGAAAAGAAGAATTTAAAGAATTTTTACGCTACATCAAGCAGACGTTAAGGCAATCGACAGTTGATGTACAGTTAGGGCAATCACCTAGTTATAGCCAATTAAGTGAATTTGATGAGGTAATCATTGCCACTGGCACTAAAGCTCGCAATTTAGAAATCCCTGGAGCACAGCACTCCAAAGTAGTGAGTTATCAGGACGTAATAGAAGAAAATGTCGAAGTGGGTGAAAAGGTAGCGGTAATTGGAACGGGTGGAATTGCATTTGACCTTGTTGCCAAACTCACCAGCACTAATACTAAAAGCTGGTCATTATTGGAAAAACAACAAAATTTTGCGGCACATTGGGGCATTGATTATAGCAACCAAGTTGATGGTGGCTTGATTTCATCTGTGGACAAATCGGAAAATTCAAAACAAATCACTATGTTACAACGTAAAGTTCGCAAGCCAGGAGCTGGGCTAGGTAAAACCACAGTTTGGATACATAGGAAAGAATTCAAAAGACGTGGCGTTAAGACCCTATCACTGGTGAAATATGTGGGTATTTCGGACCAAGGTTTGACACTGAATATACGGGGAGAGAACACAGTTCTTGAGGCGGATTCAATAATAGTGTGCGCCGGACAACAAAGCCATCTAAGCTACGATTTGACAAGATTTTCACAACCAGTGCATATCATTGGTGGCGCCAATAATGTAGTTGGCTTAGATGCTAAATCAGCAATTGAATCATCCGCTTGGTTAGCGGCAAAGATATAAAATCCTGATGGTAACTACAAATATATTTTTGCATCAAGATTTATTGGGATTTAAAACACAAGTAATGGAGTGCTGGCAATGGTGCAAATAAGTAAAGTATGGCGTTTTTTTGCCACCGCATTTTGTTTTTCCGTCTTTGGTATATGTGGCATTTTAATGGCCCTATTTTGGCTACCTTTGTACCGCATAAAATATCAAGACGAAGAAACTCGCAAAAAAGCCTGCCGTTATGCGGTACACCTGACCTTTAAATATTTTATTTGGCTAATGTATTGTGTGGGTGTAACTAAAGTCACCACCAACAAAATAGATAAACTCAGTAACCTTAAAGGCAAAATTGTCATTGCAAATCACCCTTCCCTTATTGATGTGGTGGTATTGATTTCGTTGATCCCTAATGCCAATTGTGTGGTGAAACAATCTCTATCGAAAAACATCTTTACCCGGGGAATATTAAAAAACACCGGTTATCTCAACAATGCACAAGCACAGGATTTAATTGCTGACTGTGGGGACTCATTACGCCAAGGCAGTAATTTGATAATTTTTCCTGAGGGTACTCGCACTAAACCAGGCAGCCCATTATCTTTTCAAAGAGGTGCCGCTAATTTAGCATTGCGCACTGGGGCCAATTTTCAGCGAGTATTAATTCAAGTGTCACCACCAGCTCTAACTAAAGGTTGGCCCTGGTATAGAATACCTCCTCGGCAGATCCATTTGGAATTGACTGTACTAGAGGAATTCGATATCAGTCCCTATCTGCAAGATAATATTAGTTTGTCGGTACGTAAATTGACTCGTGATATACAAAAAAAATTCAGCGATGAATTAGCTCGTTTTGATTCTGCTTTATAAATGGTAAACTTCGTCAAAGATACACTGGACTGACCAGAGGCAGCGCTAATGCGTCGCTCAGAGCAAAACGTAAAAGTGGCTCATAGCTGTGATATTTTATGGAAAAACACATATGAAGAATCAACTTTATCAACAATTAACAGAACTCTTAGTGAATTATTTTGAGTTACCAGCAAGTATGATCACTCACGAAACAGACTTGTACGATGAACTTGAACTAGACAGTATCGATGCTATTGACCTAATGGTGAAATTACGGGAACTCACTGATTTAGATATCGAACCTGATGCCTTTAAAAAAATACGTACAGTAGGTGATGTTGTGAATGAATTACAACAATTGCAAGGCGCATAAAACGTGTCATGGCTGATGGCAGTTTTGGCAATACTTTATCCCGTTATCGCTTATGTGGGTTTATCTTTCGGCTCTCCTAGCTTAGTGGCTTTGGGATTAATTATTATATTATTGCTGCGGTTTAAATTCGGCCATTCTTTGGTACTGGATAAAACCTATATCAGGCTGTTTATCGCGTCTGTAATTGTAGTTTTGGGATATTCACTTATTACGGATTCAAGCCAAGGTATTCGTTTTTATCCTGTTGTGACTAGTTTATTATTTTTAGGCATATTTGCTGTTTCTTTGTGGTCTAAACAATCCATAGTTGAACGGATCGCTCGAATTCGTGAACCTGATTTACCAGCAAGTGCGATATCTTATACCCGTAAAGTCACGATTTGGTGGTGTGGTTTCTTCTTAGTAAATGGAAGCATCGCTTTTTACACAGCGGTATATAGCGATATTGCCACTTGGACACTTTATAATGGCTTAATATCTTACTGTATAATGGCTGTTTTGGCTGGGGTCGAGTGGTTAGTTCGCAAAAAATACAAATATAAATATAAAGACCCCGCCACTTGAATACCTTTACCAAGGAATATACCTAAAATGCGCAGGATCAATTTAATTCCATTGGTTTTACTTTTTATTATGGCTTTTGCAAATGCTCGGCCTGAGGTTTTTTCGCTGCAAGTTTCCAGTGAGCAACAAGGTCAATTTGTGCAAGAAAAACACTTAAAGGTACTCAGTCAACCCTTTGTGACTAAGGGTAATTATCATTACCAACAAAAGCTTGGTTTAGTTTGGCATACACAGCAACCTATTGAGAGTGAAATTAAAATCACAACTGAAGGTGTCAGTGAACGGCAACCGGATGGTCACTTTAAAACACTCACTTCCAATTCACAATTTAGTGAATTGTTACTTGCCTTATTCAGCGGCGAACAAGGTAGCTTGCGCCAACAATTTGAAATTCAGCAGCAAGAAAATAAGCTCACTCTAACACCTAAGGCGAAACAAATAACACGAGTCATTGTGAAAATCACCTTGTTATTGGAAGCCAATAAAATACAACAAATTGTACTCTATGAGCCTGAAGGAAATTACACCAATATTTTTCTAACCGAAATGAACTCAACAACCAGCCAGGACTAAAATACTTGTGAAAATGACACAATCACGTCTGTTATATAGCTGGGTAATTATCACACTTATTTGTTGTTCCCTGTTGCTCTATCACAGCGCTAATCAATCGATAAAATTTGATGCCAATATTTTAAATATATTAAATGTGGGCGACAACAGCGGCTCTCTGACTAAAGCCGCACGTAAGCCTTTTGAAAATAAAGCGCTTTTATTGCTGCAACTTGACGCAAATTCTGTCAGCAAAACTTACCTTCGCCAGTTAAACACAACGTTAACTGAACAAGTTGGGATCCACACAGTCAACTTTAATCCCAGTGATAATATAGATATTAAACAACTCATATCAATTTACGGTGATTATCCCCTCGCTTTTTTGAGCGATGAAGCCCAAGTAGCCAGAGATAAAAATGACTATCAATTTATAATTAAACGTTACATGCAACTGCTGAGTCAGCCAACTAATCCTTTAGTTACATTAAGCATCGAGCAAGCGCCTTTACTCAATATAGCGGATTGGTTTACAGCTCGATTTAATCAATCTATTTGGAAGCAGGACGATGAATTTTTATATATTGAGAGTGAAGGACTGCGTTATTACCCCTTGTTTATTGAATTTGTTCCTAAGGCCATACAAATAGACCAAGTGGTAGCTACAATAGCGCAACTTGACCAAGCGCTTTCCCAGAGCCACTTTTCTGAGCCTGCCACTATCATTAAAAGTGGCTTAGCTTTTCATAGCGCAGCTGTGACCCAACGCATCCAATTTGAGATGCAATTGTTTAGTGCATTGTCACTAATAGGTGTGTTGTTATTGACCCTAGTGAGTTTCAGAAATTTACGACCCTTATTGTGTATTGTAGTGCTAATAGCCGCTTCAATGCTTGCAGGCATGACAGCTCTGGTTGTGGTCTTCGAAGAAATACATTTATTATCTTTGGTTTTTGCCATTAGCTTGATTGGTATAGCAGTAGATTATGGCTATCACATAATGTTTGCAGCCAAGTATACTGGCCTTAGAGGCACGTCTTTAGCCAAACACCTAGCCCCTGCTCTATTAATGGGCGCTGGCACCACATTACTTAGCTATTTATTATTATTATTGTTGCCCATTTTACTATTGCAGCAGGTAGCAGTTTTTGTGGGAGCCGGGTTATTCTTTGCTATTTTTACCGGACTGAGTGTTATCACATGGTGGTCAGTCAAAGTTACAACTGAGCCAGCAAAAATGGGGACGCCTGTTGCACCTCCTAGGGGGTTTAAATTACTGTTAGCCTTGTTGGTTTTAGGTAGTGTTGTGGCCATACCTCAGTGGCATTTTGAAGACAACATCAATATGTTTAACAGTACGCCTCAACATTTGATTGATAATGAAATAAAGGTAAGCCAACTGGTAGGAAACCAACAGTATCCCAGATTTATCAGCGTAACAGGGATAGATCAGCAGCAAATACTGCAACGCTTTGAGAAAACTCGTAATGTCATTCAAACCTTAACTCAATCGGCATTTGAGCTCAAAGGGTTAGACTTGTGGTTACCTTCTATAGCGACACAAAAAATCAATGCTCAGTGGCTCGAAATGGGAATAAAACAACAACAATTAGACCCCATTATTGCCATGGTTGATCCTCTGAGTGTAGAAAAGATGTTTTCTAAATCGGACACCTGGCTGACCGCGGATAAATTACCTGAGTTTATCCAACACATGTATCCATCCATTGTTAAACAAAATAATCAGCTTGTAGGAATTTTGAGTTACATGGGGCCCTTAGATGCCGCTTTACTGGCTCAAATTCAGGGGCAATTGGATTTCCCCATTAATTATTATGACCAACCAGCCCAATACAGCGCTGCCCTGACTAAACTTAGACATTATATTTTATACTTTCTCGCCATGGCTGTGGCAGCCTTAATTTTGATAATGATAGTCCGCTATCCCATTCAAATCGGACTGAAACTCGCGGCCTTACCTATTTTGGTCGCTTTTAGTGCACTTGCTATTACGCAACTCATTACAGGCTCAGTGACTATATTCAATTTATTAGGCTGTATTTTAATTTTGGCACTTAATGTGGACTATGTGTTTTTTCTTCGAGAACATGGACGACTCAATTATGTTTTAAAATCTATTTTTCTTTCTGCAACAACTACAGCTCTGACATTTGGCATCATGGTTTTTAGTAAAACACCGGCCATTTGGCAATTTGGCCTGACGGTTTTGATAGGGGTGACATTAGGCTGGTTACTATGTAATTTGCTACCTTCTGCAATACTCAATCAAGGTAAAAACCAAGCATGAAATACCTAGTTTTTCTATGCATGTTATTGATCAATGCTTGTTCCTCCTTTCAAAAGTTGGATAACTCCGTGTTATTAGACAAACACAGTCAATTTTATTTACAGGCGGTGCCAAAGGAACTCTGGGGCCAGGCTAGTTTGCAAAAACTCTTGATCACAACACCACAAGACAAACATGAACTCCTATTACAAACAGAATTATTACCCCATCAAATTAATATGGTGGGTTTAACCGCCGCTGGTTTAGTTTTATTTAAATTAACTTGGTCGAATGAAGTTGGGCTAAAGTTAAATACCAACGTATTGGCAAAAGGGATTGAGGCTCAAGTTATGCTGGCTTATTACCAATTAGCCAATTGGCCTATCAAAGATATTCAGTTAGGTCTAAAGGATTTACATATCGCCCTTTCACCTGAAGATAAACAAAAACGAAATTTTTTTCGTGGTAACGAACTAATATTCAGCGTATTGCACACCGCACAGCATAGCCTTATGACTCATTATGTTGACCACTATCAAATAGAAATTGAAACCTTAGAGCAGAGTAGAATTGAGTATTAATACCAATCCCTAGAATGTAATCCCCAAACTAGATCCATTGGCATAACTTAAACTAGCTAATGTAGTATTTTTAACTGACGTAATTTAATATAGTATTAATCCTCTGGATCGCAGTTAGGTTATCTATAATTGAGGCAAACAGTGAATAGAAGCACCTAGGTTTATAGGGAAAATAACTGACAGGCTTACACTTGTCTTGGTATAAAAACATTAGAAATTCGGAGAATAATTAATGAATAAAGTATTAATAGCCTGCGTTACAAGTTGTATTTTTCTCGCGTCACCCGCAATTGCAAGGGACGATAGACTCAAGTTTTCTATCCCTGACCTACTGAAGACTGACAAAGCAAAATCGGCATTACATGATGTGCCTTTATATTTTGCCGATCAGTCTTACCCTAAGCCACAAAGCAAACAGGCTGGAATTACCACCAACAAAAAAACCAGTGGATTTGCTAAGTCTGATCAAGAAGCTTGTGAATGGGCCTTTTTATCGGCAATAAAAGCCTTACAAGAGCGAGCCCAAAGAGACGGTATGAATGCCGTAGTTAATATTACATCCAACTACAAAAATATTAGTTTTTCCAGCAAGACAGAATTTGAATGTGGAGCAGGAAACATAATGGCGGGTGTGGCACTTAAGGCTGATATTGTTAAACTGCCTTAAGCTTTACGCAAAATAAAATAAAGTGCTTTTATAAAGAAGCACTTTATTTTTATATTTCAAAAAATACAAGTTTGCTTCATATACAATTATCGCTACTTTAACTGCGCCAAAAAGTAGGTGAAAATAGCACTAACAATGAAAATACCTCTAGCCGACCAAATAACATTGCTAATATTAGCAGCCATTTACCACTATCAGACACTTCCGCGTAAGTCGCAGCCACTTCTCCTAGGCCAGGGCCCAAGTTATTGAGAGTTGCAGCAGTTGCGCTAAAAGCTGTCACATCGTCCATCCCTGTAGCTATTAAGCCAACCATAATAATAACAAAGATCATCGCATAGGCTGAAAAGAATCCCCACACAGCTTCGACGACTCTATCGGGCAACGCCCGTTCACCTAATTTTACTGAATAAATAGCTTTAGGGTGTATTAGACGGTCGACTTCGCGTTTGCCTTGCAAATACAGTAATAACACTCGAATAACCTTTAGACCGCCTCCTGTAGAGCCTGCACAGCCACCTATAAAGCTTGAAAAAATGAGCATAATAGGCAAAAACACTGGCCAATTAGAGAATTCTGTCGTGGTAAAGCCAGCTGTTGTACTGATAGAAACAGACTGAATCAAGGCTTGGTCAAATGCTATCCCAGCATCTGCGAACCAATTAAATTGAATTAACACACTAAAACAAATCAAAACCAAACTAATTTGAATGATAAAAAATGTTTTTAGCTCAGGATCGTGAAAATATCCTTTTAAAGAACGTCCACTCGCTGCCGCATAATGCAGTGCAAAATTCAATGCCGCAATCCATAAAAATATGACACAAACTATATTCACTCCAACACTGTTAAAGTGACCTAAGCTGGCATCATAGTTACTAAACCCACCTATAGCTATGGTCGAAAAGGCATGACAAATGGCATCAAACCAATTCATGCCCACTACCCAAAATGCTGTGGCACAAACTATGGTTAGAGAGAAATAGATGTACCATAGGTGCTTCGCTGTATCCGCTATTCTAGGTGTCATCTTAGAATCTTTCACCGGGCCTGGCGTTTCTGCCCGATATAACTGCATCCCACCTACTCCTAATATAGGTAAGATTGCCACAGCGAGAACAATGATCCCCATCCCTCCCAACCACTGTATTTGCTGGCGATAATACTGAATGGCCTTAGGCAAATAATCGATACCTTCAATAACGGTTGCCCCCGTTGTAGTCAGACCAGAGAAGGATTCAAAAAAAGCGTCTGTAGTAGACATTTGTGGCTGTTCTAACAATAAAAATGGCAAGGCACCAAAACTCGCCAAAACAGTCCAAAAAAGCACTACAATTAAGAACCCTTCCTTGGCCCTTAAATCATTTCTAAAACTTCTATTGGGATACCAAATGGCTAAACCGGTAATTAAACATAAAATAAATGCCAATAAAAATGGCAGACCACTGCCATCTTCATAAATGATGGACACAATTGCTGGGGGGATCATGGTGACACTGAATAAAGCAACAAGAAGTCCTAAAATTCGAATAATAGTACGATATTGCATGGCTCAGTTTTCACCCAAAATATATCTGCCACATAATACAATTAGCAAATTTGGTGAGAATAAACTTAATTTTAGGTAAATCATTGGATCAACTATTTTTCTTGTCATTATTGTTTGCTAAACACCGAACCTAAAGTCAAATTCATGGCAAATTAATAAAGTAGACATAAGTAATTATGTTCACATATTTCACTTAACAAGATAACAGAAAGATCGTTACCATCGAAAATATTTCGTCAAAAACGACTAACAATTTCTATTTGTTTAAAACAAAGATAAACAACTATGTTTGCAAGCACTCACACACTTAAATTGATTACCATTATTGAATTGAATTTTCATTTGACAAGGCTAGAGTATAGGCAAATCAAGGCTTATAATTTTTTGTATCAATTTGCTCTAAATGTAACTTAAAATAATTTAAAATTGTTCTGTTCTAGCGTTCAATATCTGTGTATCTTCTATCTTGGTTTTAATTAGGCATTGGCTACATTTAAAATCTTATCCACAGAACAGTTGTCATTACATACTTCTTTGTTAAATTGATACATTATCTATAAACATATGTTTAGTAAGAGATTTTTATTTTTTCTCTATAATTATATAAATCGCCAAATAAATAATCTAATACCTTATCTACATACTTATCCACAGATTTGTCTCTGAGTTAATGATAAAATCATTCACTTATGACATTCTTTTAAATTTACAATCATCTAAAATAAATACATGGACACCTATTATGGCATCTGAAGCAGAAACTCTCACTAACCCTCTCATATTAGTAGATGGTTCATCTTATCTATTCAGAGCTTACCACGTGCCTTATTTGCAAGCGTTATCCACTTCTTATGGACAACCAACAGGTGCAATTACTGGTGTGTTAAACATGATAAAGAGCCTTCAGAAAGATTACCCAAGCGGAAATATTGTGGTGGTGTTTGATGCTAAAGGGAAAACCTTTCGAAATGACATGTATTCTGAATACAAAGCTAATCGCCCGCCGATGCCAGACGACCTAAGAACACAAATTGCACCCTTGCATGAAATTATCGAAGCAATGGGTCTACCTTTATTAGTTATTGAAGGTGTCGAAGCAGATGATGTGATTGGTACGCTCGCTAATCAGGCATCTAAGCTCGGAATGGAAACAGTCATTTCGACCGGTGACAAAGATATGGCACAACTTGTTACGCCCCATGTTCGTTTAATCAATACCATGACCAATGTCGAAATGGACGAAGCCGGTGTTGAAGAAAAATTTGCGGTAAGGCCAGACCAAATTATCGACTATTTGGCCCTGATGGGTGACAAGGTCGACAATATTCCAGGTGTTGATAAATGCGGCCCTAAAACTGCAGCCAAGTGGCTAGCTGAACATGGCACACTTAAACAAGTGATGGCCAACGCTGACAGTGTAAAAGGGAAAGTTGGAGAACATTTACGTAATGCACTAAGTCACCTCCCGCTATCGTACGAATTGGCCACGATAAGATTGGACGTGGATTTGCCTCAACAGGTGCAAGATATCAAAGCAACTGAAGTCAATTTTGAAAAATTAATTGCTTTAAGTACCCAGTTCGAATTAAAGCGTTTATTGACTGAAACCCAACAAAAATCACAACAAACTTCGACCCCCAAGCTCACTGAACCCAAAGCGTTAGACGAGCAAACGCCAGATACTAGCCATTATCATACAATCCTAACTCAAACAGACTTTGATATTTGGTTAGAAAAACTCAAAGCTGCCGACTTATTTGCATTCGACACTGAAACCACCAGCCTAAATTATATGGATGCTGAATTGGTAGGCGTATCATTTTCTGTTTCCGAAGGTGAAGCTGCATACGTGCCTGTTGCCCATGATTATTTGGATGCTCCCGAACAACTTGACCGCGCCCAGGTATTAGCCTCGCTTAAGCCTTTATTAGAAAACCCTGAAATCAAAAAGGTGGGACAACATCTTAAATACGATAAAAACGTATTGGCCAATTACGATATCAATCTACAAGGCATAGCGTTTGATACTATGCTGGAATCTTATGTATTGAATAGTGTTGCCACCCGCCATGATATGGATAGTTTGGCTGAAACCTATCTAGGTAAAACCACAATTCACTTTGAAGATATTGCCGGTAAAGGCGCCAAACAAATTACATTTAATCAAATCCCTTTGGATAAAGCCGCACCTTATGCAGCAGAAGATGCAGACATAACTTTAAGTTTGCACAATGTCCTTTGGCAAAAACTAAATGCAGAAAAGGACTTAGCAAATGTTTTTAAGGAGATAGAACTACCTTTATCCCCAGTTTTAGCAAAAATGGAACAATTCGGTGTACTTATAGATAGCCAAAAACTTGCTCAACAAAGCCAAGATTTAGCAGTACGCATTTTGGAGTTAGAAAAAGAAGTACATGAGCTCGCTGGTGAAGAGTTTAATTTGGGCTCACCTAAACAATTGCAGGAAATTCTTTATAAAAAGATGGATTTGCCCGTTCTGAAAAAAACGCCTAAAGGAGCACCATCTACAGCTGAAGAAGTTTTGCAAGAATTGGCCATCAATTACCCACTGCCAAAATTGCTGATGGAGTATCGTGGTTTAAGTAAGTTAAAGAATACTTACACAGATAAATTACCAAAAATGATAAATGCTCGTACTGGCAGAGTACACACCTCCTACCATCAAGCGATTGCAGCAACAGGCCGATTGTCTTCAACCGATCCTAATCTACAGAATATCCCCATTAGAACTGAAGAAGGACGCCGAGTTAGGCAGGCATTTATTGCTAGACCGGGTTATAAGATTGTCGCTGCCGATTATTCACAAATTGAATTGCGGATTATGGCGCATTTATCAAGAGATAAGGGGTTGTTAAATGCTTTCGCAACTGGACAAGATATTCATACAGCCACGGCTTCAGAAGTATTTGATACCCCACTCGAAGAGGTAAGTATTGAACAACGCAGAAATGCAAAAGCAATCAACTTTGGACTAATCTACGGTATGTCAGCTTTTGGGTTATCCAAACAACTGAATATACCTCGTCATGATGCACAGAAATATATGGATCTATATTTTGAACGTTACCCATTAGTATTAAAATATATGGAAGACACAAGACAAATAGCCAAAGAAAATGGCTATGTTTCAACGGTTTTTGGTAGACGCTTATATTTGCCTGAAATTAATGCCAGTAATGGCATGCGTAGAAAAGGGGCAGAACGCGCGGCTATTAATGCACCTATGCAAGGTACTGCAGCAGACATCATTAAAAAAGCCATGTTGGCAGTTGATAAGTGGATTGAAACTCTGCCTTTTGACGATGTACGCATGATCATGCAAGTCCATGACGAACTTGTTTTTGAAATTAAACAACAAAAGTTAACTGAATATCAAAATAAGATTATTTCGTTAATGGAACAAGCTGTGCAGCTTGATGTTCCACTTATTGTTGAGGCTGGGGTTGGGGAAAACTGGGATGAAGCTCATTAGGGTCAATTGAGCGATTAGATAACAACCTAAGCTTGGCTTTTTAATAGATTTCCGCTCGTAGCTTTTATGACCCTTGCTTAAGCCTCGGCAAATACTGATGTTCTATTTCAAAAAAACATAAAGTTATTTTGAACTTTATGTTTTAACACCCCTCTTA
>TARA_R110002153_G_scaffold35661_2_pt1 | contig 17978 bp, 17 predicted proteins | sample TARA_R110002153 | Tara Oceans TARA_R110002153 (sample SAMEA4398193) | marine metagenome | biome: Polar Biome; feature: [SRF] surface water layer (ENVO:00010504); material: water (ENVO:00002006), including particulate matter (ENVO:01000060) such as... | depth 5 m
TACTCAATGGCGAAAAAACCGTTGTGTTTAATGGTGCCGCTGCTGACAAAGTGGTGGTTTCAGCGAGAACTTCGGGCGAACAATGCGACGAAGAGGGCATTACTCTGTTCTTAATTGATACTGACGCTGCTGGTGTAGAACGCACGTCTTATCGTTTAATGGACGGCCAATTGGTTGCCAATATTAAACTCACCGATGTACGCGTGGCGAGCGACCATGTGCTAGGTGACGTCGATAAAGGTTACCCCATTATTGAAGCTGTGGTTGGCGAGGTTATTATTGCCTTATGTGCTGAAGCGATGGGCATCATGCAAAAATTAAATACCACCACAATTGAATACACCAAAACCCGTCAGCAATTCGGCGTGGCGATCAGTAGCTTTCAAGCGTTGCAACATCGTATGGTCGATATGTTTATGGCGGGCGAGCAAGCCAAGTCAATATTGTATCGAGCGGTATGTGCAGCAGAAAGTGGTGCAGATGATTTAGCTAAAAACATTGCTGCATTAAAAGTGATGATAGGCCGAAACGGAAAATTGATTGGTGACGAAGCCATCCAATTACACGGCGGCATGGGTCTAACTGATGAGCTAGATGTAGGCCATTACGTGAAGCGCCTGATGATAATTAACACCACCTTCGGTGATGCCGATTACCAGCAGCAAAAATTTAATCGCTTGGCGTATTCCGACTGATATACAATTCAGTCGTCATCTAGCAAAGGTGATCATCAAAAAACACCTACCAATACGGTAGGTGTTTTTTGCCTATATATCACGGTATCAATACGTTCAAATTCGACAGTTCGCTGTCATAATAATCTAGCGACCTCAAATAGAAACCCATATATCAAAAGGGTTTCAGCATGGCGGTCCCGTTAATTTCTGTTTTACAAACAAATATTATGTTCTCTGTGCCCCCGACCAAGTAAATATCGTTAGGCCTGACCTGAGACTTTAGCTTTTAAAAAATCAACAAATACCCGTACTTTTGACGGCAAATATGAGCGACTCTGATAGACCAGCCAAGCGGCAGTATCGAATTCTGTTGCGGTGCATGCGTAATCAGGGAACAAGTCCACAAGCAGCCCGTTTTGTATCTCATCTTGGCAAAGCCAGTCGGGTAGAAGAGCGGGACCAAGGCCTGCCACAGTACAAGCTGTCATGGTGAGCCCATGGGAAATCAGTAAATGGCCGGTCACAGGCACATCCAACGTATTATTGCGTAAATCGCGAAATTTCCATGTGCTGCGATACCCAGGCATCGAAAACAAAAGACAATCAAGCTCACTCAAAGCAGTAGGATCTTTCGGCTTACAGTGCGTTTTAATATACATAGGACTCGCACAAACATGGAATCGCCTGGAAACCAATTTATGTGAAATGAAATCACCCACAGGTCTTTGCCCGAACCGGATAGCAACATCAATTTGCTCCTTAACGAGATCCACATGGCTGTCCATTAATAATAGTTCGAGCGTGAGGTCGGGGTACAAAGCGCGAAATTCTGGCAAAATCGGCGCCAAGACTCTTTGCCCAAAGGAGGTGCAAGCCGTTATTCGTAATGTACCCTTAGGCAAGCTAACCAAATCTAAAGCGGCTTCACCGGCTCGGTCAAATTCACCCATGAGATTTTGAACGCGAGAAAAATACTCATTGCCTGCTTCGGTAGGCGAGAGCTTTCGGGTGGTCCTTTGGAAAAGCCGGAAGCCCAACTGAGACTCCAAGCTCGCAACAGAGCGGGAAATAGATGAAGGGTCAACGTTGCGTTGACGAGCAACGGCAGCAAAGCTACCACGCTTCATAACCTCTACAAATACTCGTACAGATTCAAAATCCATTCATGCATTCCGTACACTAAAGTCATGAGTATAGGTGGGTTTATCAAACGAGCAACAATAGTTAAGCTCAATTACATGCAATGGCTTGGTTGTCTGCCATATACGTTTCAACTTTTAGGGAAAATACGATGAGTTTGCAATTTTATACTGACTTTTTCAACTCCACAGCGGATGTACTTAACGACGTAATAAAAAACGATACATGGCCGACAACATTTGTGTCTGGGCCCTCTGAAGGGCTCCATGAACACTGGCATGCAGATGAAGTACATGCTTATATTATGGAAGGTGAAACCGACTTCTTAGATGCCAAAAGTGGTACCCGAACGAAAGTAAAAGCAGGGGATAAAATCGTGATCCCAGCCAAAGTACTACATGCAGAGGGGGCGGTGGAAGAGCGAGTCGTATATATTTTGGCCCTTCCCAAACCACTGCCGCCAGAAGAATTTCTCGCCATGTATGACCCAATAGAGCTCAGTCAATAAGTCGACCCAGTTGCAACCATGCAAAGTATTGGAAGTCAGCTAAATCAAGCTCGTTTTTTAATGTTTGAGTTGTGCTACGTTTACTTTGACCCTCAAGATTAAAAATTTTAAATCGATGGAGGGGCATTTTTATTTTCGACTGATGTCTCCCAGAGCATCGAAGGCTAGTATGCGTTCATTGGCGGTGGCGCTATAAGCATCGCGCATAAGTGAACGCGGTATATAAATGCCTGAAAATCATGAAGTTCGCAAAGTGGATAGCAAAAAAGCACCCGAAGGGCTTAAAAATAGGGAAGTTAATGCAAAGAAGGGAAATGGTGCCGACTACCGGAGTCGAACTGGTGACCTACTGATTACAAGTCAGTTGCTCTACCAACTGAGCTAAGTCGGCACACTAGATTCCCGCTCTAGGCAGCCATGTGCTAGAGCGAGGCGATATTCTATTGATTCCACTTTTGTTGTCAACCAAAAGATCTTATTTTATCTGTAAAAGACGTTCCGCTTCGCTATTTAGTGTTGGGAAGTAACTATCGGGTAACCATTTTTGTATTTTTTGCATCTTAGCGCCAAGCTCAGCGTAGTTGCCCGCGGTAATATTAATGTGTCCCATTTTGCGTTTTGCGCGTGGGGTTTTCATATAACCGTGCAAATGCGTTCTTGGTATAGCTAATAGTTCTCTAGAAGGTAAATCGCAGCCAATCACGTTAAGCATCACGCTGGAGGCAATAACTTCGGTTGAGCCCAGGGGTAATTCACAAATCGCCCGTAAGTGATTTTCAAACTGACAGGTATCCGCGCCTTGCATGCTCCAGTGCCCAGAATTGTGCACCCGTGGGGCAATTTCATTGACTAACAAGGTGTCGCCCATCTGAAAAAACTCTACCGCTAATACGCCAATGTAATCTAACTCGTTGGCAAGTGCGCTGAATATCTCCGTGGCTTGAGCTGCTAATGCCGGCGTAATAGCCGGGGCAGGGGCCACACACGTGTGTAATTGTCCCTGATGGTGTAGGTTTTCAACCAAAGGATACATGGCAAGTTGACCATTTTTACCCCGAGCACCCACTAACGACACTTCACGTTCAAAGTTGAGCATTTTTTCGACGACTAATGGGACTTTTTTAAGATCCAGTTCAGCCAATGCCTGTTTGATTTCAGGTAGCTGGTCTTTACTGGATAAGCGCCACTGGCCGTAACCGTCGTAACCGTCTCGGCTTGATTTAATAATCAGCTTTTCGCCGAGAGTTTCAATGGCTTGATTTAGTTGGGCGACGTTATCAACAATCACGTAGGGACAATTAGCAATATTGAGTTTATCTAATAAGGCTTTTTCTTTAACTCGATCAGCACCCGTGGCGATGGCTTCGATACTGGGCATCAGCTTACCACTGCGGTTTACTTGCTCAAGAAGGGCTTCGGGAATATGTTCGAATTCCACTGAAATGGCATCGGCGGCTTCAATCGCGGTTTCAAGGTGTATGTTTAGCACCTGTTTATCTATCGGATTGACCACTTTGTGATTGCTCACGTCGACCGCACGTACCTCAATACCAAGCGGCACGCCAGCTAACGCCATCATTCTGGCTAATTGGCCTGAGCCTAAGATCAGTACGTTCATTCAGGCAATTCCAATGGGGGCTGGGCAAGCACGTCAGCAGTTTGCTTCTGTCTAAACTGAATGATGGCGTCCCGTACGGTTGTATCTTGTAGGGCAACGACTTGTGCGGCCAACAAGCCTGCATTAGCTGCGCCTGCTTCTCCGATGGCTAAGGTACCAACCGCCACACCCTTAGGCATTTGTACGATTGAATATAAGGAATCCACACCACTTAACTGGCTTGAGCGCACGGGTACACCAAACACGGGTAGGTGAGTGTGAGCGGCTATCATACCGGGTAAGTGTGCTGCGCCACCTGCGCCACCAATAATCACTTGATAGCCTTTGTCGGCAGCGCTTTCTGAGAATTCAGTTAACAGTGCTGGGGTGCGATGAGCTGATACTACTTGAGCATGATAACTCACACCTAACGCGTCTAACATTTTTGCCGCTTGGGCCATAGTGGGCCAATCAGACTTGGATCCCATAACAATCGCAACTTGAGGCATTTTCACTCTCACTTAACATCGGTTTAAAAGGTATCAACGCACTTGAGTCGGCACATAAAATGTCGTCCTAACAATCAAGATGTCGTCAGCCATAAAATTTTGGAAACGGATTGTAGCCCAAATCACGAAGCGAGTCCCGTTTGTGCGTTAATCCAGCAATAATTGAGCATAAAATAGCTTATGCTCAAGTGCTTTGCTCTTAGTGAATTGAAACAGACTAAGCGCAAAACAAAAAATCCGCTGTGGGCAAGCCAACAGCGGATTTTGTAATGCAATTTGTGCTACATGCTTAGCTTCTTTGCTTACGCATCGCAGTGAAGAACTCGTCATTGGTTTTGGTCATAGACAACTTACCAATAAGGAATTCCATCGCATCGATTTCTGACATCTCATGGACGATTTTACGCAAGATCCACATCTTTTGTAATTCATCTTGGGTCGTCAGCAACTCTTCGCGGCGAGTACCTGAACGGTTGTAATCAATCGCTGGGAAAACACGTTTTTCCGCAATTTTACGGTTAAGGTGTAATTCCATGTTACCAGTACCTTTAAACTCTTCGTAGATAACTTCATCCATTTTAGAGCCGGTATCGATAAGCGCTGTGGCGATAATAGTTAAACTACCACCTTCTTCGATGTTACGTGCAGCACCGAAGAAACGTTTTGGTTTGTGCAATGCGTTTGCATCCACACCACCGGTTAATACTTTACCTGATGATGGAATAACGGTGTTGTAGGCACGGGCCAAACGGGTAATTGAATCAAGCAAGATAACCACATCTTTTTTGTGTTCAACTAAACGTTTTGCTTTCTCAATAACCATTTCGGCCACTTGTACGTGACGACTGGCTGGCTCATCGAATGTAGAAGCAATAACTTCACCTTGAACAAGGCGTTGCATCTCGGTGACTTCTTCTGGGCGTTCATCTATTAGTAACACCATCAATAAACATTCTGGATGATTAGCGGCAATAGACTGAGCGATGTTTTGCAGTAATAAGGTTTTACCGGCTTTCGGTGGTGCGACGATAAGACCACGCTGACCACGTCCGATAGGTGCTGCTAAATCAAGTACACGAGCAGTAATGTCTTCAGTACTGCCGTTTCCGCGTTCCATGATCAAACGCTCATTGGCATGCAGTGGCGTTAAGTTTTCGAATAATATTTTATTACGCGCATTTTCCGGGCGGTCGAAATTAACTTCGCTGATCTTTAACAGGGCGAAGTAACGCTCGCTGTCTTTAGGTGGGCGAATTTTGCCGGAAATGGTATCGCCAGTGCGCAAGTTAAAACGACGAATTTGGCTAGGTGATACATAAATGTCATCAGGACCCGCTAAATACGATGCGTCATTAGAACGCAAGAATCCAAAGCCGTCTTGAAGGATTTCTAATACGCCGTCGCCGAAAATATCTTCCCCGCCTTTAGCGTGGGTTTTTAATATCGAAAATATGATGTCTTGCTTACGTGCGCGGGCCATATTTTCTAGGCCCATTTTCTCGGCCAGTGCAACCAGCTCGCTGATTGGTTTATTCTTGAGTTCCGTTAGGTTCATATTGGTGGGTCTTTTTATGCTTGAAAAATTCGCTGTAACAGCAAAAATTGATTGAATGGTTCAAAGTTAATTACTTTTAAAATCTTTGATTGGTACGAAAATACAGGTCTGTTCAGGTGAGAACAATGAAAATTTAGCACCAAAATTACAGTACGTCTAGTGAAAATAGTGCTTTTAATCGTCGTACATTGAACATGGATTGCGCAAAGTATAAAAAAGCCCGACGTAATCGGGCTTAATTTCAGTACCTTTTATTAGATATTTTCGTTAAGAAATTCTTCTAATTGGCCCTTAGATAGTGCGCCTACTTTAGTCGCAGCTACATTACCGCCTTTGAATAAAAGCAAAGTCGGGATGCCACGAATACCGTACTTAGGTGGTGTTTCGTTATTTTCATCGACATTTAGCTTGCCAACTGTTAACTTGCCTTCGAATTCGTCAGCAATTTCATGCAAAATTGGCGCAATCATCTTACACGGACCGCACCATTCCGCCCAGAAGTCAACCAGTACAGGACCAGTCGCATTGATAACATCTGCCTCGAAACTATCGTCCGATAATTGGATAATTTTGTCGCTCATTCTTTTCTCCGTCATTTATTCTAGCGCCGATGTAATTCAGCGTGATCGTGATTGTTATATAGAAACTGTTTTTTAATGCAAGCACTGATAAGCTATAAGCTATGCAAACAACTCATTTAACCGAAACACATTTCGCGGACTTGCCAATTAATGAGCAAGTCGTTAAGGCGTTATCCGCCGCAAACTTTAGTCACTGCACGCCCATACAAGCGTTAAGCTTGCCCCCTTTATTAGAAGGGCATGACATAGCAGGTCAAGCGCAAACCGGAACCGGTAAAACTATCGCGTTCTTGGTGGCAACTTTTCATTACTTGCTAAGTAACCCGCAGCCCACTAAAAAACAACCAAGAGCCATTATTATGGCGCCAACCAGAGAGTTGGCAGTTCAGATCTTTAACGATGCAGAATTGCTAAGTCAACACACTGGTTTGTCTCTCGGATTGATTTATGGGGGCGAAGGTTATCAAAGTCAACGGGAAAAACTGCAAGAAGGTGTAGATATTATTATCGGCACTACTGGCAGGATCATTGATTATTACAAACAGAACATCTTTTCTTTGGCTGGTATTCAAGTAGCAGTACTTGATGAAGCTGATCGCATGTTTGATTTAGGCTTTATTAAAGATATCCGTTATCTTTTCAATCGTATGCCTCAACCAACAGAGCGTTTAAGCATGTTGTTCTCGGCGACATTGTCGTATCGAGTACAAGAGCTAGCTTACGAGCACATGGATAATCCCACACACGTGCAAGTCGAGCCTGAGCGCAAAACCGGTACACGTATCAAAGAAGAGCTATTTTATCCTTCTGATGAAGATAAAATTGCCTTATTGCTAAGCTTGATGGAAGAAGAGTGGCCTGATAAAGCCATTGTTTTCGCCAACACCAAGCATAGCTGCGAGAAAGTATCTGATTGGTTACAATCTGACGGACATCGCGTGGGTTTATTAAGCGGTGATGTTCCGCAGAACAAGCGTTTGAAAATTCTTGAGGATTTCACCTCAGGCAAATTAGACGTGCTAGTAGCTACCGACGTTGCTGCCCGTGGATTACACATTCCTATGGTAAGCCACGTATTTAACTTTGACCTACCTGATGATGCGGAAGATTACGTGCATCGTATCGGCCGTACCGGTCGTGCGGGTCAAAGTGGAAGTTCAATTAGCTTCGCGTGTGAGCGCTATGCACTGAATTTACCAGCGATTGAAACCTACATCGAACATGCTATTCCAGTAACCGAATACAAACCGGATGCACTTCTTCGTGATGTTGAGGCACCTAAGCCGCGCCATAAAAAGCGTATGCAAAATGGTCGCAGCCCACAGAAGCGTCAATCGAGTTCGCGTAACCGTAGGAAGCCATGATTACATCTACTCGCTTGCCCCAGAGCCATCCTGAGGAGTTATATGCAGCCGTTGATTTAGGCTCAAACAGCTTCCATTTGGTAATCGTTCGGGTCGTAGCGGGTAATGTACAAATCATTGGTAAAGTTAAGCAAAAAGTCCGCCTAGCCTCAGGGCTAGGCGATGACATGATACTTGACGATGAAAGTTTAGAGCGCGGCTGGAGCTGTCTCGAAACCTTCGCCGAGCGTCTGCAAGATATCCCCAGCGATAATATTCGTGTGGTGGCAACAGCCACTTTGCGCCTAGCAAAAAATGCGCAAGTCTTCACGACCAAAGCTGAAACAATCCTCAAGCACAAACTAACGGTAATTAGTGGCGAAGAAGAAGCACGTCAAATTTATTTGGGAGTGGCTTACACCTCTGCTAATCAAGGTAATTCTCTTGTTATTGATATAGGCGGGGCGAGTACTGAAATCATAATCGGTAATGATATGGATCCCATTAACCTAGTTAGTTTGAACATGGGTTGTGTAACGTTTAAAGAACGTTATTTTGTGGATGACATACTCAGTGAAGCCAATTTTGATAATGCGATTCAGGCCGCTAAAATACTAGTAGATGGCGTAGCCGACAAATTCATTAACTTTGACTGGCAGCAATGTTTGGGTGCTTCTGGCACACCTCAGGCGATTACCGAAATATTAGTCGCACTAGGTATAAGTGACGCTATTAGACTCGATTATTTGTATAATTTACGCCAACAATGCATCGACTGTGCAACCTTAGATAATCTTATTATTGAGGGACTCGAAGAGTCCCGGCGGATTATTTTCCCTAGCGGCTTAGCTATTCTTATCGCCTTGTTCGAATCTCTTAATATTAAAGATATGCAAATATCTGGCGGTGCACTGCGCGAAGGTCTGATTTACGGCATGCTTGAAAACATGCAGCAAAACGATCGACGTATGCAAACTATTCATCAGCATATGCTGCATTTTCACATTGATAGTGAGCAAGCAGAAAGAGTCAAAGACGTGGCGTTGCTATTGTTCCATCAACTCAGTGAGCAGTTAGATGTGAGTGGCGTTGATGGCGAAGCGATGTTGACGGCAGCCGCCATGCTACATGAAACAGGCTTGCATATAGAGTACAAGTTACACCATAAACACGGTGCGTATATTTTAGGTTATGTGCCAATGGTGGGGTTTACCAATTTACAACGTGACGGGATAAAAACCTTAGTGTTGAATCACCGTCAGCAGATATGTCCTAACCTATTTAAGCAAAATCACAGTGAAGTGCGTGACGTAATGCGCAGTCTTGTGCGCGTTTTACGCCTAGCGTGTATTTTATCGATACGTCGCAAAGATAACTTGTTACCCGTCTTTCGGTTAGACGTTGATGGCGATGATTGGCATCTTGTCTTCCCCGAAAAATGGCTTAAAGCTCATCCTTTGATTGATGCTGAGTTAGCCAACGAAAAGTTTCAACAGCATAAAATGGGCTGGCATTTAACCTGCGAGTAATGAGAGTAGGGTTAAGACCTTAAGAAGGTGAACGCCGGCAAATTTGCCAGCGCACCGTACAGTCTGTCATTAATCTTTCAGCTAATCTTCATATTAAATCTAGGTTACTTATCTCGCGCTAAAATCTGCGCAGCCTGTTTGGCGAAATAGGTCAGAATGCCGTCTGCGCCAGCGCGCTTAAAGGCCAATAATGATTCCATAATCACTGCTTCTTCGTCCAGCCAACCTTGCAAAAAGGCCGCCTTGTGCATGGCATATTCGCCACTGACTTGGTAAGCAAAAGTTGGTATCGCAAATTCGTCTTTGCAGCGACGCACTATATCCAAGTAAGGCATACCAGGTTTAACCATTACCATATCGGCACCTTCCGCTATGTCTAGCGCAATTTCCCGTATCGCTTCATTAGAATTAGCGGGATCCATTTGGTAACTTTTTTTATTACCGCCTTTGATATTGCCCGCAGAGCCGACTGCATCACGAAACGGTCCGTAATAGTGGGAAGCATACTTAGCGGAATAAGCCATAATGCATGTATTGATAAAACCATGACTCTCAAGTGCCTGACGAATGGCACCTATACGGCCGTCCATCATATCGGATGGCGCAACAATTTCGGCACCTGCTTGGGCATGAGACAATGCTTGCTGAATCAATACTTCAATGGTTTCATCGTTTAACACATAACCATCATCATTCAGTAGCCCGTCTTGGCCGTGTGATGTGAATGGGTCAAGTGCTACGTCAGTGATAACGCCCATATCTGGTAGTGCGCTTTTAAGAGCTCTTACGGCTCGTTGAGCCAAACCGTCAGGGTTAAAAGCTTCACTGGCGCATTCAGTTTTCCGCTCCAGGGGAGTAACGGGAAATAACGCCAGCGCTGGAATGCCAAGGGCATATAACCCTTTCGCTTCTTCTATCAGTAGATCAATCGATAAGCGTTCAACGCCGGGCATTGATGCAATGCTCTCACGTTGGTTTTTACCTTCTAACACGAAAACAGGATAAATAAGATCTTTGACACTTAGCTGGTTTTCCGCCATTAAATCTCGGGTAAAGGTATGACGGCGCATGCGACGCATACGAATATTTGGGAAAGTTTCGGCCATGGTTGCTGTCCTATTGAGATTGGTCGGTATTGGAGTACTGCGTGGTGATAATGCAGTTTCGTCCGTTATTCTTGGCTTGATAAAGTAATTGGTCGGCAAAGCCAATCAATGTGTCTTCACTTTGCTGAGGATCCATTACAGCGCTTGTTAAACCGATGCTAACGGTCAAGCTAACAGACACCCCTGCGCTGTATACGGGACTATCGTGTATATCCGCTCGTACTTGTTCTAATAAATCTTTAGCGCCCGCTAAATCGGTGCTAGGCATAATAATAGCGAACTCTTCGCCGCCGTAACGACATACGTCATCAGTGGGGCGTTTTAAGGCCTTTTTCAAGCGCTCTGCCACAAACTTAATGCAGTCGTCGCCCACTAAATGCCCATGCTCGTCATTCACACGCTTAAAATGATCAATATCTATCATAGCTACCACCAGCTCGGTACGTTCTCGGCGGCTACGACGCACTTCTGCAAGATATTTTTTATCAAAATAGCGTCTGTTTCGAATACCGGTCAAAGCATCAAGGGTATTCTTTTCTTCTAATTCACGATTAATTTCGGATAATTCGCGCAGGGCAATCTCTAGCTCCAAAGTGCGCTCTTGTACACTGTATTCAAGTGCTTCTTGAGCGTTATTTTGTTGCTCCAACACTTCCTCTTGCACCGCTCGCATATCTCGCTCTTTGCGCAGGGCTTCTTTTTGTACGCGGAACAATTGCCTACGTTGGCGATTGACACTCAGGCCTAACATTAAGGCGAGTAAGAACGTTTCGATGATAACGCCCAACATCAACAAATAATTTGATGAAATAGCGAGCGAGATAATGTTTAGGTGATCCAAACAAGCAATCAGGCTACTGATTAATAATGACGTCCAGGCCAAAGTGTAAAAGCGAGCTAAATGGACTTGTTTATACCAACACCAAATACCCAAGCCATACATGAACATACAAATAGCGCCCAGAGCGAATAAAAACGGTGCCATAAACCAGGCTTTAGGTATTAGTAAGGAAAGCACTAAGCTAATAGCAAAAAATATAGCTATTCCATTGAGTATTTTATGTAATCGTTGACTGATGCTTTTTATATCGAGCAATATATTGGTGAATATGATGGTACAAAACACCGTGGCGTTAGCCCAGATTGCCACGCTATGTTTCTGCAACCATAGGTTATCTGACCATACATATTTATACCCCAAGCCTTGCATTGAGGCTAAGAGTAAAGCGAAGCTAAAAACATAACCAGCGTAGAACAGAAATACGGGCTGGCGACTAATAACAAAAAAGAAAAGGCTGCTTAGGCCCATAGTGACCAACACCCCAAAAAATAGCCCCATCAGAATGCTGTGCTCACCATTAAAAACTAAAAACCGTGATTCAGGCCATAGATTTATAGGCAATTGCAGCGTTCCTTCACTGCTAATACGCATAATAATTCGTAACTGTTGATCGTATTTAGGCAGTGGAAATAAAAAAGTTTCGTATGGCATAGGCCTGGCTGAAAACTTTAAGGCATCGCCGGTTTGATATAAGTTGAGTAATTGGTCGTTTTCTAAAAGCCACACGGATATTTGATCGATTAGAGGGTTGTTTATCTCTAACAACCAATGCTCGGCAGGATCAAGCGCGGGAACGGTAAAGCTTAACCAATACGGCGTGTCTGAGATGGGTAAACCCAGCTGAAAACCTTTGGCCACAAGCCACTCGTTACTTGTGGGTTCTGGTAAGGTGTGTACTTGATATTGCTGTTTAGTGTCTTGTAAATATAGCAATGTGCTTTGCGACAACTGTGCTGGTGTCTGCAGTTTTATCGAAAAAACTGTACTCAAAAATAACAAAATACAGGTAACAGACAACAGCTTAACCGCAGCGCGCTGGGAGAGTACGTTGCGAAATAACGTGTTGATAGCCAATGTAATTAACCCAACGCCAATAGCTGTTGAGTATTGTGTTTGCTGTGCTTAGCCAATGATTCGATTGAAGTATCCATTAACACTGCCAATGTTTTGGCGATAACGGGCAAATAACAAGGTTCGTTCTGCTTTACGCCGACAATTTTGTCGCTGGATAATTTTTTCGGCTTGAGATAGGGGGCATCCGTTTCTAACATTAATCGCTCGATAGGTAAATACGCCATGGCCTCTCTAAGGTCGGCACCACGCTTCTCATCGGTTACCCACCCTGTAATCCCAATATAAAAACCTAATGCCAGATAAGCCTGCATCTGTTCCTTATTGCCTGTAAAACAATGGACTACGGCACCACTCAACTGCTTGCTATATTTTTCAAGTAGCGCGTATTGCGCATCAAATGCGTCGCGCTCGTGCAGAAATACCGGCAAGCCCAACTCACAGGCGAGAATAAGTTGTTGTTCGAAAACCGCGAGTTGAGCGTCTCTAGGAGAAAAGTCACGATTGAAATCTAGACCACACTCGCCAATAGCAACCACTTGTGGTTGCTTGGCTAATATTCTAATTTTTTGAATAAAGTCAGTGGGAGCAAGCTCAGCATAATGAGGATGAATGCCCGCAGTACTGAAAACTTGCTCGGGATACAGGTGCGCCAAGTCAGCAGCCTGCTGACTGATAGTGATGTTAGTACCTGTTAGCATGATTTGCGTGACACCAACATCAACAGCACGCTGAAGCATAGGGACTAATGTACTTACGTCACTAGGAACATTTACGCCAACATCAAACCATTGCACGCTATTTAGACCGCTTCACTCGAATACGTTTATTGCTCGATTCCTTGCTTAAAAAATAGGAACCTAGCATGCCTTCTTCAACGTAAACCTGATCACCAGTTCTGATTCTTAAGGTAGAGTTACCCGTTTGCCGCCATACTTGACCATTTTCTAGGCTAACAATCAGTTTACCGTAAGGATCTTTTTTAGTACCAATAACATCTGCAGTAATTTTTTCGATTTTCTGTTCTGGTTCAATTACTTTTGCAAGGCCGAAGTTTTTGACCTGATTGTCTCGACTAGCGTAGCTTTGTGATACTTCAGGTTTAGCGGTTTCTTTCTTTACAACGGGTAAGGAGGTTGAAACAACTGTGTTCGTTTTGTTAATAACAACCGCTTGGCCATGACTTTTGATATCTTTCGGATTTGTCGATGACAGTTTGTCATAACAAGCCAAACGCTGCGTATTGTTATTTTCAGCGCGACAAACGTTTAATTCGCTAATGATATCTTGCGCGTTGACGCTGGATACCGCACTAAAAAGCAATCCTAGTGTGATAACAAAAATTTTCATAATGGCTCCTGTTCGTTTTCTTTTTGTTCTTCTTCAGGCTCTACTTTGCGTTTTGCATAAAAACCCCCAACCAAAATACCGATTTCAAACAGTATCCACATTGGAATGGCCAACAAGGTTTGCGAAATTATATCGGGAGGGGTTAACAACATACCCAAAGTAAACACACCTACGATCACATAAGGGCGCTTCGCCCGCAGGGCGTCAGGCGTACTTACTCCCGTCCAACACATGAGTACAATAGCCACCGGTATTTCGAAAGATAAACCAAAGGCAAAAAAGATTTTTAGCACAAAATCGAGATAACTACTGATATCGGTATTAATGGTGACACCCTCGGGGGCAACGCCAGTAAAAAACGCGAAAGCCAAAGGAAATACCACGTAGTAGGCAAAGGCCATACCTGAGTAGAACAACAGGGTACTGGAAAATAATAACGGCGCGACTAGACGTTTTTCATTGCGATACAGGCCTGGCGCAATAAATGCCCAAATTTGATATAGCACCACAGGTATGGCGATGAAAAATGATAGCACGAGGGTTAATTTGAAAGGGGCAAAAAATGGTGATGCTACATCTGTGGCAATCATTTCTGCGTGTTCTGGCAGAGTCTCTAATAACGGGGTAGCGAGCCAGTGATACAAGTCTTGGGCAAAATACACCAGACATAAAAATACCACAAACACACTCAATACCGCTTTTAAGACTCTGCCCCGTAATTCAACTAAGTGAGCAATTAAGCTATTTGGATCTGACATCCGTGACTACTTTTTTTCGTAAGGTTTTTGAACAGACTTCGCTGCATCACGCAGTTCATCAACGGATTTTTGCAGCTCTGGCGATAGGTTCTCAAGACCTTGCTGCTCAGCTTTCTTCAGGTTTTCATGCAACTCATGGATTTTAAATTGTTGCTCAACTTCCTGACGAAAACCTGTGGCCATACTTTTGACACTGCGCACAGTGCGCATGGTTGAACGAATCGCACCGGGCAAACGTTCAGGTCCAAGCACCAACAAGGCAACAACACCAATGACTAATAATTCTAAAAAGCCGATATCAAACATGGATAATGCTCGCGTTACTCACTTTTAGCCTTTGTATCTGATTCACTTTTGACATTATTTTGAACCGTTTTTTCTTTGTCAGTAGTGGTATCTTCGACTTTTCCATCTGCTTTAAAATCAGCGTCTTTTTCTTTGTCTTCATCTGAAATTGCTTTCTTAAATCCTTTTACTGCAGACCCCAAGTCTCCGCCCATATTACGAAGTTTTTTAGTGCCAAAAAGTAAAACTACAATCACTAAAATGATGATCAACTGCATTGGGCTAATACCGAACATAACATACTCCTCTTAAATATTTGGCCCCATTATACGTAGCAAATTAAAAAGGTCACTGGATTTGATTAAGCAAACATTTCAATGCACAGTGAGAGTTAAAAAAACAGGGAGTGCGGTATTGAAAATAAAACACGTTGTTTTGCTATTTATGTTTAGCGCATTTTACTGCAACGGGGAAGAAAACGAGCCACAGCCAGATTATCCTTGGCTCGATGATATGCATGAAAATATTGCTCAGTCAGTACAAGATTCAGCGATATGGTTTGATGATTTCTTTTTTCTCGACGGGGTAATGCATCAAGAAACTGCTCAGGCTGAAGCCCGCATTCGGCTTGGCTGGGAGCCACGTACACGTTCACTTAATCAATTCCAAAATCGCTTCAGAGTACGGGTGCGTTTACCTAATCTTAAAAACCGTTTAGATGTGGTGTTGTCAGACTATGATGATGAAACTGAGTTAGGTAATGAACGTTTAGGTCAAGACGATAATTTTGGTGATAAAGACAGATTAAATCTCGCACTACGTTGGCGGTCTCGGCCAAATAGTGGGTTTTCCCATCGAATTGGCGTGGGCCGCGGATTCCAAACTTTCGTAAAAAGCCGCTATCGTAATCATTATTCTCTGACCACTGATACCTTAATGCGTGTCGAAGGCTCAATTTATTATTACAGTGATGATGGTTTTGGCAGTCATTTTTCAACTAAATTCGATTACAGTGCAACCGCAGCAACCTTATACCGCTTCGACAATAATTTTTACTACCGCGACAAAACTGAAGACTGGCTGTGGCGGCATAGTTGGCAAAGTCTACATCAGTTTGACGAGAAAACAGCCATCATCAGCGGTTATTATATAGAGGGTTTGAGTCGGCCAAACTACCAACTAAATGAACATTATGTCAGTGTGCGTTGGCGTCAGAATGCCCTAAGAAAATGGCTGTTTTATGAAGTAGAACCCTTTATTTTATGGCGACGAGATGAGCGCTTTGCTCCATCTTATGGTTTAGCTTTAAGAGTTGAAGGCTTTTTCGGCCATAGCTAAATGCAGCGTGCATTAAATAGGCAGCAGGTCACTATGGCACGCACGTTTCGTTATAAAATTATTCGGCGACTCGACAGCGCCAAGCGATCAACCAACTGACTAGGCCTATTGTTGCCACACCTGCGGGTAACCACCAATGTTGATTATAGATAGGCATAACACTAGACACGATCAATAAGGTGGCACCGATAATGGTAAACACTAAGCGACGTTGTTGTTGTTTAACTTGCCATTGTTGCTTTTCAAATTGCAACTTTTGCTGTTCAGGGTAGCGCTTCATTTGGCGCAGCGAGTCGTACACCAAATCAGGAATTTCAGGTAGTTTTTCCGACCAAAATGGCAGATTTGCCGACACCTTGTTATACATAGCCTTCACGCCGATTTGCTCACGCATCCAGTTTTCAAGGAAAGGTTTTGCGGTCTTCCACAGGTCTAGTTGTGGATACAATTGGCGGCCCAAGCCTTCGATATATAACAACGTTTTCTGTAATAACACCAATTGTGGCTGAATAATCATGTTAAAACGCCGAGCAGTATTAAACAGTTGCAATAGCACATTACTGAACTCAATTTCCGCTAACGGCTTTTGAAAAATAGGTTCACATACACGGCGAATAGACGCTTCAAACTCGTCGATACTGGTGTTGCTAGGTACCCAGCCGGAATCCACATGTAATTCAGCAACTTTTCGATAGTTACGGTTGAAGAAGGCAATAAAATTCTCAGCAAGATAGCGCTTATCTTCACTGTTTAAGGTGCCTACAATGCCATAATCAATGGTGATATATTGTGGATCTTCGGGGTTGTCCAACGCGACAAAAATATTTCCAGGATGCATGTCTGCATGGAAAAAGCTGTCTCTGAATACTTGGGTGAAAAACACTTCAACACCACGCTCCGCGAGCTTTTTCATATTTGTGCCGCGTGCTTCCAAGGTGGCTATATCTGATATGGGGGTGCCGTAAATTCGTTCCATGACCATCACATTTGCATGACAATAATCACTGTATATATGTGGAACATATAAGGCGGTAGAATTTTCAAAATTACGTTTGAATTGAATACCGTTGGCAGCTTCATTGAGTAAATCGAGTTCGCCAACGATGGTCTTTTCGTACTCAGCTACCACTTCAACTGGGCGAAGACGCTTACCATCGGGTAATAACTTTTGCAAAGCATTAGCAAAAGTGCGCATTAACTGGATGTCAGCATGAATAGCCGAGCCAATATTTGGACGAATAACCTTCACAACAACTTCTTCGCTGTGACCAATTAGTTTGGCGGCGTGCACCTGGGCAATGGACGCTGATGCCAAGGGTGTGCTATCGAATTCACTGAACAACTCGCTTAAATCTTTTAGGCCAAGTGCGTGACGGATGGTTTGCTGGGCCACCTCGCTATCAAATGGGGCAACTTGGTCTTGCAATATGGCTAGTTCGTTGGCTACATCAAGGCTTAATAAGTCTTTACGAGTAGACAGCATCTGGCCGAATTTGATAAATACCGGACCTAATGACTGCAGAGCAAGCCTAATGCGAGCGCCCTGGGATTTATCTTTATGTTTATTTCGCAGCCAAAAAAAACCGAAGCGGCCGAGCTTGGCATACCAAGGTAGCCATTTTTCTGGAATAAGCTCATCTAAGCCGTATTGTAAAAAAACTTTATTGATTTGGTATAAACGAAGGATCCGCACGGGTTACTTGTCGTCCTGTTGTGAGGCTATTAAATTATCGATACGGGCTTCAAGCCTGTCGCAGCCACTGCGTAAAGTGTTCACATGCTCACAGAAG
>TARA_R110002153_G_scaffold20205_9_pt1 | contig 17957 bp, 20 predicted proteins | sample TARA_R110002153 | Tara Oceans TARA_R110002153 (sample SAMEA4398193) | marine metagenome | biome: Polar Biome; feature: [SRF] surface water layer (ENVO:00010504); material: water (ENVO:00002006), including particulate matter (ENVO:01000060) such as... | depth 5 m
CCCAACCTTTCAACTACACAGATGCTATTGATGCTCTTCCTAATGCCTACCAGGCCTTCGGTGGTGTTGATGCTACATCTGGACCTAACGCCTTCATCACCACCTCTGGTTTATTCGACCAACCCGGAGCAGGAGGAGAAGCCGGTGATGATGTTGCCTTCCCTGGTTTCGAAGACGCCGGTACCTCCACCGTCTCTGATGCTGGAACATTCGTTCTTGCCGAGACAGCCCTCAACCTCCACTGTTGGGGTGAGAACCCTGTCGTCACCGCTAAGCTTCAACTTAACGGCCAAGACAGATTCTCTGAGCGTGAAGGTACATACTTCGATGTTGTCCAACCTTACCAACACCACACCCGTACACCTGATACAGGAATCAACGTCTACTCCTTCGCCCTTCGCCCTGAGGAGCATCAACCATCTGGAACATGCAACTTCTCCAGAATTGATAACGCTACTCTTCAACTTGTTCTTTCTTCCAACACTGTTGGCGGAACCAACACTGCCAAGGTCAGAGTGTATGCCACTAACTACAACGTACTTCGTGTGATGAGCGGTATGGCGGGTGTTGCTTACTCTAATTAAGCGTGATACTTACCATATGTGAGTTACAACAATAAAAAATAATTATTATAATATAATAATAATCATTTCGACTTTACAATAATTCCTCTAAATTTCTTATTTTCTCTAGTTCAACTTCATATAAACTCTTCGATAAATATTTTCCGGTATCAGTTATAAACATATTATTATTTATGATATTATCGGTTCGTTCTTTGTAAATCTTTTTGGAATCATCAAATGCTTCATTGTATGACAAATCGTATCGATGAATGCCAAACAGAATTGCGCGATTAAATTCATAGCCACATAATAGGTCTGCCTCGCGCACAATATGATAAGCAGTTTGATATTCTTTCATATTTGGAAATCCGTATTTGCTTGTTTTACTATATGACATACAATCGATGATTTTACATATTGTGTATACATCCGAATGCTTATAATCGTTTTCTTTCAAAAATTCGCCAATAAAATCCAATTCATTCATATTATTGTCAATGTATTTCGAATCACACATATCATGTAACAGTGCGCTTGTGTATATAATTTCTTGCTGTGTTTGTATATATGGATAGTTTACATATTCCGCATTATATATTTGTTTGGCATAATTCAACGTATTTAATGCGTGATTTAGTGAATGACTCTCGTCTATGTGGAACTTATTGCTTTGATGTAAAATAAAACGGACAATATTATCAAATGGAATTCGCATATATCATATAAACATATACTTTTTATTTTGTTATATTTATGATATAAAAACATTCATAACTATAATTCATGTCATCACGAACTTGTAGTACACAAAATGAATTGTTATTACATAGTTTATATAAGTTTTATGAAAAGAAAACAAATTTGGACAATATGATTTCGGTTATCAATGGTGAGTCAAAAATATCACTGCGAATTGTAGACTGGTTTGTCACTAATTTTTCGAAAAAGCATTTCGTCGTATTTTCTATAATGGAAAATGATGAACGCTCGCGATTTAAAGTATATAATGATTATAAACTCAAACTAAAGGCGTATAGTAAAAAGCGTTTTGATCCCTTTTGTCGATGGGAACGAATTAGTTTTCCATATGGTGATAATAAATACGTGGAAACAACAATTGGTCAGTTAAACTTTTTCAAATGGTGTATTGAAAATTCCATATTAGATTATATTGAGACCAATTATGAAGATATAGAAGCCGACATGAACACACGCAATAGCTCTTCTAAAAAAAAGGATTATATTGAGCATGAAGGAAAGACGCGAAAAAAACGCGAAGAGTTGTCTATTTCTGCCACGAAATGTATAAAAAAGGAAAATGTTCAAATTCGAGTTACATTTAATTAGTAAATTCGCTATACAATGGTTCACATGATGAATCTTGAAATGTCGCATAATATGTAACTTTATACGGCTGTGTATTTTGTAATGATTTGTATATAAATTGCCATTCGAGAAAACCGACAGTGGAATTCAACATACAATCATATATCTTGCTTTCAAACTGATTATATGCGCCTTCGTTGATACTATAATTTTGCGGGAAAATATTCAAGGGTTGATTACCGTATCCGCCCATATGATTTGCCAAAATATGTCCCGCATCACAATTATCGGCACCATCATCTTCTAACATTCGCGCATAACTACGTGTACAAGATGTAGTATCACTTCCGTGCGAAAGCGAATCTGGTGTAATATTTCCTTGAGCAAATACTACTACCGGATAACCATTGTGTTCTTCGTAAATGTAACTTAATTTTGCCGCGCCATCTCCCATTATAATGTTGTTTTCACCTACAACCGGACACGGGACTGTAGTACAAACACAGTCCTCTGACGAAATCCGCATTAAATGAATCAATAATAGCAGTAGAAATATCATATTATATACAATATGATATTATATTTATTAATTAAGATAAAGGGGTTTATGTGTAACATTTGCTGGCGTTGGTTCCATAACAATAACCGGTTTTTTATCTGCCATATTCAAACTAGGTAGCATTTTAATTTCGGGATTAACTGGTGCAGCGGGTTTGACTAAATTCGTGGAATTTATCCCGAATAGACTCGATTCTATGTCTACTGAATTATGTGAAAGGTTTTCAGATGCCATTCTGCCCGATAAAATAAAATTTCCAGGCAGACAAACTTCTTTAGGTTTGCCATAATTTTCGTACACTTTATATTCAGCGTCGTGTTTTAATGATATTTGTTCAGCTTGATAATTACCTGGTGTATTATTATTTCGTGTAGATGCCATATAATATAAATCAACATAATTTATTTTTTAGAAAGTTATAATTTTTACCATTTATTTGTTTCGTAGTATAGAAATCGTATAAACAATTATGAAACAAATCGAAGTAATCATATGAAAAAAGTATTGCTAAACCAATACAATGGTCCACGGAAAACATTTGTGCTGCGGCCAAGGAGTATAATTCTTTGAAATTATCGTTATCTTTTGTATCGTTGAATATGTTATCCATAACCGTTGTCATCAATACCTGGTCGTATAGTTGTTCATCTATCGTTTCCTCATCCAAGTCTTCATCCATTTGTTCCCATGGTACATGGATATTGTCAATATTCATATTTGTTACAAATCGTAAACATTTTCGATATGACATATTGTCATTGTATGATATTTTCGCGTTTATATTATACATAATATACATAATATAAAGTTGGGTTTAAGTTCTTTGTGTATTAATTTCTCTAGTTGACACACCGCCTCGTCTCCATCCTTCCAATGCCATTTCTTCAATTGATTTCGAAGGGTCGGAAAATCGACTCTTTAAATCTGCGTTCAAAGGGTAGTTTGAATAATCCACAAACTCTTGGTCCATGATGGTCGTTTTTCTATCGTGAACACTATCGCCTTCTCTTAATGTTGTTTCGACATCCACATTTCCTGGTCCTTTTCCTAAATAAGGAACAGTTAAAAATGGACGTTGATGTAATTGTAAATTTTCGAAATGTTGATATGTAGGCTTCAGTTTATTTTCTTGGTCAATGGCTTCAACTGGAAGTCCACCAAGTGTACTCTTAAAATTCATCGTTAAATTATTAAGTGCGAAACTTATATGTTTATCTGATGTGAAAGCGCTGCTATAGCTTTCCAAAACATGGTTTGTATATTTCTTATTTTGGATGTTTCTTTGTGTATTATCGGTTTTATCAGATCCGAGCCTATCAAAGTTTTGTATACTGCCATTTGTACTAAACATTACTATAATATAATATATATAAATTTTATCTATAAATTGTCATAATTTTGTTCGTATTTACCACAAGCAAACGGATTACCTTCCTTACATGACGTCATATTACCGTAACAAAACTGAGCAAACCCGGTTTGGTCATTAGGTATAGTGGTGTTTGGATTGGAATAGAACTGACGCATTGATTGTTCAAAACCCATTTCTTCTCCTAAATCTTTGAACAATTTGTCATTAATATTAGGTATATCTGGGTGTATTTCTTGTATTGATTTTTTAACTTGTTTATTTATCTCATCTTCAGTTAACTGTTCGTATGCAGGCAATGCGGGTTTTTTGTCTGGATTATATTTGATATCACTTATCAATACATTGCTAAAAGGGTTTGACGAGGTCGATTGTTGAAATATATCGGGATTTTCTAAATCGCTATATTCAATATAATCTTTGTATAATTCGAAATTTTCTTTATTACAATACGAAGAATAGAAATAAACAAATACTAAACTCAATATTCCGCTCAATAAATATTTTATACTTTTACCAAATAAATATGCTAAAAATGTTAAAATTATTATTAATCTAGTAAGCGCATTGATTTTCTGATTAAATGTCATATGACCCAATGGAAATAATTCATTTACATTTTTTAATAAAATGTTAGGGTCCTGATACCATATAATGATTTGGTCTTCTATTTCATTTTGTGAAATATCGTTGTTAGATGAATCATACGTAGACATTTATATAATTATTATATTTTATAATTAGAATTATAATCAAATCTAATTATAAAATCATCATATTACTTCTTTTCTGAAAATGTTGCGCATTTTTTATCATCAGGTACAATAGTAAGTACGCATTTTTTCTTCTTACCATTAAGTGGTTCAATACAGCCCTTTTCGCTTTTAATGTCATGATTTTTTTCCGTTTTACATCTTGCGCGAAAGTGTTCATATCGTTCACGAATATCCGAATATGACAAATTGGACTTTTTGCCTAGCATCTTATTTATTACTTCATGTAAATCATACATATATCTCGAGAATGTATGACGCGATTTCATTTTATTCATTGTCAATGGTAATTGTTTTAAATTATTATGAAAATTAACGCGGCATTTCCCGCATGGCAATATATTGGCTAAACTTAATACGAAATTACGGTATTGTACTTTATCACAATGCCGTGGTTTTACAGGATAATTAAAACTAATAGTATGTAAACTATGCCATAGACCAGGTCCCCATATACGCGTTAACATACCATCATTGCTATTATAATCTTTGTTTGTGAAATTACGTTTATTTGTATTTCTTTTTTTACGTGTTTTCATTTTTATACTATACAAAGATTGTTTTATTTACCGAAAATATGGGACTATTTTGTCAACTTATTCTCCAATCTGTCAAAGAAGTCTTGTTTATATAATCCACTCGGTTTATAATCTTTCACCGAATTATATGTTTTTCCGTCTTTTGTAGATTGAGGTAATATCTTTGTATTATCGGCTTCTTGTTCATTATCTTTATTCACCATATTTCCTTTCTCGTCAATTGTTATCCCCATTTTCTTTTTAATTTCGTGACGCACGTACGACGGTACATGATTGTGCCAACTAATAAAAAGTGTATTTGGGTGTACATATTTTACGAAAAATCCATTTACTTCTAATTGACTTACTAAATACCCTAAACATTCGCCTTTATCGTATATAGGTTGTCCTACTATGAATTCGGGAACTAAATACCAAATATGAGTTTCGTTACAATTTTTATTTTTAGATGTCGCTTCTATACGTTTATGAATGCGATTCAAGATTTTGTTGAATATTGATAATTGTCGTAAATCGCGTTTCTGTCTCTTTTCGTATAAATCGTCGATATTAATCTTCTTTGATACTTCTTCGTCATTTTCGAACAAAAAGACCGAAGACATTTATATAGGATTCATATAATAATATATAAAAAAAAACACATTATTTTCTCATGGAAGAAGACGCGAATAATAATGATAAAATAATAAAACATTTGGTAATCTCTGGCGGCGGTCATTCATTCTTTACATTTTATGGAATATTGAAAGAGGCGCATAATCAGGGATTTTGGTCACACGTGAATATTGAAACCATATATGGAACATCCGCGGGTGCTCTGATTGGCTTGATTATGTCATTAAATATTGAATTTGATATACTTGATAAATATTTTATAAAAAGACCATGGGACAAAGTGTTTAATTTAAATATAGAGCAAATTTTCGGAATCTTTGACAATCTAGGAATATATTCGCAAGAGCATATTTGTGAAATTATAAATCCACTGTTATGTAGCAAAGATTTGGATGTAAATATAACTTTACTGGAGTTATATAACCATACAAATATAGAACTACACGCATTTGCTACAGAACTAAATAGCTTCACTACAATTGACTTTTCGTATAAAACGCATCCTACGTGGAAGGTAATAGATGTAATAACTGCGTCCGTATCAATACCGTTTATTTTTAAACCGGTTTTTATCGATAATGAGTGTTATATAGACGGTTGTATTACTAATGATTTTCCTATAGTTGAATATATAAAACATCATGATATAGATGAGGCACTATTTATTAAGAAGGAAAACAAAAACAATATTACACTAAATAAATTTTGTACATTTACCAACTTTTTTACAATATTTATTCAAAGAGTACTAATAAAACATGCGAATTACGATATTCCGAAAAATATAATATGGGTGAAAGATAATACTTGTACATTAACTGAAATTACTGCGGTATCTTCAAGTGAGGAAATACGAAAAGAAATGATAAATATGGGTATATGTTTATGTACTTCATTTTTAGAAAATATCAGAGCGTGTAATCCTTGATTTTCTCTTCTTTACCGTTATATTTTTAGGTTCCGAATTTTGAATATTTTTCATCAGAGTTTTATTTAATTTCCTAGATTTCAAAGATTTGTATAAAATATCCATTAATTTATCTCTTTTTTGTAACTTGTTGTCGATAAAATACTGATTATTTTCAGTTAATATACTAGTGTTTTCTAAAATTAATTCGTATCGTTTTAGTACCTCATCAATATTTGGACGAATCTCAAGTGATGCGCTCACCATAGATTTAAATAATTCTTCTAATTCTTTGTAAATAACCGGATTCATCAAATGACCACTATTTTTCAATACTGACATATATGCGATGCCGATACCGTAAATATCGATAGTATGTAACATTTTATTGACATAATTATCATATTCATCTTCTTTAATATTAATAAAGAAATCGTAGAATAGTTCCATATTTTCTTCCATGAACTCTTTTGAATCATCGACTATTTCATAAAATATTTTCATGTGTAGTTCGGTTTCGCGTATTTTGTGTTGCATCATTCTTTGATAATATATATCCTTTTTCTCCCGACTTGCTCGACATAACTTCAGGAAGGTATTGCGATTTAATAATGAAATCTCAAATGGAAAATACCAAAAAGGTCTACTAAACTTATATGTACCTTTCTTCAGTTTTTTAGTAACTGACGATATATATTGCATAAAGCCAAAGTCGATGAAATTCAATCGTTTCGTCTTTGTATTAAATACTATATTACCGGCTTTCAAATCGTGATGTACAATTTCTTCTTCCAGCATTTTTTTGATTCCATATAATAATCGATGTCCTTCTATCCAAAATTCTTCGATATACTTTCGATTCGCCTTGGTATTTGTAAGTTTTGCGACACTTTCCGCAAATTCCGATAAACTTACACCTCCGTCTGGTAAAATTAACAAACTATACTTATCTACATTCGAAATATTAAATGTTCGACATTTTTTCATGGCCTGTAGACTGCAAAGTGTTTTTTCAGGAACACACATTTCTGGAATACCGAGAAAAAACTCATTATCTTTATCCAGTTTTGATATTTTTTCATATTCGCGCATTTCGGTTTCACCTAAATTCGTCATCATTAATTTCGATATTTTATTTTCATAATCTATATTTTTATCTTTACATCTTAGACTAGGCCTATGTACACAACCATACGCCCCTTCTCCTATTTTTTCATGCATATATAATATAAGCATAAAATTATTTACTATCTAAAACCTCTGTAACAAACATTGTTAACGTATCTTTAGTAATCTTTGAGTCTAGTTCAATTGCCTTTTCTCCGTCGATAATAAGCTTTACCGTTGGATATGATGTGATTTTGTATGTTTGAATAATGTGTTCAATTTCTCTGTCCACATCACCAGTACAATCTATAGAATGCGTTCTTACAATGAAGTTATTTATATTTCTACCATCGTATGCTTGAACAAATTCTTCCCATTGTGGTTTAGCTTTTACACAATGTGGACACCAATCTACGTGAAAAAAATACACATTTGCTTCTACCTTTCGTGTATTTGCATTAGCAACATCTTTGAATTTTTTATCTTCGATTTGAGTTTTAACCGTTCGTTTATATCCATAATAAGCTACTATTATAAAAATAATAAGTATAACAGCAGTTATAATGTAAATATAATATGGCTTAAAAAAATTTTGTAATGTAGTTATAGTTTTATACATTATATATATACGTTCGATTTAATTTACAAAAAATAAACAATTAATATATAATGATTCCTAAAACCGTGTTTATTATTCCTTACCGAGATAGAGAGGAGCATTACAAAATATTTTCGGAACACATGAAATCTTACAAACCTTATAATAGTGAAATTTATTATATACATCAGACCGATGACCGACCGTTCAATCGTGGAGCAATGAAAAATATCGGGTTTTTAGTAATAAAAGAAAAATATCCAAGTGATTATAGATCTATAACATTAGTATTTAATGATATAGACAGTATGCTCCCTAAAAAGGTGAATTATGAAACTACATTTGGTAAAATAAAACATTTCTATGGATTTAACCAAACATTGGGGGGTATTGTCAGCATAAAAATGGGAGATTTTGAAAAAATAAATGGGTTTCCGAATTTATGGAGCTGGGGATATGAAGACAACTCATTTTACTTGCGGGCAAAAAAATACAATCTAAGTATAGATAGAAGCATTTTTTATGAAATAAATGATAGAAGATTTATTCGTTTAAAAGAAGGCAATACCCGAGTTATAAATCGCGACGACTTTAACATGTTTAAACGGGATATTGAAGGATTAATGAATATACATAATTTATCCTACAATATTGACGACTCTAATTTTGTAAATATAAAATCATTCAATACTGGTAGAGAACCGAATTATAATAATTTTAAGATTCATGACCTACGAAATGGTAATAACGTCTTTCAGAACATAATGAAAATGAGTTTTTTATAAATGAGTACATTCTAATAATTTATATGTGATTCCGATTTCAGAGCTAGTTTCCCATATACCGGATATTTTTAACACGTATTTTTTTTTTACAATTTCTCTTTTTGTAAATACCTTTAACAAGCCTTGAAATAAACTATTTTTTAGTATACTCACAACCCTTTTGTCATTGTTGTATATAGTTGTATACATTTTTAGCAGTTTTTTCTCTATATTAACTAATTCATTTATGGTATTATTATTTTCATTCACGTTAAAGGCATATAATTTATTATTAATTATTTTTCCGTTTATAGTGAAGTCGAAAAATAAGCCTAAAATAGATATATTCGGCATAGAATACAGTAATTTAGTAAAAGTTCCATCCATTATAATATTCTTCTTTTTTTCTTGAAAAAAAACATTATTAACTTCAAAAGAGTGTATTTTATGTATTAAGTTCATTAATAATCACCTATAGTTATGTCTATTATGTTTTTAATTAATACTTATTATAATATGGTCTATTATTATCATCGCAAAAAACCGTATACATTTTATTAGATATGCGCTGTGTATATGATAGCGTATTGGGCATTCCATCACTACACGTAGTAAAATCATCAATGTATTCACGTTTACTACAAGTATTGCCTTCAATTATTTTCGGAAAAATTAAGAAGATGGATAATAAAATAATAGCCATATAAATGAAGTGATTTAATGTGAATTTCATATATATAATTTATATATTATTATATATAATGACAAGTGTATCTGAAGTGAACAATGTAAAATGGAAACCTGAATCTCTAAATCAGGAAGTACCCGTTTTTAAAAGAAATGAAAGAAGTACATTATCTGTTGGACAGAATATTTTTCGCGCATTACCTTTACGAATTTATCGTAAAGAGTTGTTATTTTCATCAAATGATACAACGAATTGTAATGCCTCTTCCAATATTACCGTAAATAATTTTGAAATACCTGGCGGCGCGATTACAACCACTACACAAAATAATATTAGTGTGCCATTATATTATGTAAATACAACTAATAATGAAATATGCCCAGAGTCCCCCTGTCCAAATGTAAACTCCGTTCAAACTAATGCTTTACGTAGATTAAGAAGCAATGGAATGATAAAGAAGAATTATTTTACATCTAATCGACAATATTTAAATAACCGTAATGTTTCGTATGAAAGACAACATTATTCTATATTGCGCACCAGTGACGACGAGGGTAATAATACTTACTCAACAAATGGATTACCACCTAGTTGTAATGAAACTAAAAAGTATTCATTTACTTATTACAAACCTAATAATTCTCAATTTAGCACACAAGGAGCGGTGTCTAATGGCTCTTATATTGAAAGGCTCAAGTACGACTCCGCACGAACCACCGCTGCGTCATATACAAATTTATACGGTTCGCATGGTTCAGGATATGGTCATTCTACGAAAATGCAAGTAGGTTATTCTTCGACATGTAGTCCCAAATTTTCCAAAGGTTCGAATGACGTTGTATTTTGTTACGATAATTAATATATGTAAATTATATATATTTACATAAATGAAAAGTTTATATAAAAAACAAGAAAAAAATATAATTCGACGTATTAATGAACGGAATAAAGAAATGGCACTTGGATATAAGCATCAAAAAGTCGAAGAACGTAATTTATATAATTATTTGAAAAATGGGTTTCCTACAAATCGTAGTGTATTGTTTTTTGACGATGCTTTGGAAAATATCGAATATGCGAATAATCATAGTCGGCGCATTATTCCTGTTTATCTACCTTTTGATGAAATATTCATGTTTAAAAAATTCGACACTCAACAAACGTTTGATAATATAAAAACACTATATCGAAACAATAATTATGTAAACAACATGTCAAATGAAAGTTTAGTAAAATCCAATGGTATAACTAATAAATATACTACTGTAGATGATGAAGAATTGCCGACCATTGAACAACGATTGTACGATTGGATATTACAAACATCGAACCACAAACAAAGATACGCATTTTTTGACTGGGATTATACATTGAATGTATACGGAGGATTCAAACTGATTGATAAATCTACGAAAACGATGGATGATACACTCACTGTACTATTGGGAGGACATGAAAGACTAGAAAATATACGCAACATAATGCATTTTTTGACAGCACATCATATAAAAATATATATATTAACTGCGAATCCACAAGCAGATTATAATAAAGAAATGTTTGTATTGTTACTACAACGACTTATATCGAAGGAATTCACCTCGCAACAACTCATATACGCCGACATATATAACACACCAAAATATAAGCTTATTCACGAAGTTATTTCCTCAAATAAAAGATATACATCAAAGCGTCAAAGAAACCTAAAAAATACAACTAAAAAACACATCAAGTGAAACAATTCTGTCGTTGAAAAATATTATACTCTATATCATTCTTAATACACCATTTAACACACTTGGATATATTGATTTGTATAAGTGTTTCTATTTTATCCCCTTTTGTTTTATTTTCAATGAATCGTATTGTCGAATTAATATTTTCTAACTGTTGTTGACCAAAAATGGCATTATATTCCTCCAATTTATTTGTAAAATAGTTCGGCAATGGGTGTGAAAAAAGTCTGTATATATTATCGGCGTTCAATCCATCTGAAAGTACATTTCTTATAATCTGGCAATCTATATTTCCGTAAAATCCCTTACATACTAAATATTTTTCGCTATTCGCATATCGACTTGTCTGCGGTTTCGTAAAATACACTTTCTTGTAACAACTACTAAGTAAGTATAGTAAATCCATAGTATTACTCAAGAAACAATCGAAAATTTTTAAAACAAATACTCCCTCCTTTTTTTGGATACATATAGCATAACACACTTGCGCCATCAATAGTTTAAATATTGTATGCTCTTGATTATTAAAATCCGTTGAAAAATCGAACCCACCATCTGCGGTAACTAACTCCATTGAATGTTTGTATTTTTCAATTACGTGGTCAAAATTATCGATATTCAGTAAATCCCCAGTTCCGTCCCTTCCTTTTTCGATATATACATTTTTATTATTATTCAAGAAGGCTTCGCTTTTTTTCCACGAAGGAATATTTGGGTCATTATTATCTATCAATGTCATCCCATTGTACGTATCATTCTTATTGTTTCGTTCTCTTACCACCGCCTCAATGAATCCACCTGGACCTTCTGCTAGATGGAATGTTTTTATTGGCACGTCTTGAGTAATTAGTTCGAATACATGTATAATTTCCAGCATCTTAAAAAAAGAACGTGATAGTGGTTTGTATTTCGCTACACACGAATTGTAATTATTACAAATAGTATTAATATATTCATATGGATTGGTGTACTTTTTGAATATATCCCATTCGCGCTGATAATTATGAATCTTAAATTTAATTTGCTGTAAATATTTATTTAGTGTTGGATTTAACAACCCGTTCTTTGTTTCATCATCGCAACAATTCAATTGAAGAAAAATATCTGGATGTATTTTAGGTAATAAATAATATATCATAAATATATTATCTATACAAGGTTTATATCTATTTCTTTTTAACTATTTTCACACGTTTCGCTGTTTTCTTAGCGTCTGTTTTCTCCACGGGGATTTCCATATCATCCACTGATTTAGTTTTACTCATTTTCAACAGTTTATCGGCATCCACCTCCCTTAATTTTCGGAAGACGAAATAACGGTTCATAAAAGATACTTGCTTCTCTTGTGGAGACATATACAATGCGTTCTTAAAATCCTGCTTATATTTCCTTTTCGATTCATGTTCCATTTGTGTAAATAAATCTTTAAATAATCCAGTACCGTGAGGTAGACCCATTGTTTTCGCGTCTTCATCGCTTATCAAGACGAATCCGTAATTCTCCATAACCCTTATAAAATAATCGAAATTAACCAAATATTCCTTTGATACTTTCCCAATCGAATCTTGAAATACATGGATTGGATAATTGAGGGACGTTTCGTCATCTGGAAATCCAGTTTGTTTGTATTTCTTTGTGATTTCGTACATTTTGTGATTATTTTCCATGTATACAATAGAATCATCATACTCCGTATCTTTCAAAATGTCAAATACTGTTTGACCATCATAACAAGTCCCGATGAAATATCCATTTAGCTTTGTACATTCAGCGACATTTTTGACAAATTCATTTAACTTTTGCTCAGATTCGAAGAAATAATGTAAAGCGAATTGTACTGAACTTATGTTGAACCCACCACTTCCTACACCGTAATTATTTTTAACAACTTCGCCTAGTAAAGTAGCATCCTTTGGTCCATTTCCAAATAATGCTTGTACAATTTCCTTTTCCTTTGTCGTGGCAAATTCTTCATTAAATGCCGCACCTTTGCGTATATTTTCACCACTATTACCATTGACAAAAACACATGTTGGTATCTTCTTGTAATTGCTCATTTGATTCAAATACCGAGCACAGGCACCGTCTTTCCGATTGTTGATATTGTCTCGCGATAAATCAATGCCAAAAACGAATCCTAACTTACTATCAATCCATTTTGGTAAATCTCCTGCCTTACCTACAGCGTAGTCTATAAGAGAGTGTTTTGTTTCACTAACTGCCTGAATCAATCTCTTTTTGACATATAAATTGTGGAAATCGCGCATAGATTTCGATTTATAAGTACTTCCATTCCTTTGATAATATATTTCATCTTGCGTTTCTTCGTTGTAATTGTCAAAATAATCGGGTACATCGACACCACTCGATATCATTTCACTCGTAATAGGATTATGAATGGTTAACCAATTATTATTTGCGACACGATAAGCATTACCATAGTTGCGGTTACCATTTTTCAAATCATTCGTTTTATCATAACGCACTCGAAGAGGTTTCCATCTCCATCCTGAACGTTCATTTACGTCATATTTAAATTCCACAATCATATGGTCTTCAAAATATTCATTCTCTTCTGTCAACATATATAACTCTTTTCCATTCTTTTGTAATAATATATTTGCGAAACACGCTTTGGGGTCATATGGGTCTGTTGGGATAAATGGTTCGGGTCTGTATTTATTCAGATTTGATTCTTCGTCCAATCTTGATGTATGAGTACGTCCTTTTAACATGTCTTCAAATGGATTCAAATATCCATCTTGTGCCTCATTATATCCACACATCAAAATCAATGTTTTATATTGACTTATAGAATCTCCGCCAACTAAATCCATTCCATCTTGGAATATATTATGTACTTCATCCTTACCTGTATGGTCCTTTTTAACTCTTACTAATAAATCGATGGTATTAAATTCAGCGGGCTTCCATTTAAAACTATAATTCCATGTCGTCTTATATAATGGACCAGCAATACCTACAACATCACTACCTACTGCCTTATCACTCGGCGTAAAAATCAAACCATCGGTATTATATTTATATATATTGTCGTGAATATCACTTAATATTTTCGAGCATCCCTGAAATATACTTGTTTCATCGCTGACCGCATAGAACGATTTTGCTTCAATATTAAATTCACATGAATCCTTTGAATTCAGTATATTCTTATGCTTTAAAAGAGTAATGAATTGCGACATCAATGATGCGCGATATTTCACCTTTTTCCCTTTATATAACTCATCGTCACCGATTGATATATAAAATGGATATGTACGGACATCTTGTGTATTGATAAAGTAAATATCGAAAACCGCGTATAAATTTATAAAATTATTATATTTATCGCGTAATATATGTTCACCATCCAATAAACTATTGAAACAGTCTTTATTTTCGGTTTTGGAACCTGTGAAAATAACACTCATATTTGTATTGATGAGGTATATTTTACCTTCAGCATTTATGTATAACAAACAACGATTACCATCAGCTTTGTCTGTCACTGTGTAATTTTGTCGTATATTCGGTAAATTCATATTTTCATAATCCTCTACAATGTGCTTCAGTTGTAATGTATATGACGACGGACCAATAAAATCCTTGGAGTGGATTCGTTTATACTCTTTATCTTTACCGTGTAACAAGGTAAAGTATGATTGTAAAACGTGGTCCTGTTCAACATATGATATGGGGTAATTCGTCTGTTGAAGACCGGACAATACCACCCGCATTATTTTTCTTAGCATATTTATGATTTTTTCAACCGTATCGTAATCAGTACCGACTCCTACCTTTTCATTATTTACCTCCATTTCAATTTCGTAGTTTTCTAGATTATTAAATATATTGGATTCTTGTATATTAAATGTACTCATCATAGTTTTTCCTCTATTCGTCGTTTTGGACGACTTCACTATACTTAAGTCCGCAAATAATGGCAATTCTTTATGTACAAATCGCACACGATTCAACAAACGAAACGTTTTTTTATAATCACCCCATTTATCAATCATTCCGCGAATAACACCGGATTTCGCACTATATGATTGTTCTAACTGATACGCAATACGCGTATTGAATTCTTTGAAATCGGCGGGCTTTATATATTGCTCATTTTCCTGTGGAGTCGTTTTTTGCGTGAATTTTAATTTATCGAATGTCGTCGAAGGCATAGATAATATTTTATCCAAACTGTTTGTTTTACAATATTCTTGAATTAAATCCAATCCTACTAATTCAGTACGAATATTCGAACGCTTAGTAATACCGTTGTTATCGGTGAACCAGTGAAATATACGTAAACTATGGAATCCATTGGGATTTTCTGGGACAAAACCATGATTATATAAAGATTGTGCTACATTGTCATAGTCAATCTTTGAGAAGGGTTTATAATCTTTATTACCGCCAAAACGCAATTCGATTTCACTAGTTTTTCCATCTTTACGCGCAACTGGACCACTTTCTAAATAATTCTTTAGAATAGATTGTAATTGGTCTTTCGAAGTCTTCTCTGTCATTATAATAATATATAGTAAATTCATATATTATTTTATTCATATTTACATTGTTTCAATTTTTTATAACATACAGTTTCTTATTATCTCAATGTAATGACTTTGTTTGTCATTTTTTTCAGGTCTCAATCCGAGTGTTCTACTAATATCACGTAATTCGTCGACCTTATACGATGAAATAGGTTTTAATGGCATATCATGCTTCGCTAATAAAAAACGGGATTTAATAGTAGATATTTCCGGATTATCGATATAGTAAAAATGTTTATCTCTCTTGTAAATAACAATAATATCCAATGATTCATCTATATCATCTGGAATAATTTCGTAATAAACAGTATCATTACAAATTATTATTTTGCGCATATAAAACACGGCAAGTGCGTGTAAAGAATCTATTGTTATATCATTATTTGTCATAAAGTCGGAAACATGACCTTTAATATCATTCTTCGTAAACTTCCAATTACCGTTTTTCATAGCATTCGGCGTTTTCATGAAAAAATCTGCGTATTTCCGCTTTTCGTTCATTTGAACATTCGTATATTTTGTCAACTGGTCATATTGTTCCCTTGAATGTAAATGAATATACATAATCCAAAATAACGAATCCGCATTACTTATTTTTTCCATTTTTTCCGTTGATATATTTCTAGATGTTTCTAAACAATCTTCATTTGAGACTTTGGGTTCTACCTCCGGTAAATAAAAAAACATATACTTCTCTAACATGGCAATATTAGATGCATTGTAACTTGTTTTAACAAAAATATCGTGATAATTCATACAGGAATATATAAACACTTACCTTTATATACTTTTCTATTCGACATCTGTATCTCCTTCCGCAATAATGTATTCTATCTCATCCTTTGCTTTCCGGTCATAACTTTTTTTTAACACTCGCAATTTGATATTCATTTTTAACACGTGGTCTAAGCATGTATACATGGTTCTAGCACTCTTAAAGTTAAACCCGTACAGTTTAAAATCCATATCAAGCGGCGATTCGTGATTCGACCATAATCGCGGAAAGTGTTTGTAGAAGAATAACACATGCTCCAAATCGCCATTATTCAATATGTTCAGTAATCCCAATATATACTGCTTTACCACAGTTAATGGGATTATTTCTTTTGACCTTATGTCATCCATGAAGGTCTTGAACAATTTCAGCTTCCCTCTCAAGTATATTTGGATAAATAGTATACTCCAAATATAACAAAAGTGGTTCTGTGAATCTGTATGCTGGATATTTATCTTCATTTTCAAATCTTCATCCGCTATTTTTTCCAAGTCCGGTGAAATGAGTTCTTCGAATCCACCCGTAGGTTGTAACATACAACTATTTTTCACAGCTTTACAGCTAAACTTGTATTTTTTCCCGGTTTTTTCTCGCAATAGTGTCAAAATTCCTGGGTCATTGAATATATCATTTCCCAGTTGTATGAAACACGCCTGTGTTCCTGACTCTAATATATACGCCCGGTCGCTATACAACCCCGACATTGAATCAAACACTCGAATCGCATTGCGTTTTAAATCGCAAATTAATGCGCCATAGTGACCGCCTTCGCCCAAATTCAACCCGAATATTGTGTATATTATGGTCGAACTATTTATTTTATTTTTTTTCATTTTGCGGATAGCATCTTGTATATATTTTTTCATGGTCTTATTGTTTGATTTAGACTCATCTATAGACCATATTCCGTCATCTTCATTGATATCTATGGTATCTGAACGAAGAAACACAGAGTTTTCGTTTTCGCACCGGATTTTTTCCATGATGCGTTCGATATTGTTGTTGTTCCCGTCCATCATGAACTGTCTAAATGTTTCATTGGCATTTTCAATTAGAACGAGGTCCAACGCATCATG
>TARA_R110002153_G_scaffold270890_1_pt1 | contig 17911 bp, 17 predicted proteins | sample TARA_R110002153 | Tara Oceans TARA_R110002153 (sample SAMEA4398193) | marine metagenome | biome: Polar Biome; feature: [SRF] surface water layer (ENVO:00010504); material: water (ENVO:00002006), including particulate matter (ENVO:01000060) such as... | depth 5 m
AAGAATTAAGTCTTTTTACTTTGTGTCCTCCTTTTCCTCTGTGGTGATAAGCTTTTGATTTTTCTTTTGTTTTTCTAATAGCTCGTCGCTAGTAACTCTTCTTGGCCAAGTTAACTCGCTACTTTTTCTAATCCAGATTGGCCTTCGACTACATACTGCTTAGGCATAAAACTTTCAGCTGATGATTCTTTCATTTCTTGGGCAAAAAGATCAGACTGACAATTTTCTTGTAATAAACAACCCTCGGTTAAATTCGGATAGATTTCGTCATAACGTTTTATTTCAGTTTGGCTCACTCTTCTGTAGATATGAGAACGATTTAACTGGTTTGGATTTGATAAGCCAGCAGAAGATACCAAATCAAACGTAGAGAACACTGTCTCTTTATGAAAACGAGCTATACGTGTTGCTTTATCGCCCACCACCAAGCCAGAAGCTAAGGCTGGGTTTTGAGTAGCAATACCAGTTGGGCACTCATTGGTATGGCAAATTAGAGACTGAATACAACCAAGAGCCACCATCATGCCTCTAGCGCTATTACACATATCAGCACCCAAAGCTAAATTTTTAACTAAGTGAAAACCAGTAAAGGTTTTACCACTAGCAATCACTCTAATGTCTTTTTTCAAACCAAAACCGACCAGTACATCAACCACAAATACCAGCGCTTCGCGAAGAGGCATACCCACTGAGTTAGAATATTCTAAAGGCGCGGCACCTGTACCACCCTCCCCACCATCAACAGTGATAAAATCGGGTTGTATTTTGGTTTCTACCATTGCCTTACACAGAGCAATAAATTCACTTTTTCGACCAATACATAATTTAAAACCTATTGGTTTGCCACCTGACAACCCTCTAAGTTGCTTAATAAAATGCATCATTTCCAACGGAGTAGAAAATGCTGAATGTACTGGTGGTGAATCAACTCGAGTGCCAGGCTCTACCTGCCGGATTTGAGCGATCTCTATGGTATTTTTATCAGCGGGTAAAATCCCCCCATGACCAGGCTTTGCACCTTGAGATAATTTAATTTCAATCATCTTAATATTATCTTTTATCGCAGTTTTGGCGAAACTATCGCCATCAAATCCGCCATCTGCTGTTCGGCAACCAAAATAACCTGTTCCTATCTGCCAAACCAAATCGCCGCCATGTTTTAAATGCGATGGGCTAACACTACCTTCACCAGTGTTGTGGTAAAAACCGCCTTTTTTGGCACCTTTGTTTAGTGCTTCGATGGCATTACCACTTAACGAGCCGTAACTCATAGCTGATATATTAAAAACACTGGCAGAGTATGGCTTAAGACAATCAGGACCACCCACGTCGATACGCTGTCTTGGCGTCTCTTTATTTGCATGAATAGCGGCCAATGAATGACCAATCCATTCATAGCCTACTGCCTGGGTATCGAGCTTAGTACCATATGGTACGGCATCCTGTGCGCCTTTAGCCCGCTGATAAATTACCGATCTGAACATACGGCTGACGGGTACGCCATCGGTTTCAGACTCGAAAAAGTACTGACGCAGAAATGGCCGGAGATATTCCATTACCCAGCGTCCACGACCTACAAAAGGAAAGTTTCGCCTAATAGCATGTTTAGTTTGATTCATGTCGTATAAACCAACTAAGGAAATCGGAAGGAGCAATAGACTGAACCAAATAATATTCGGCCATTTAAAACTCAGTAATAACATCACTACCCAAGCTGTGACATTCACTATGACAAAAATGTTTCTCATTTCATGACCTTATTTAGATGAATAACAAATACGTTTTCAAACATTGGTTGCTAGCCTCATAAGAACAACATAGCCACCGATCTCTTTCAATATAAATATGGATAGTCTGGAGATCATTAAAAAATATTCAGTTAAACGCTTGGAAAATCAAACCTGCCAATTAATTGGGCTTTTATTCTGTAGTTTTAAAAGGTCATTGGTTTGAGTGAAATGTTTACAACCCAAAAAACCTCTATACGCTGACAGCGGAGAAGGATGAGGTGCACTAAGCAGATGATGTTTTTTGGTATCGATCACCGCGCCTTTTTTCTGAGCGTGGCTGCCCCACAGCAAAAACACCAATCCATTACAATGGTCACTCAGTTGTTGAATAACAGTATCGGTAAATCGCTCCCAGCCTATTTTTGCATGAGAGTGAGCTTGGCCTTGTTCGACAGTGAGTACGGTATTGAGCAACAATACCCCCTGTTCTGCCCAGCTTTGTAAAAAGCCATGTTGTGGGATAATAAAGTCGGGAATTTCAGTGGCTAACTCTTTGTATATGTTAACTAATGAGGGTGGCGTTTTAATCTTAGGTAATACCGAAAAACATAAACCGTGAGCTTGGTTAGGTCCGTGATAAGGATCTTGACCTAATATCACCACCTTAACGTTATCCAGTTTAGTTAAATTGAAGGCATTAAACACATCTTGACTAGGTGGGTAAATCGTCTTGCCAGCAGCTCTCTCACTCTCAACAAATTGCAGCATTCGTTGAAAGTAAGGCAGCTGTTTTTCTTGACCTAAAAGATCTTCCCAAGTGGTCATCAAGTATCTTTAGCTTAATATACTAAATAAGTGCGCTTTTAACGCTTGATAATCACAAGGTAATTCCGCCGACAATCCCTCTTTACCGGCGCAATCTGCCAAAGGTTTAGGTAAACTGATGGGTTGCCCTAAGACATTTTCCACAGTTTCCCGAAATTTAGCTGGGTGAGCAGTACCTAGGAAAATACCTGTTTGCCCTTCTTCCATTTTTCTCACCAATGCTTTGTAAGCAATGGCAGCGTGGGGCTCACTTACGTAGCCTAACTGGGCCAATTGACGCATGGAAACTTGAGTATATTCTTCGTCTACCGTATCGCCTGAAATAACAGACTTATCGACTAGGCCTAGCTCAATCATTGCTTCAATACGCGGCCAGTTGTTTGGTTGACTCACATCCATTGCATTAGATAACGTTGCTACTGTATCGTGAGGTGTCCACTCGCCAGTTTTTAAATAACGTGGCACAGTATCGTTTAAGTTAGTGGCGGCAACAAAATGTTTGACTGGTAGGCCCATCACTTTTGCAATTAAACCCGCGGTTAAATTACCAAAGTTACCGCTGGGTACTGAAATCACTAAGTCTTCACGCTCTGCTGGTGTCAACTGCGACACGGCTTCAAAGTAATAACACACTTGGGCAGCTAAACGACTGATATTAATAGAGTTTGCAGAATTTAGGTGTAAGCCGTCACGTACATCAGGATCATCAAAAGCACTTTTAACTAATTGCTGACAAGCATCAAAATCATCTTCAATGGCGACTGTATGGATATTGTCACCCAGAGTGGTAAATAATTTCTCTTGTAGCAGGCTGATTTTACCTTTTGGATACAAGATCACCACATTGATATTTTCAATACCATGAAATGCATGAGCAACTGCAGCACCAGTATCACCGGATGTAGCGGTTAAAATAGTGATAGGTTGGCCATCGGAGATTGCAACTAAGCACTGGGCCATAAAACGGCCACCAAAATCTTTAAATGCTAATGTAGGGCCATGGAACAGCTCCAAGGTATACACATTATCTGTAACTTTGGCCAAAGGCGCGCCAAACACAAAAGCACGTTCAACTATGCCAGCAACAGTTTCACGAGGTAACTCATCACCAATTAAGGTGCTTAAAATCTCTACGCTTCGCTCAACAAAAGGCATAGCTAATATTGATTCTACATCATCAAACTTGGGTATTTTTTTAGGAAAAAACAAACCTTGGTTTTTGCCTAAACCTTTTTTTACCGCTTCCGCAAACGTTACTTGCTCAGAGGCGTCTTTTAAATTAACAAGTTCCACTTTACTACCTTTTTAATACTATAAATGTTGCGCTAGTTACAGGCCGTGATAGCCCTAGATTACTAGCTCCTATGAAAGCGTCTGCTTTCAAGAGTGGCTTACGGATGCACCACTCGTGTCTAACTGACAAATATGACTAAAACCCGTGTCATTTTGAATATAGTTATCAGTTAACCATTGATTAATTATTTTAGCATTTTCTAAATTATCGCATACTGCAAACACTGTTGGGCCAGAGCCTGAAATACCAAAAGCCAGTGCTCCATGTTGTTCTGAGAACGTACGCGATTCATCAAATTTTGGCAACAGTGACTTGCGGTAAGGTTCAGCAATGACATCTAACATCATGGCTGCTGCAAGTTTTTCATCCTTTCGGTACAAAGCATCAACAAACACAGCCAACTGACGACCAAACTGAATGGTGTTAGGCATAGCAACCTGTTTCGGTAAAATATCCCGCGCAGCTGCTGTAGATACGTTTATGCCAGAATAACAAGACACCCAATACCAGTTTTCAAACATAGGCAATTGTAATGCTATTTGCTCTTTATGTTCGGCCATTAAGGTTAGACCACCTAGGAAACATGGCGCAACATTATCGTAATGCACACTACCACTTATTTGCCCTTCAAGCTCCCCCATAACCAACAACAACTCATTATCGGTAAATGGAGCTTTGCCAAAGTACTCAGCAAAAAATTGATTCAGACCAAACAATGCAGCCACGATAGAGCTAGCACTAGATCCTAATCCACTGCCTATAGGTAAATGTTTATACAGTGTCATTTTAAGAGCTGGGATAGCATTTTTTGGATGCCCTTGTTTTTCCAATTCGGCAATAAAATGCTGGTAACAACGTGTGACTATATTACTGTCTGCATCAGGCGGCAATTTGTCAGCAAAACGTCCTTTGACGACTAAACTAAATTGCTCTGCAATTTCGATATCAACTTCATCGCCTAATAAACTGCCGTCTATTGGTTTTAATGCTGCGCCAAGTAAATCAAAACCTAAACTGACATTACCAATAGAGGCAGGCGCATAGGCTCTTAGGATAGAATTTTTCATATTAACATCTGACATTAGATAGATTGTTTCCATGGCATAGTGCGCATAACGTCGGCGAATACGCCTGCCGCAGTCACCGCAGCTCCTGCACCATAACCTCGAATAACATAAGGTATAGGTTGGTAATAGTGACTATGAATAGCCAAAGCATTTTCACCCTCTTTTACCATATATAGTGGGTGCGACTCATTAACAGCTTCGATACTGACTACACATTTACCATGTTCAATCGAACCGACATAACGTAACACTTTACCTTCGTCTTTCGCAGCAGCTACTTTCTGGGCATAGAGACTATCTAATTCAGGCAAACGCGCCATAAAGTCTTCGATACTGCCACTGGCATCAAAAGATGAGGGTAATATTGGTTCTATGGTGATATCGGCTAACTCTAGGGTTAAACCAGACTCACGAGCCATAATCAGTAGTTTTCTGGCTACATCCATGCCACTCAAATCATCACGAGGATCAGGTTCAGTAAAACCATTCTTTTTAGCAATTTCAGTTGCTTCAGATAAGCTCAAACCTTCATCTAACTTGCCAAACACAAAAGATAATGAGCCTGACAAAATGCCCTCAAACCGAACCAATTCATCGCCGGCATAAAACAAATTTTGTAGATTATCGATAACCGGCAAGCCTGCACCTACTGTAGTTTCGTACAAAAATTGGCGATTAGTCTGCTGAGCTGTATCTCTTAACAGCTTATAAAATTCAGTGCTCGCTGTATTAGCTTTTTTGTTCGGTGTAACAACATGAAAGCCATCTAGCATCATCTGAGGATATTGTTCAGCAATTTGTGAGCTACTGGTACAATCGATAATAACCGGGTTAACCAAACTATTATTATGTACAAAATTTATCAAATTTTCGATAGATAGTTGTTTATCACTTTGGCCTAAGGCATCTTGCCAAGATGCATTCAAGTCTATGCCATTGGATTGCAGCAATAATTTCTTACTATTGGCAATGCCGTATACTTTTAAACTTATATTTTTTTCAAGTAAGGAAGCTTGTTGGCGAGCAATTTGAGCTAAAAGCTCTTTACCAACACTACCGCAACCTACTAAAAACACATCTATAGCATGTAAGTTAGAGAAAAAATTCTGATGCACTACTTTCACCGCTTTTTTAGCTTTATTGGATTCGATTACAGTGGAAATGGAACGTTCAGAGGAACCTTGAGCGATAGCTACGTTGTTCACTCTTGCTTGTGCCAAGGAGCTAAAGAATTTAGCGGCCAAACCTTTAGAATGACGCATGCCATCGCCGACTAAGGTTATAATGGCTAATTCATGGCGCACTTCAATAGGCTCAAGTAACTGGTTGCTTAGTTCTAGTGCAAATGAATCTTCTAATAAATCTTGTGCACGACTCGCATCTTTACTGTGAATACAAAAACTAATGCTGTATTCAGACGACGATTGAGTAATCAAGCTAATCGAAATATTCGCGTTAGACATAATTTCGAAGACGCGGCTAGCCATACCAACCATGCCTTTCATACCAGGCCCTGCCACGTTAAACATAGTCATATCATCTAAATGCGATATGCCTTTTACGCTAGTCCACTTAGTACTGGCTTCGTTACTGATTAAGGTCCCCGGAGCAGCTGGATTAAGAGTATTACGAATTAAACATGGGATATGGTGCTGAGCGATGGGACCAATCGTTTTTGGATGTAACACTTTGGCACCAAAATAAGACAACTCCATAGCTTCTTGATAAGTTAACTTATCAAGTAATACTGCGCCTTCTACTTGGTTTGGATCGGCATTATAAACACCATCTACGTCCGTCCAAATTTCACAGCACTGTGCATCAATACAAGCAGCCAATATAGCAGCGGAATAATCTGAACCATTACGACCTAAGGTGACTTTTTCACCGGCGTCATTTACAGCTACAAATCCAGGCATAATTAAGATTTGTTTACCTGAAATATCGACATCACTAAAGCGAGCTTTACTGGCAGATACATCGGCGATACTGTCTAAGTAGTCGCCTTCAGCGATAATATATTTAACCGGATCAATAATGCAGTTGGCATGCCCTAAAGTGCTTAGGATCTCACTGAAAATATTTACACTTATATATTCGCCAATACTCAACACTTTAGCGACAACTTGCTCAGGTGCACAACGTAACAATGCAAAACCTTCTAGATGCTGATTGAGGTCGTTCAACGTGTGTTGAATGTAGTCAGCTAGTTTAGTTTCAGAAAAGTTAGGTACGTTGATTTTTAAGTCATCCAAGATGCCAAACAACACCATATTTAATTTGGCAAACAACTCACCGTAATCTTTACCTGATGCTGCTTCATCACATAATAGTGATAAAGCATTGGTGACGCCCTTTGGAGCAGACAATACAACAGCAGCACCTGTTTCGGTGTGACATGCGATACAAATGTCTTTTACTCTTAAGTAACGTTCTGCATCAGCGAGAGACGATCCGCCAAACTTCAATACCTTCATTTTTTAATTCCTTAACAGTTTCGACACACTATGTTTATTACATTTATCATGTATTTTTTGAGCAACAAAAAAGCCCGCGGTGGTTGCGGGCTTTTTATGTGTAATACTTTTGCACTAGCCAGCGACCACCCTATTGAAGGTGATAATCATCATACCGGTGGTGATCGTTATTATTTTTTTCATGTGCGCAATTTGCCGTATAGACGTCTATATGTCAACCGACACTTAACGATGTTTTGTTATTTGATATATCAGCATGATTCAAATCATGTGATATGGTCATACTTATTATTCCCATCGGCCCGCTGTTTCTAACTCCTAATAGGGAAAACAAGAAAATTAAAGGCACTAACACAATGACAACAAATACATTTGGTGAACAGATAAGAGTTAACAACAATAGAATATACAATGTTTGGAATTATTGAAAACTAAGACCCTTTGCCTATTCTAAAATTGCTTAAATGGTCGATAACACTTTTAGAAGTAAATAATTAGGAAAGCTTATGAATTATCCTTGGGTACAAAGCGCAAATAAAATTTTTAGGATCGCAATAATTGTTCAATGGCTAATATCACTAGGTATTGCTTTTTTTACATCAAGCTGGATTGAGCCATTTTTGTTAGGGCTGCCTATTTTAGCGCTGCCGATTATCCTAAGTTATACTCACGCATCTAAACCTATCAGTCGATATGCTTTCGCAATAGCTGTGCAACTTTTTGCGGCGCTGCATATTCAACAAGCTTATGGCATGACCGAGCTGCATTTTGAAATATTCGTCATGTTGGCATTTTTATCCTATTTTCGTGATTGGAAAACCATAGCCATTGGCACTGGCACTGTTGCAGTGCATCACATCCTTTTTTACTTCGTGCAAAGCAGTGGCGGAGGCCTAGTAATATTCGAAGAAGGTAAAGTAGCTTTTTACATATTAGCCATTCATGCAGCATTTGCTGTTATTGAAGGTGTCATACTTGGATTTATGGCCAAAAGCAGTTACAACGAGGCTAAAGGTGCGATCATACTAAATAAAGCAGTATCCGACATTATGCATCAAAAAGACGCTTTAGATTTGAAGGTTGAGATACCCAGTGATATTCCAAGCATTGAAGAGTTTAGAACCTTAATTGAGGCATTTAAGTCTTTAATTAAAGAATCGAATTCCCTAAGTAGCAACGTGTCAGCTGTAGCACAAAGAGTTAATAACTCGTCTGGGACATTAAATACATCTGTGTCACTCAGTGCAGAGCAAGTGAAATTAATTTCTACTTCGATAGAAGAAATAAGTCACTCTATCGAAGATATCGCCACTCGTTCCAAAGAATCCAATGTTCACGCAGAGGAAGCAAAAAGTAGTACGGTGGAAACTAAGACCTCGATAGAAGGCTCCAGTGAGAATGTTTCTCAACTAAGGCAAACATTGACATTAGCCTCAGGCGCAATCCAAACTTTAAGCGACAAATGCAATAATATTTCAGAGGTGATGCAATCAATCAAATCTGTTGCTGAACAAACTAACTTGTTAGCACTGAATGCCGCCATTGAATCTGCGAGAGCTGGCGAACATGGGCGTGGGTTTGCTGTGGTTGCCGACGAGGTCAGAAACTTAGCGATTAAATCCAAAGAGAGTGCTGAAGAAATAGAACAAATCACCGTGAGTTTAATAACCAGTGCAAATGCTTCAGTCACACAAATGAATGATTGTGTGACTATGGTTGACGAAGCCGTTAACTCGTCGAACGTCGCCATGCAGAATATGGACAGCGTTATCAATAGTTTCCAGCTGGTATCAGACAATATAACCACTGTAGCAACATCTGCTGATAAGCAGTCTACAAGTGTCAAATCCATAAATGATTCCACAAATTTATTACTTGAACTATCTGGAGAAGAACAAAACAACGTCAATATCGTTAAAAACGAAGCGATAGAATTGGCCGAGTTATGCAAAAAGCTTGAGCAACAGCTGCAACAATTTTCGGTGTAATCCTTGTCTGCTAAATGGATTGTTGGTGTGTGGTGTGTAAGCTGTCTAGCTGGATTGTTATTTCTGTCTTTCAGTCAGCTAGACGACTTCGATCCTGAATCGAAACTCTCTATGGCTATCACTGATATCGAATTTGAACAAAAATTCATTTCTCAATTACAAAAAAATCACAGCTCAATTGGTCAGTCAATAATACATTTTTCAGACAATGATTGTTTTTGTGAAAGCATTGCACAAAATCACATTGCACGTTTATCTAACAACATGATCGCTAACGGCTTCCATAATATTCATATAAATATTAATACAGATCCAGAGTTTGCTCACTTTGTCCCTTCCACTCCAGCGGTTGCAATAGTAGGAGCACTAGAAGAGCTTATATACTTTGGTCCATATTCAGAAGGTTATGGCTGCTTAAGAGGTACCGGGCTTGTAGATGCGCTACTTCCTAAAATAAATAGCACTACAGTTGAAAACACAATTCTCATCACAGACGCAAAAGGTTGTTATTGTAAAACATCAACACTTTCGATCTAAAATAACCGGACCCGGCCCTTCAACCTCAAGGGCGTCTTCTGGGTTATAAATAGGGCAACTTTGCATAGATAAACAACCACAACCTATACAGCCATCCAATGAATCTCGAAGCTTAGTTAATGAATTAATTTGTTGATCAAGTTGTTGTTGCCAACGTTGTGACAATTGCGCCCAATCTTTTTTATCTGGGGTGCGCTCATTAGGCATGCCTAAAAAGGTTTGATGAATACTTTGTAGACTGATCCCTAATCTTTGTGCCGCCTTTATCACGGAAATTCTGCGTAACACATCTCGTTTGTAACGCCTTTGATTACCTTGATTACGCCAACTTCTAATTAAGCCTTTTTGTTCATAAAAGTGCAGAGTGGAAACCTTCACTCCGGTGCGTTTAGCCACATAACCCACCGATAAATTTGCGTCTTCCATATCCTCGAGCTCTTATTGAGTAATCATTTCAAATATAGAGAAAAAAGCGCTTTACCTCAAGTTAAGATGAGGTTTTATCATGCAACTATCGGAAACAAAATACATTTATCAAACAAGGTAAAAAATTATGAAAAATCTAATACCCACAATCAAAAAAAATTTTAAAAATTTCGTCAAAAAGTTCTTAGATATCTACAACGGCACTATGTATTTCAAGTAATAAATTATGGGATCGCCAACCAAACAAGTGCCAATGATGATATAAAACCAATGCCCCAGAAACTGCTGCGCAACACATGTTTGTCAAAATAGTATGCCAATAGATAAGCTACCCTTGACGCAACAAACGCAATAGCAAAATATTCTGCTAATTGCCCCGCATTATTTGTTACAAGTACTGCTAGTGCCCCAGGAGTAAACATAGCTAAGGCTTCAAAACAATTTTCATGAGCCGCTTTAGCTCTAGCACCAAAACCCGATAAAGATTTTTGTTGCTCACGGGGGTTTCGATTATCATAGCCACCAGCCTTATTCATAGCCAAAGCCAAAGGCGCTTTAGCCAGAATAGGCATTAATGTTGCGATGAATAAACAGATGATAATGATGGTCATAGTGGTTCCTTAAACTCAATTAAATCTTAATTTGTAGGCTAGTGTGCAAGCAAATAAGTGAAAACGGAAGTAGCTTGAAGACAAAAAATCTAACAACACTGTTGCAAATAGCCACCCCTTCAGTTGAAACAATAATCCAACCTGATTGGGCAGCTAAACACGGCATAACACTAACGGTAAAACGTGATGATTTGTTACACCCAGTCATTTCAGGTAATAAGTGGCGTAAGCTAAAGTATGCGTTATTAGCTGCTATTGAAGCCAACACTAAACATATCATCAGTTTTGGTGGCGGATTTTCAAATCACCTGCACGCATTAGGTTTTTGCTGCCAGCAACTCAATATTCAATTCACAGCGATCATCAGAGGAGATTATTCACAAAACCCTAGTCCTATGTTGCAAGATTTATTAAATTGGAATGCCAACATCCAATATGTTGACAGAAAGACATATCAACAACGAGCCGAACCTGATTACCTAAAAATGCTTCAGCAACAATACCCCAGCGCTCTACTTATTCCAGAAGGCGGCTCGCAGCTAGAAGCGTTACAAGGTGTAGCTGAAATTGTTGAAGAGTTAAGCCATTCCTATGACTATGTTTTAGCGCCTGTCGCCAGCGGCGGCACTCTTGCTGGATTAATTACCGGTATATCCAAGTACCTAGAACCAATCGACTGTAAAATATTAGGCATTGCCGTGCTTAAAGGTGAAGGCTACCTAGAACAGCTGGTTACAGATTTATTAGTAAAGCATGATCATTCAAAAAACTGGCAAATCAATCATGATTATCATTTTGGTGGATATGCTAAGTCTAATGATAACCTCGCAGAATTTTGTCGCGACTTTTTTCAACAAACCGGAATAAAAATAGAACCTGTTTATAGCGGAAAGCTATTTTTTGCATTACGAGAACTGATTAATAAGGGTTATTTTCCTCAAAAAAGTCGTATTTTAGCTCTGCACACAGGAGGTTTGCAGGGGGCTAGGTAGGTCATCATTGCATTACTCATCCAAGATACTGTAAATTACTCATTATAAAGCGCCCATATTAAAACCAATCTAAAGGAAAGGTTTATTGTTTACACAAATCACATTGTCATTTCACATCTATAACGCATTGCTAACGAGCACGGTAATCTACTTCAAAGTATTCAACACAATATTATGAACTGGAATGAATGGTTTCAGGGTTTTGCAGGGGCATCACCCATTGAATGGGTAGCGACAGTCTCTGGCTTTATCTGCGTCTACTTGATCATAAAGCGCAATATATGGTGTTTTGCTTTTGGTTTTGTACAAGTCAGTATTTATGCTTGGATTTTTTATGATGTGAAACTGTATTCGGATATGGGTCTACACATTTTTTATATTGGTTTTCAGGTTTATGGTTGGCTGCTGTGGAGAAAAGCTCAAGACTCGAGCGGCCATGTGATAGTTAATCAAGGCACCACCAAAGAATATGTTTTATGGATTATCGCAATTGTAATTAGCACTAGTTTGCTCGGTACAATAATGGCCCATTACACCGATGCTAGTTTCCCCTATCCTGATGCCTTTACCACTTGTGCGAGCTTGGCAGCTCAATGGTTATTGTCACATAAGAAACTAATGAACTGGACGGTATGGATTGTCGTAGACATAGTGGCGATAGCGATATATTGGCAAAAAGGATTATTCCCAACATCCGCTCTGTACACTTGTTTCTTGGTAATGGCTATCATAGGTCAGTGGCAATGGTATAAACACTTTTCCCTAAATTCAAATAAAGGCCCGTGCATTTCGTGATCAAAAAAATTGTATTTTTAGGTGGCCCGTCTACCGGTAAAACCAGCTTGTGTGAAGCTCTAGCAAAAGAACTAGGCACTATCACAGTACCAGAGTATGGCCGCGAATATTGGATAACCCATCAAGTCGACCGACGACTAACCCCAGAACAACTATTGCATATCGCTAAAATCCAAAACCAATGGGAAGACCAAGCAGTATCCAAGGCTAATGAGTATCTATTTTGTGATACTAGTGCTTTTACTACTTGGCATTTTGCACTGCATTACCACCAAACAGCATTGCCAGAGTTAGAAAGGCTCGCAAAAACATGCTGGCAACGTTATGACTTAGTAGTGTTATGTGATGATGATATCCCTTACGACGATACATGGGAGCGTTCAGGTGACGCTAATCGCGGTGAATTTCAAGTATTTAACCGTCAATACCTTAAAAAACATAACATCAAGCACATACTGGTATCAGGCAGCCTCAAACAAAGAAAACAAGCGGTTCTCACCGCACTTGGTATAACCTCAATGGAAATCTGTACTACTGATTAAGTACTCAGTGAGTGATTTTTCAATATTCAACTTGCACCTCAATAAATTACTGCTAGCATTCACGTTTTATTACATAACCCCGAATACTAGGAACTATCTATGTCCCGAGTTTTGATTATTGGCGCTGGCGGCGTGGCCGCAGTCACCATTAAAAAGTGTGCTCGTTTACCCGAGCTATTTGATGAAATTTACCTTGCAAGTCGCACAGTTTCAAAATGTGAAGCCCTTCAAAAAGAAGTAGGAATAGACAGAGTTAAAGGTGTATTTGCCGTTGATGCCGACCACGCCAGTGAAGTGGTCGCAGTTATCAACCAAGTTAAACCTGACTTAGTCATTAACTTGGCTTTGCCTTATCAAGACTTAGCGATAATGGATGCTTGTTTAGAAACAGGCGTCGACTATCTAGATACTGCCAACTACGAACCCAAAGATGTTGCAAAATTCGAATATTCTTGGCAGTGGGCTTACCAAGAAAAATTCCAAAAAGCCGGCTTGATGGCGTTATTAGGCAGCGGTTTTGATCCAGGTGTGACTAATGTTTATACCGCTTATGCAGCTAAACACTACTTCGATGAAATTCATTACCTCGATATTGTCGACTGTAATGGTGGTGATCATGGTCAAGCTTTCGCGACTAACTTCAACCCTGAAATCAACATTCGCGAAATTACTCAGCGTGGACGTTTTTACGAAAACGGCGAATGGAAAGAAACCGATCCATTAAGTGTGCGTGAAGATCTTGATTACCAAAATATAGGTGTTCGAGCTTCATATTTGATGTTCCATGAAGAATTAGAGTCTATCGTTAAACACTTCCCGACTCTGAAACGTGCACGTTTTTGGATGACCTTTGGTGACGCTTATTTAACACACTTAAAGGTACTCGAAGGCATTGGCATGACTAGCATCGAGCCAATTAACTTCCAAGGCCAACAAATTGTACCTTTAGAGTTTTTGAAAGCCGTATTACCTGATCCAGGTTCATTAGCGGAGGGATACACAGGTCAAACATGTATCGGAACTTACATAACAGGTCTCAAAGATGGCCAAGAAAAAACCATCTTTATCTACAACAATTGTGAACACGCTAAGTGTCATGCAGAAGTAGGTGCTCAGGCAGTGTCTTATACAACAGGTGTTCCCGCTATGATAGGCGCGTCATTAATGTTAAATGGCACATGGAAAAAACCAGGGGTATGGAATATGGAACAGTTTGATCCTGATCCCTTTATGGATATGCTGAATATTCACGGTTTGCCTTGGCATGTGATCGAATGTGATTCGAGTCCGTTTAAGAAGTAATAGCTAGAAACAAAGAAATTGAACCACAGAGCACAGAGAGCACAGAGGTAAAAAACTTTATTTCTCTGTGTAGCGCAGTTCTCTGTGGTGATAAGTTTGTATTTTTTAGTTCTCAGTTAAAATTATCTAAAGGCTTTGTTTATTTAGTGAAGTCCTTTTACTTTAATTCTCAAATTGGCAAAGCGAGTCAGTGGCAGTCAATTTATACAGTAACCAAAAGTAGCCTTTTTTATGCAAGATCCTATGTTAAACCCAGCCATCCCCTCACCTTGTTATGTATGCGAGGAAGCCAAACTAGAAGCTAACTTGCAACTCATGCAATATGTGCAGCAACAAAGTGGCGTGGAGATTATTTTAGCGCTAAAAGGTTTTTCTATGTGGTCTACTTTTGATTTAGTTGGCAAGTACTTACAAGGCTCAACCGCAAGTGCTGTGTGGGAAGCAAGACTAGGAAAAGAAGAAATAGGCAAGCAGGTACATGCATTTTCGCCAGCATTTAAACCCACAGACATCGATCAATTAGTCGATTTAGTTGATCATATTTCTTTTAATAGCCTTGGCCAATGGCAGCGGTATAAAAACCAAATTTTAAACTCTAAGGTGTCGCCGGGTATACGTCTAAATGTAGAACACCGTGAAACCGAAACTGAGCTGTATGACCCTAGTGCTCCGGGATCTCGTTTTGGAATACTTGCCAAAGATTTAATCGATGCAGACCTAGCCGGAATAGAAGGATTCCATATTCATAACTTATGTGAGTGTGACTCTTATGCTACAGAGCGTACTATCCTCGCAGTAGAAAAGAAATTCAGTCAGTACTTTGCGCAGCTTAAGTGGATCAACTTTGGTGGCGGTCATCTAATGACTAAAAAGGGTTATGACGTTGAGCACCTCATCACTATATTAAAAGCATTTAAAGCCCGCCATCCTCACCTTAACGTTATATTAGAACCCGGCTCAGCTGTAGCATGGCAAACAGGTTCATTGGTCTGTGAAGTGATCGATATAGTGGAGAATCGCGATAAAATAGCCATAGTCGATATGTCTGCTACTGCGCACATGCCAGATGTATTAGAAATGCCTTATCGTCCAGATGTGCGAGGCGCAGGTAAGGCCGGTGAAAAGGCGTTTACTTATAGATTTGGCGGTAACTCATGTTTAACCGGTGATGCTATTGATTTATATAGCTTTGATCACGAATTGCAAATAGGTGAACGCATCATTTTCGAAGATATGATCCACTACACTATGGTCAAAACTACTTTTTTTAACGGAGTTGAACACCCCTCCATCGGCATTATTCGCAAAGATGGTAGCTTTGAGTTAGTGCGTAAGTTTGAGTACCAAGATTTTAAAAATAAGTTATCCTGACTGTCATGTAAGACTTTCTTTTTGTAAAACAGACTTGACACTACTTATTTAAAAGTTACACTTGGTCATAAAGTAAAGTCTATTTTACTTTATGACCAAGGAGTTTGACTTATGAATAAACACAATGAATCAATCTGTAGCCAACAGAAAAGTAACATTACATCTCTAGCTTTATGGACACTGGCTTGGGTTATTAGCACTGCATTATTGAGATTTGGTGCAGAATACATTTGGGACTATCAACCCGCTTATTCCATTATTGCCCTAATTACTCATCTAGCGCTGGGTTTGACCATGATCATGGTCAACGTTAAACACTTAGCCAACCTTGACGAATTACAGCGTAAAATCACTTTAGATGCCATGGGTATAACTTTAGGTGTCGGTTTGATAGCGGGTATTGCATATGAGCAACTGGAAGATATAAAACTGATAAGCTTCGAACCAGAAATCAACCACCTAATAATGCTCATGGCCTTCACGTATATCCTCAGTATTGTAATCGGCAATAGGAAATACCAATGAAAAACCGCTTAAAAGTCCTTCGCGCCGAACGGGACTGGACTCAAGCTGATTTGGCTAATGCTTTGGCGGTATCAAGACAAACTGCCAATGCCATCGAAAAAGGCAAGTTTGATCCCAGTTTACCTTTGGCATTTAAAATAGCTCGACTGTTTAATTTAAGCGTAGAAGAGATATTTATTGATGAAGAAGCAACTTAACAAATATTCTGAAACAATAAAAAGCTATATCAACCATTAGTTTAAGGATTAATCTAATGGCGATTTCGGTTATGCTCAACTCATACCCTAGCAAGATAAAATAAATGACATATAAAGGAGTTACTTTGAAACTGATTAAATTGGCAGCCTTTGCTGCTTTCATATTCACCTCCGCAACTTTTGCCAGTGAAGAACTTATCCCTGTTGCCAAAGAAACCATAGATAAAGCCACCAGCCTACGGGATAAGGCCATCAAAGATGATAGCGCTTACGAAATATTAAAATCACTCACCACAGAAGTTGGCGCGCGCCACCCCGGAACACCTGGAGAAAAAGCAGGTATTGAATGGGGGATTAACAAACTAAAAGCTCTAGGATTTGATAAAGTTTATACCGAAGACGTAAAAATGAATGGCTGGGTTCGCGGCATTGAAACAGCCGAGGTCCTCATCCCTTCTTATCAAAAATTGACGATTACCGCCTTAGGCCGTTCAAAATCAACACCTGAAGGTGGCTTAGAAGCACAAATCGTGCATTTTGAAAGCTACGCAGATCTTGAAAAAGCAGCAGACGGTAGTTTAAAAGGTAAGATTGCTTTTATCAGTAATCGTATGGAACGCTTTAAGAACGGCGCTGGATATGGCCGCGCAAACATTGCCCGCTCTAAAGGCCACGAGTTAGCAGCTAAAAAAGGCGCTGAAGCCTTACTAATCCGTTCTATTGGTACAGATGACCACCGCAACCCGCACACAGGTGCCACCAACGTGGCTATGGGTTATACCATGGTGCCAGCTGTCGCTCTATCTAACCCTGATGCTGATCAGTTAGTACGTTTAATCGGCTACGGACACAGCCCTAAAATTCGCCTCAATATTCAAACCAAAGACTTAGGCCCTATTGTCACCAAAAATGTTATCGGCGAAATGACAGGTCGTGAGCTACCTAATGAAGTCGTAGTAATTGGCGGCCATTTGGATAGCTGGGATTTAGGTACAGGCGCTGTTGATGATGGCGCGGGCGTTGCCATCGCCATGGCAACAGCTGTATTGATAAAAAACAACACTGAAATGCGCCCTCGTCGCACCATACGTGTCATCCTCTGGGGTGCCGAAGAACTAGGATTAATTGGTGCCCGCGCTTATGCCAAAGCAAGAGAAGCAGATGGCACTATTGCTAATCATGTCATTGGCTCAGAATCCGACTTTGGTGCAGGCCCTGTTTACGGCCTACAG
>TARA_R110002153_G_scaffold32008_3_pt1 | contig 17908 bp, 20 predicted proteins | sample TARA_R110002153 | Tara Oceans TARA_R110002153 (sample SAMEA4398193) | marine metagenome | biome: Polar Biome; feature: [SRF] surface water layer (ENVO:00010504); material: water (ENVO:00002006), including particulate matter (ENVO:01000060) such as... | depth 5 m
TCAAACCCTTCGCCTAGAAAAAATCGAAGTGGCTCCAGGTGAGTCAATTGAATTCGATGACGTCTTAATGGTAAGTAATGGTGATGATATTAAAATTGGTACCCCTTATGTTAGTGGTAGCAAAGTTACAGCTGAAGTTGTAACGCATGGACGTGGCGAAAAAGTAAAAATCGTTAAGTTCCGTCGTCGTAAACATTCACGTACCCAAATGGGTCATCGTCAGTGGTTCACGGAAGTGAAAATCACTGGTATTAGCGCTTAATAGGAGTATATACAAATGGCACATAAAAAAGCTGGTGGTAGTACTAACAACGGCCGTGATTCAGAAAGTAAACGCCTAGGTGTTAAGCGTTACGGTGGTGAGTCAGTTTTAGCCGGAAACATCATTGTTCGTCAACGTGGTACTAAATTCCACGCTGGTAACAATATGGGTATCGGTAAAGACCATACTTTATTTGCTTTATCTGATGGTAAAGTACAATTTGAAGTTAAAGGTCCTAAAAATCGTAAATTTGTGAGCATAGTTGCTTAATAAGCAATAGCCCATAGAGTTTTTAAAGGCCCCGCTTTATGCGGGGCTTTTTGTTTAAGTCTTAAAAATAGTCTGCGCTGCAATTTCTAGTACGAACAGACTATACTCGATTCTATTGAGTCATATTCAAGGTGTTATTAAGTAATGAAATTTGTAGATGAAGCTGATATCCGTGTTGATGCAGGTAATGGCGGTAATGGTGTTGTCGGTTTTCGCCGCGAAAAATACGTGCCTGATGGTGGTCCAGACGGCGGTGACGGCGGTGATGGCGGTAGTATCTATTTAGTTGCAGACGAAAACTTAAATACTTTGATCGATTACCGTTTTGAACGTTTTCATCGTGCTGAGCATGGTAAAAAAGGCCAAAGTGCTAATTGTACTGGTAGAGGCGGAGTTGATTTAGAAATTAAAGTCCCCGTTGGTACTCGGGCAACCGACAGTGAAACGGGTGAAGTCTTGGGCGACTTGACCAAACATCTGCAGCGTATGAAAGTGGCGCAGGGCGGTTATCATGGCTTAGGAAATGCTCGTTTTAAAACCAGTACTAATCGTGCACCAAGGCAAAAAACCGACGGTACACCGGGTGAGGTAAGACACCTAAGATTAGAACTAATGTTACTTGCCGATGTGGGTTTGCTTGGTATGCCTAACGCTGGTAAATCTACCTTTATTCGTAGTGTTTCTGCTGCCAAACCTAAAGTAGCTGATTATCCTTTTACAACATTAGTACCGAACTTGGGTGTTGTGCGTCTGGATTCTATGCGTAGTTTTGTTATCGCAGATATTCCCGGTTTGATTGAAGGTGCTGCTGAAGGCGCTGGCCTTGGGATCCAGTTTTTAAAACATCTAGAACGTTGCCGTGTGTTATTGCATTTGGTTGACTTGATGCCAGCCGATGGTTCAGACCCTGTTGAAAATGCTAAAGCTATTGTTGCCGAACTTGAAAAGTACAGTCCGAAACTGGCAGGTAAGCCACGTTGGTTAGTCTTCAATAAAGTCGATTTGATGCTTGAAGAAGAAGTCAACGAGTTGTGTAAGCAGATTGCTGATGGCCTTGAATGGCAAGGAGAGTATTTTCAAATCTCGGCATACCAGAAAGTTGGCACACATGAGTTATGTATGAAAGCTATGGACTTTATTGAGACACTTCCAGAAGAAGTTGAACCTGAAATCAAAGACGAAGAGTCGGGGTTCAAATGGGATACTTATCACAAAGATACCATTGAAGATGCTTATGATGACGACGACTTCGATGACGATGATGATGATGACTCTGGCGTAGAAGTGGTTTACACCAAGAGATAGTCAATTCTTGAATAAATAAATATGAAGCCAGAAACGTATTTCTGGCTTCGTCTAATTCTTATATACTTCACTCACTACTTTTCTAAAAATACTCACTTCTATATGATGCAAATTTCAATGATAGCCGCGATGGCCAATAACCGAGTTATAGGTGCAGATAATGCTATGCCATGGCATTTGCCAGCAGATCTAAAGCATTTTAAAAAAATCACTTTAGGTAAACCTATTATCATGGGGCGTAAAACTTATGCTTCTATAGGTAAAGCCTTGCCTGGTAGGTTAAACATAGTTGTTAGTTCTGATGTTAATTATAAATTGGCTGATGCAACTGTAGTACATAGTTGTGAACAGGCAATTGAGGTGGCTTCAGAACATTGCGCACGAGGAAAACTCGAAAATCCTGAGGTGATGATAATAGGCGGGGGCACCATTTATCAGCATTTCTTAAGGTTTTGCCATCGACTTTATTTGACTCAAATTGAATTAGAAGTCGAAGGTGATACCCATTTTCCTGATTATGCTGCAATCTATGATTGGCAAGAAATTGCTACTGAAGCTCATCAAGCAGAGCCATTAAATCCTTATGCTTACCGTTTTATTACTCTTGTAAAACAGGCTGTTTAGGTTTCGACAGCAAGGTGTAGGTATACACATAACCATAAATAGCAGTCATTAAAATACTAGGTGCAACGGTCAACCATAAGTTAGGTGTGTGATTAATCCAGTTAACACTGATGGCAATGCTGGATTGAATGGCAATTGGTAACAAGGGTGCCAACAAACTACCAGGGATGGCATTGTTACTAAGGTATTTGGCAGAATTATCTAAGGCATTTTTAAAGGTTTTGAAAATAGCAATATTTTGCGAAGTCTTAGAATGCACTGTACAGATAATGGGCACTACAAATATTAAAGATAAATAGCTTTCACCAAATTTAGACACTGTCTTTTCTAAAATGAAAGTAAACAATATAGTAATAGTCGCACTTAGTGTTCCCTGCACAAAAGCAGACCTTAGTACTAATGCCTGATCTTCTGTCGCCATACTGTTGGCCCAATAGGACCAAACAAAATAAAAAATAAAGGAGATAACAGCAGAAAGAATTAGTCTTACTGTAGAGTTCATAGGTGTAATCTTCTGAATAATAAAACTGATATTTGATAATACTCAGTAGAATACTATGAAGCGAATGTTATCTGATTATATGAATGCTTTTTTTGAGCTACAATAAGCTCTTAATAAACATCTAAGGAATACAAAAATGGCTACAGTAACATTGCAAGGTAACGCGTTTAATACAGTTGGTGATTTACCAAAAGTAGGGTCTAAGGCGCCTAACTTTACTTTAGTAGAAACTGACTTATCAGAAACTACATTGGCAGATTACGCAGGTTCAAAACTGATCTTGAATATTTTCCCTTCTGTTGATACCGGAGTATGTGCCACTTCAATCCGCACTTTTAATCAAAAAGCTAGCGATTTGGGTGATACTAAAGTGTTGTGTGTTTCTGCAGATTTACCTTTTGCTGCAGCAAGATTTTGTGGTGCAGAAGGCATTAAAAATGTAGCAACTGGCTCTAGTTTTAGAGGCAGTTTTGGTGCTGACTATGGTGTGAGTTTTAGTGATGGTCCTTTGGCTGGATTGTTGTCTCGTAGCATAGTCGTGATAGATGAAAAAGGTACAGTTATCTACACTGAACAGGTAGCTGAGACTACTGAAGAGCCAGATTATGCTGCGGCCACAGCTGCACTGTAAAACATTCTAATAAATTAATTTAGTCACTAAAAAAAGCCTCATTTGAGGCTTTTTGATATTTTGAACTTGTATATAATTTAAGTAACCCAAATTAGGTTAAGTCAGTTTGTTAAATAAAGCCTCCAAGTCTAAACCTTTGTGACCTAACATATCTCTGAGTCGGCGCAAGGCTTCAACTTGTATTTGACGTACTCTTTCTCGAGTCAGCCCAATTTCTATACCTACATTTTCTAGGGTTGAAGGTTCATAACCTAATAGCCCAAAGCGCCTTGCTAATACTTCACGCTGCTTAGGATTAAGATCTTCTAGCCATTTGATAATATTGAGTTTGATGTCTGAATCTTGTAGGTTTTCTTCAGGACCGTGACCTCTGTCATCCGCTATGACATCCAGTAAAACCTTGTCGTTTTCACCACCTATAGGCGTGTCAACGGAGGTAATTCTTTCGTTTAGTCGCAACATCTTGGTAACGTCATGAACGGGCTTATCCAGAGACTCAGCAATTTCTTCAGCGGTAGGTTCATGGTCAAGTTTCTGTGCAAGTTCTCTGGCTGCGCGCAGATAGACATTTAATTCTTTGACTACATGAATAGGTAGGCGAATGGTGCGGGTTTGGTTCATGATTGCCCGCTCTATGGTTTGCCTGATCCACCAAGTAGCATAGGTTGAAAATCTAAAACCTCGTTCAGGATCAAATTTCTCGACAGCGCGAATAAGGCCTAAATTTCCCTCTTCGATCAAATCAAGTAATGCTAAACCGCGATTATTGTAACGTCTGGCAATTTTGACTACGAGACGAAGATTGCTCACGATCATACGTTTTCGTGATGCTTCATCACCTTTTAAGGCTCTTCGTGAAAAATATACTTCTTCTTCGGCGGATAATAGAGGGGAAAATCCAATTTCGCCTAAATACAATTGGGTGGCATCGAGGTTTTTTGGCTTATCTTCTTTATTGGCTAAAATATCTTCTAACTGTTCTTCGGCTTTTTTTTCGGCCTTGGCAAGTTCTCGCTCTACGGCATTTTCAATATCGCTGAAAGCATCAACTTCCACTACAACTGTTTTTACTTGACTCATAATCATGATTCCTTAACGGTAGTGTTTCTTCAACTTCTCCTAATCTATTCTTTTTATTATTTATTGTTATTAGCAATTAGTCTTATCTCTTGGGTAGAAAACGCAAAGGATTAATGGATTTTCCTTTGTACCTTACTTCAAAATGAAGCTGAACCTTATCGGTTCCACTCCTACCCATAGTGGCAATTTTTTGGCCTGCCGTTACCCACTGCTGTTCTTTGACTAACATATTGTCATTATGTGCATAGGCCGTTAAATAAGCGTCGGAATGCTTGATAATGACTAATTTTCCAAACCCACGTAATGCATCGCCCGTGTATACTACTTTCCCATCGGCGGCTGCCAAAATTGGCATCCCAAGTTTCCCTGAAAAATCTAAGCCTTTGTTGCCTTGTTCTTTGGCCGAAAAACCACGTGAAACCGTTTCAGATGTAGGCCAGTGCCAACTTTTAACTCGATCAGGAAATTGACCGGTAGCAGATCCAATTGGATCCTTGTTTACATTTTGTTCACTTTCACCATACGCCTGCTTTTTAGAAGGGTCAACAGCTTGATTTACAATTACTTTTGAAGTCTGACCAGTACTCTTGTTAGACTTAAGTTGTATTGACTTTGGCAATTCGACTAGAGTCAAAAGTTGTCCAGGTCTTATCTGATAAGGGGGGGCGATCTTATTTATTCTTGCTAAGTCTCTATAATCGTTACCTGAATACCAAGCAATAGAATATAGGGTCTCGCCAGCTTTGACTTGATATGTCTTCGCTGAATAGGCTTGTTGTTCATAATCTCTAAAAGTTTTACCTTGATAAAGTTCTGAGACTGGGGCGGGTTGACTGCGGTTTGAGCAACTTATATTTATTACACAGCAAAATAAAACTCCAATATATATTAAAGTGTTTTTAGCGCAGGCTGTTTTGGGTCTAGATTTATCCATTAATGAGCAGCTGGTTTGTGGCCTATGTTTTCTAGCGCAATAACCATTACCATGCCTAATATCATCAATATTATGGCGTACCACATATAGGCTGGTTGCGAATAAAGTGTTTCAAAGGTGTGTGGCAATATATTGTTTTGTATTAGTGGTATCTCTTTTCCATGGCGATCAATCACTGACTCAATAGTCTGTTTCCAAGGCCAAACCTTGTTTAAAGAACCCAACATAAATCCGCCTAATAAGGCTAAGGTCATAGTTTTGTAATGCTTAAACATCCAACTTAGTACATGTGAAAAACTCAATAAGCCTGCCACACATCCGCCTGCAAATAAACATAAGGTCAATAATTGTAATTCTTTCACCGCTGTTAACATAGGCGCATACATACCCAGTAGTAACAATATAAAGCTGCCAGATATGCCTGGTAAAATCATGGCACAGATAGCAATCATGCCTGATAGAAATACGATTAAAGGAGATGTTTCGATAGTAGTAGGGCTGATGGTCGTAATAAAAAACGCAGCCCCTGTGCCGACTAAAAACGTAGCAATAACGCCTACTTCCCATTTGTCGATATGTCGAACTAAAGACCAAATGGCAGCTAATATCAATCCAAAAAAGAATGACCATAACAAAATTGGATAGTTATCCAGAAGGTATAAGACTACTCGTGACAGGGTTAAAATACTCATGATAATGCCACTGAACAATGCCAGAAGAAATCCACCGTTGATATGTTGCCAAGTGGACTTTACTCCCTTTTGAAACAACATTTTTACAGCACTAACGCCGCATTGTTTAAGTGAAAATATGAGTTCTTCATATATGCCAGTCATAAAGGCAATGGTTCCCCCAGAGACACCAGGTACAGCATCTGCTGCGCCCATTAAAATACCTCTAGCGGCGACGCCTGCATAACCGGACTTTGTCCTTACTGTTTTCAAATAATATCTCCGGCAACCAAAGGCACAAATCTGACCGCTTCGATAATCTTTGATTCAAATTCACCATCACGTTTGGTAATGCAATGTAACTGCTGATTTTCTTCCCCAACGGGGATAATTAAACGGCCACCATCATTTAGTTGCTGTAATAACTCTTCAGGCATTGATCTAGCGGCGGCCGTGACTATGATTGCATCGTATGGGCCTTTGCTGCTCCAACCTAACCAGCCATCACCATGTTTCATTTTAACGTTATGTAAGTCCAACTGATTCATGCGCCGTTTGGCTTGAAATTGCAGGGTTTTTATTCTCTCGACTGAATAAACACTTTTGAATAATTGCGCCAGTACTGCTGTTTGGTAACCTGAGCCTGTGCCGATTTCCAATACACTTTGAGCTTGGTTGTCAGACTCTAATAATAATTCAGTCATACGAGCAACTATGTAGGGCTGGGATATGGTTTGACCCTGACCAATAGGTAAAGCCGTATTTTGATAAGCTTTGTGTTTTAGGGCATCAGGCAAAAAAAGCTCTCTAGGCGTTTTAGCTATGGCGGTCAGCACTTGGGTATTGCTGATGCCTTCTTTATGTAAAAGTTGAGCAAGGCTTTCACCTTTGCGTAATGTTGATCTCATTGCTTGCCTATATTTTTATTATTAGGTGTAATTTTGTATGTTCTAACATTTTAAGTCTTGGTTTGGTTGTTATCTTGTACATCTAGCAATTCTCGCAGTACTGAAGTAGCAAAGGTGCCAGCGGGAAGTGAGAAACATAGGTTTAATGTATCATTCGCCAAAGACCATTCAAGCTCACTTGGAAATAAGTTAATGGCCCTTCTTTCTTGTTTCAAACCTAAATCTTCGAGTGTTTGCGCAATAGTATGATGTTGCTTAGCTAAATTCTGTTCGAACTGTAAAGCATCAGATTGACTGGCTAATTGACCTTTACCCCACAACGGAACTGACAGGTAAATATCCCGCTGTGCTAGGCGTTGAATAATACTGTTATCTATCTCAGGTGCACAGAAAAAACTATGACTACCAGCAAGTTGCATCACATCACCAGACAAAGGTTTATTTAGACACTCATTTTTCAATCTACTGTTTAGCATTTCATTAAATAACCATGAACGTAGTGCAGAAATAGCCATTGAACGTTTATTTCGGTTACGGATAGGTTCGCCGTTGATCATTTTGTCAGCTAAAACTAAATTTCCGCCTCGAGGATCATGTTGGGTGTTTCCGAATCGCTGCGAGCCATAATAATTGGGTACACCGCTTTGTTTTATCTGTAGAAGACGTTCATCAATGCCAGATGTTGAACTGAGTTGTCTAAGAGTAATATTAAATCGATTACCTTTTAGTACTCCAGTTCTTAGTTTTTTATTGTGGCGTATGGATTTTAGTACTTCAGCCCCTGGCTCATTGAATTGAGTCCAGTCAAATTCACCTTTACCAGGAAGATGCACACTAAACCATTGTTCGGTTTGGGCGTGTTTGTCTTTTCGTCCTGCATAAGTGACGGCTCTTAATGGTAATTTCGTAAACTTGGCAATTTGTTCTGCTAAATAAGCAGTATTTAATCCTGTTTTACGTACCCATAAGTAGATATGTTCACCCTCGCCCAGAGGTTCATAACCTAATATCTCTGTGACTTGGAAGTCTTCAGCAGAGGATTTAAGTTGTCCCGAGATATTGAGTTTCGGATATTGGTACAGCCAATGATCTATTTGCATTTGCAGTCATCTACTTGCTGAGTCAATAAAACCACAGCATAAGCTGCAATACCTTCTTTACGACCTGCAAAACCTAAGTTTTCAGTTGTTGTGGCTTTAACGTTTATTTGACTAATATCGGCGCATAAGTCTGCAGCAATATTTTTGCGCATAAACTCAATATGAGGGGCCATTTTTGGAGCTTGAGCAACAATGGTCAAGTCTAAGTTGCCGAGCTGATATTGCTTATCTGTGATGAGTTTGTATACGTGGCGAAGTAACTCGCGACTATCTACCCCAGCCAATGCGGGGTCAGTATCTGGAAAATGTTTGCCAATATCTCCTAATGCTAACGCGCCTAACAAGGCGTCACATAAAGCATGTAACAGCACATCGCCATCAGAGTGGGCAATCAAACCCATATCATGGTCTATTGATACGCCGGCAATAACAATAGGGCCAGCTCCGCCAAATTTGTGTACATCATAGCCATGGCCAATTCGAATACTCATACTTTAGTCAAATTTCCTTTCATTACTCAGCTTGTTGTTGAGTCAGGTAAAATTCTGCTAACAACAAATCTTCCGGTTGCGTGATTTTAATATTTGAGGCGCGCCCCTCAACTAAAATCACTTTTTCGCCTAAAAGCTCAATAGCAGAGGCTTCATCAGTGATCTTTGCATTTTGTTTGTTTGCTGCATTTATCGCTTTTTTTAATAACGAAAGTCTAAAAAACTGCGGTGTTAATGCGTGCCATAAATTTTCTCTAGATTCCGTTTGTTTGACTATATGTTGTGTATTTATCTTTACTTCAAGCGCTCGCTTCATGGTATCGCGAACTGGTGTGGCTAATATCCCACCAACGCTTCCTTGTTCTGCTAATTGCAAAAGGGCAGTTAAATCGGCTTTATCTAAACACGGGCGCGCGGCATCATGGACCAACACCCATTTTTCATCATCAGCTAGATAATTCAGCCCTGCCAAAACTGAATCACAACGTTCTTGGCCACCTATGACAAGCTCAATGCTCGGATGACGCGCAATGGGGAGTTGAGCGAAGGACGTATCGTTTGGATTTAGCACCACAATCACACGCTTAACTTGGTGATGTTCAAGTAAATTGGTGAGGGTATGTTCAATGATAGTTTTACCGGCAAGTTGCAGATATTGCTTAGGGCAATCTGCTTGCATACGTTTACCAATCCCGGCGGCAGGTACAACAACAGAATACTGGGGAAGTGAGGGCATAGAGGTTAATCGACTGAGGGCAAAATACGATAAAATGTTTCGCCTTGTTTTATTAGACCTAATTCATTTCTAGCTCGTTCTTCAGCCGCTTCCAAACCAATTTTCAAATCATGGATATCCGCTTTTAACAAACTATTGCGCTGCCTTAAATTGGCGTTTTGAGTAACTTGTAAAGCGACTTCTTTTTTTAAAATCATAAAGTCAGGAACGCTATTTTTACCAAACCATAAACGATATTGGAGCAAACAAAATAGAGTGAACAATACTGCCACTAACCATTTCATAGTTTTTGTCTCCAATTCGTCGCCATTACCCTATTATGCAGCGGTTTTGTGGGGAGGGCTAGTGGTATCAAAAACCTTGTGTTGTCGCCTAGTGAGAGTAAGACAGTCTTGCTGCCTGAATTAGGCGACCTAAGGCATGTTTAGTCATTTGCCAAAAAGCTTTTTTAAGGCTTCTTTCTATATGGTTTTAGCTTTAATTTGTCGAGCTTGGTTTATTCGTTAGTAATAAACCAAGCCCAACAAATTTAGAGAGACTATTGTCCGCCAATATCGGTATTGGCGGTGAGTTTTTAGGTTGATTTAGATAAACACTTTGGCTCAAATTAGCAGCCGGATTACATCCAATTATCGTTTCTACGTCTTTTCTTAGGTAAGTAGGTAAGAATAATTCCTAAAAGCAAACTAATAACCGCAACAATTCCGCCGCGGGTAAACCATTCCATTTGTGCAGTTTGGTCATAATCGGCAAGGGTTTGCGTTATTTTTACATTTTCTTTTTCAGCATCACTTAGCTTCTTTTTTAAGTTAGTATTCTGAGACGTCAGATCAGCTATTTGTTGGTTAAGTAAATCATTACTTTGACGCTGTTGGATGATTGTTTGTTCAGTTTCTTCTACTTGTTGTTGAAGACCAGGAACCAAAGCTCTAACGCTGCTACTGATACTAATAAATTCTGCATCAACCCAACCTGTACGCTGTTTATCATCGATTATTTCGACAAAGTTTTTCTCAGTGTCTTCTTGAAGCAAAGTGACTCGAGTACCGGCTACAACTGTTCCTAAAATTCGGAAGTTTCGTCCGGGCCCAGCATGTAGGTAAGTAAATAAATCATCAGAAATATAGCGAATTTCACCTTCGCTATCATTGGGTTCTTGGGCCAACGTCTGTGCACTTATAAAACAGCTAGCTATGCATAATAAAAATAAAACTATTCGCTTACGTATAATCAAAAAAATCTACTCCTAAAAATATGCCGTAAATGGTATTGCTTGGCTAAAAGAAAGGCAAGGGACTATTTACTTTTAAGCCGATAGAGTTGCTGGATTGGTGCGCTTTTGCGACAGTTCTTTATTGAATAGTCAGATTTGAACGGCTAAGGTAAGGCAAATACGCGGAATATACATTTATTAGCTGAAAAAAATTTTATGGAATACGAAGTTGAACTTAAATTACTTACCAATGAAGATGCTGGTGAGGTTATTGAAACAAAGTTGTTACCACAGCTCAATGCCAGCGTAACCAAAGAAGCGCTTATATTAACCAATCATTATTTTGATACCCCAGATAGAAGGTTACGACAGCACGATATAGGCTTGAGAATTCGGGGCAATAACCAAAAGTTTGAACAAACCTTAAAAACTGCAGGAAAGTCTATTGGTGGATTACATCAACGCCCAGAATATAACGTGTATCTCGATGAGACAAAAAATCAAAATGTTAAGATCCCTGATCTTAGACTATTTCCACTGTCGGCATGGCCAAAAACCATTGATGTTGATGATTTGCAGGGTAAAATTGAAACGCTTTTCACGACCCATTTTGCGCGCAAAGTCTATTTACTTGAATTCCCAAATGGCGATATTGTAGAATTGGTGTGGGATCTAGGAGAGGTAACCTCGGGCGATAAAAGCGTACCCATTTGCGAAATTGAATTGGAACTTAAAAAAGGCAATACATCGGCGTTATTTGATTTGGCTAAGCGCCTTGTGGGTTTATTGCCAACCTCAATCGGTACAGATAGCAAAGCGGCACGTGGATATAACTTGCTCGACGGTTTGTCAGTTAAAAAATACCAGCAATATCAACAAAAACAGCCAGAAAACATGCAAACTGACGCTGTAGTACTTGCCAGTTTATTGACAACTTTGCTGCAGGATTTTCAAATGTTGTCATCTGAAATAAGACGTCAGTATAGCGAGGGATTAGCAAATAATATCAAGCAAGTACTCATTGCTTTGGTCGAAAACTTAGCGAAATTTAATCAACATTTCCCCTGTCCACCTTTAAAGCGTATTCACATCCAGCTAAAAACCTTGGTCAATGACTGGTCTTTAGTTACACAACAAAACAATAAAGATGCCGTTTGTGAATTGTTGAACCAAGCGCAAACAACCCAGTTGCAATTGGATATAGTGCAGTGCTTAGTTGAAAGGCCTTGGTTTTCTGAGGATTAGTTATTTATAAAAATGATTGAGTTAATCGGTTTTTTATACTTTACCTACACTAATAACAAACAGATTATATAAGTAGAAAAACAAATTAAGGCGATGACCTTACTTTTTGTTAGCCCTAACTGCTAAATAGTTGTTGGTTAATATCCCTACAAACCTATAGGAGCGCACATGAAAGCGTCTGATTTATTTGTAAAAGCCCTTGAAGCCGAGGGTGTGGAATACATTTTTGGTATTCCAGGTGAAGAGAACCTCGACTTATTGGAATCTTTGCGAGCGTCACCCATCAGACTTATTTTGACCCGTCACGAACAGGGCGCAGGATTTATGGCTGCCACCTATGGTCGATTAACCGGTAAAGTCGGCGTATGTTTATCAACACTTGGCCCTGGGGCGACGAATCTTGTTACTCCTGCAGCATATGCACAATTAGGTGCCATGCCAATGTTAATGATAACCGGACAAAAGCCAGTTAAAACCAGTAAACAAGGGCGTTTTCAGGTGATTGATGCTGTAGATATGATGCGTCCTATTACCAAATACACAACACAACTGGTCAGTGGTGACCGTATTCCTTCAGCGGTGCGTGAAGCTTTTAGATTGGCCCATGATGAACGCCCCGGTGCCACCCACATCGAATTACCTGAAGACATTGCAGCTGAAACCACTAGTGCTTACTTATTGTCACCTAGCGTAAGTCGACGTCCTATTGCCGAATATAAAGCGATTAAAAGAGCTGTCGAAATGATTGAAGCGGCTAAGTCACCCTTGTTGCTTATTGGTGCTGCTGCTAATCGTAAACTAACCTCAAAAATGCTTAAAGAGTTGGTCGATAAAACCGGCATTCCTTATGTCACTACTCAATTGGGTAAAGGTGTACTTAACGAAAGTGATGAGTTGTTTATGGGCAACACCGCCCTATCATCGGGGGATTTTGTGCATCGAGTCATTGATAGCGCCGATTTAATCATCAATGTTGGTCATGATGTGGTAGAAAAACCGCCTTTCTTTATGAAGAATGATGGGCGACAGGTAATCCACATAAACTTTGAGCCAGCAGCAGTTGATCCCGTGTATTTCCCGCAACTAGAAGTGATTGGCGATATTGCGAATACTATCTGGCAAATTAAAGAACAAATTGTCGCCAAAGCCAATTGGGATTTTAGTTTTTTCCTTAAAGCTCACAGTGCTTACATTGAACATAAAGCTGAAAGTGAAAATGATGACCGATTTCCGATTTTACCTGAGCGTTTTGTTAGAGATATTCGCAGAGCCATGCCAGATGATGGCATAGTCACGCTCGACAATGGTGTTTATAAAATTTGGTTTGCACGAAATTACCCTGCTGCCTTGCCTAACACCTTATTATTAGACAATGCTTTGGCCACCATGGGCGCAGGCTTACCTTCGGCTTTGGCAGCTAAAATGGTGTATCCAGATAAGCCGGTGATCTCAGTATGCGGTGATGGTGGGTTTATGATGAACAGCCAAGAATTGGAAACCGCGGTTCGTCTCAAACTGCATGTAGTGGTGATCATTCTGCGTGATGATGCTTACGGCATGATCAAATGGAAACAAGCTAACATGGGATTCGAAAACTATGGCTTAGATTACGGCAATCCAGATTTTGTTAAATATGTAGAAAGTTATGGTGGTAAAGGCTGGCGTATTGCGGCTGCCGATGAGCTACTTCCACAAGTGCAAAAGTGTTTAGCAGAACCTGGTGTGCATTTGATAGATGTACCAGTGGATTATTCCTTAAATGATAAAACCTTAAATCACACGTTACGCCAGCGTAGTGAAGCTATTTAACCCAGATATTACTCAGGAGAATTTATGTTAGCAAAAGCTTACCCTTATTATCTGGCTAGTGAAGCCGTATTTGCCAATCAAGATTTGGCGATAACCAATAAATACACCAATGAAGTGGCGACTTACACTGCCCTTGCTGATGCAGACGTTATAGATAAGGCTATTGCAGCCGCAGAAGCGAGCCAGCCATTATTAAATAAAATGGCGCCTTACGAACGGCAGAATATTCTTAATCATTGTGTAAAACGTTTTGAAGAGCGTTTTGATGAATTGGCCTATGCTTTATGTATCGAAGCAGGCAAACCAATCAAAGATTCTCGTGGAGAAGTAACCAGATTAATTGATACCTTCCGAATAGCTGCAGAAGAATCGGTGCGTATGCATGGCGAGGTAATAAATCTAGAGATTACGCCTCGTGCAAAAGGTTATACCGGCATGTACAAACGTGTGCCTATTGGTCCATGTTCATTTATCTCACCTTTTAATTTCCCGTTAAATTTAGCCGCACATAAGGTGGCGCCAGCTATAGCAACAGGTTGCGCTTTTGTTCTTAAGCCAGCCAGTAGAACGCCGCTAGGGGCGCTTATTATAGGTGAAATTTTAGCAGAGACTGATTTGCCTAAAGGGGCTTTCTCAATTTTACCTTGTAGTCGTGACGGTGCGGATTTATTTACAACTGATGAAAGATTTAAGCTTCTTAGCTTCACTGGCTCACCACAAGTAGGTTGGGAGCTAAAAGCCAAAGCGGGTAAAAAACCGGTGATCTTAGAGCTAGGTGGTAATGCTGCCTGCGTAGTGGATGCTGATTCAGACCTAGACGATGCCATCGAACGAATTGTATTCGGTGCTTATTATCAGTCTGGCCAAAGTTGTATCAGCGTGCAAAGAGTCATAGTGCATGAGTCTATTTATGACGATTTTAAAAAACGCTATACCGATAAAGTCGCTAATTTAGTCCATGGCGATCCGCTTAATGAAGATACTTTTATTGGCCCGATGATTTCAGAATCAGAAGCAACACGGTTAGAAGGTTGGGTCCAAGATGCAGTAACAGCAGGTGCTACACTATTATGTGGAGGGCAACGAAAAGGTAATATGTTACAAGCCGCTTTGCTTGAAAATGTGCCTAAAGATGCAGCCATTAACACCGAAGAAGCCTTTGGACCTGTTTCTATCATCAGCTCATTCAGTGATTTTGATGCAGCCCTAAAAGAAGTCAATAACAGCCAATTTGGACTACAAGCTGGTGTTTTCACAAGGGATATCTATAAAGCTCACAAAGCATGGGATGAACTAGATGTGGGTGGTGTTGTAATAGGTGATGTACCCAGCTGGCGCGTCGACAACATGCCTTATGGTGGGGTGAAAGAGTCAGGTCTAGGTCGTGAAGGCATAACCTTTGCCATGGAAGATATGACCGAGATTAGATTGATGGTTTTAAGAACTCTTTGTTAAGTATCTGATTCTATTAAATCGCCTCCCATTTTAAGAGGCGATTTTGTTTTAGCAAGATTTAACGTTGAAGCGCACGACCTTTAGTAACCTATTGCCGTAGAGAAAAAATGATTTTTCTGTAAGATTTTTTTATTCAATTGTCAGCTACTATTCCACCTTTTATAAAGGATTCTGCAGCGTAAAGTTAATGAGTATTGAATTAGCATTTTCAACTGTAAATAGCGCATCTTTGTATGAGTATGTACCATTTGGTACGTAATCTAGGCTAACTTCCTGGGTAAAAGCTGGTCGAGCCAAGCCTCCTTCAGTAAATTCTTTATAGACGAAACTTATTTGGCCTGATGCTACACCTGCATAAGTCAACGTTGCGCGAGGGCCAGAATTTTCTTGATCTTTTAAGTAAACGATAGATTTTCCAATGTTTCCATTGATCGGTGATACCAATTTTGCTTGATAGCAGTTCTGTACATCAGGAACCCAGTTCCAATAGAACTCTGTAGCTTCTGATGCACCATTTGGTACGAACAGCCCTCCAAAACCTCTTCTTGTACCATTTAAGCCAGTGAAAGGTTCAGGCGCTGAATAGTATTTTCCTCCGGCAACTTTGCTATGTAGTCGATAATCACCCGCTGGGAGAGAAAATTCGAACGAACTAGCTTTGTGTTTTACCTGTGTTGTTGTGTTTTCTTTGACATTGAATGCTTCAGTTCGAAGTCCAGTTGCCTCCTTTGAATATTCGCCAGCAGTGAGCATTACATCGCCTACATTAGCTGAAGATTTGAAGGGTATAAAAATTTTTCCAGGAATGACTTCGGGATTGATTGTTTCACCCAACCGTTGTGAACGTAGCTCCGTAGTGCATGAAGTGACAGCTAACATTAAAGTAATTGCACCTATATAAGGTGTAACTGTTTTGATCATCTTTTTACCTCCGAGTTGTATAAGAGTCTTTTGAAACCACTATTTAATCGTTCCGATGCCTTTTGGGATCAAAAGAATAAACGGAATTCCTAATCTAAGCAATGGACAACTTTTACTTAGGTTAGGAATACATTTTTTAACATGAAATAAATTTTTCTAGAGAAAAATAAGGATATTAATGATCTTCACTGCAGCTCAATAGATCCTATAAAAAGGCAAAAAAAGTGCCGTTTTCTTCATTTAACCCCAGAAAATCAAAACTTGATTTTCAGTCTTCGAATATTACCTTAATTGCATAAAAGCATTTTCTAATATTATTTGAGTAAACTCTTTTCTTAAATAAAACCCTCTTGGTCTGGTGTTAATAACCTGACCATCTTTACCCACTCCTTCTGTTAGCGCTTTGCCATTGGCGGCCTTAGGACGTAATTGTAGGTATTGACCATGCCTCGCGGTAATATTTTCAATTTGACCAAGGGCTATCATTTCCATCAACTCTTCCCAGTCGCTACGTAATTGATTATCTTGTTCTATATCGGGCGACCATAAGAAGGGCGTCGCTATGCATTTATCTTGTGGGGCTACTTCTCTTCTGCCATCGATAGGTACCCAGAGTACTTGTTGGATCTTATTTTTAACGCTACTAGTTTGCCATTCAATGCCAGCTATATTGGTTAGCGGCGCAAAACATACGTAGGTTGTTTCTAAAGGTTTGCCCTGTTCGTCTATGGGAATGGTTTTTAATTCAATCCCTAATTTGGCAAAATCTTGTTGAGTCTTAGAGCCTGCACTGGCGCCAAGGCAAAGTTCAATGAGTTGCCCTGTCCAACCCTTTTCTCGTTTGAAGTTTTTGGGCACTTTTACATGAGCCAATTCTGCGACTTCACCTAGGGTTAATCCTGCCAGCGCTGCTGCTCTTTGCATCAGCTCTTGGATAGTTTTAGGTTCGGCTTTTGGCATCTTAAATATTTTCATTTGCACATTTTTACTTTTCGAATACTTTTTTTATTCCTTTGAATACACGGTAGTTTATGGAAGAATGCATGACATTAAAAGAATTGAGTTCTCGGGAGTCTAAGTGATTGATGCCGAAGGATTCCGCGCCAATGTTGGTATAGTGATTTGCAATGAGTTAGGCCAGGTTTTTTGGGCAAGACGTTATGGGCAACATTCTTGGCAGTTTCCGCAAGGCGGAATCGATGAAGGTGAAACTGCCGAACAAACAATGTATCGCGAACTCCATGAAGAAGTAGGTTTAAAGCCAGAACATGTAAAAATTCTGGGTGTTACCAAAAATTGGTTGCGTTACAAACTGCCTAAGCGATTGGTTAGGCAGGGAAGCAATCCTGTTTGTATTGGACAAAAGCAGAAGTGGTTTTTACTGCAACTTGTCTGTAAAGAAGAGGATGTGGATTTATTACAATCAGGCCATCCAGAGTTTGACGACTGGCGCTGGGTAAGTTTTTGGTATCCGGTGCGTAATGTGGTGTCTTTCAAACGAGATGTATATCGCCGTGTGATGAAGGAATTTTCACCTACAGCTATGCCAGAAAGTGTAGTGCAACATCAAGGTGGCTTTCAAAAATCTAAACGGCGTAGAAAGGCTTAGGGTCTACAGACCCTAATTAACCAGATATACATGAGAGATAAATAAGTCTAATGCTAACCATGCTCAAACGTATCGTTCAGGAAGTAAATCAAATCCCTGTATTTGATGATGCGTTAAGCTGTTTGGCAAATAGGTTAATAGA
>TARA_R110002153_G_scaffold57870_2_pt1 | contig 17862 bp, 12 predicted proteins | sample TARA_R110002153 | Tara Oceans TARA_R110002153 (sample SAMEA4398193) | marine metagenome | biome: Polar Biome; feature: [SRF] surface water layer (ENVO:00010504); material: water (ENVO:00002006), including particulate matter (ENVO:01000060) such as... | depth 5 m
TCTGGAGAATTACCACCAAGCGGAGGCACGAACTGGGGTGAGGCAGGCTATGGAGCCGGTGCATGACCGGTATTCACACTTCTGTGATGCCCTCCGTTGTTTCAGTGAGGCGTGGCAGAGGGGGTTGATCAACCGCACGGCAACACGGATCTCTTCAAATTCCTTTGATGACACCGACCACACAGGGGATGGCAGTAAGTTAGCTGGTTCCCGACGATACATACGGTAGATGAGCAACGCACGGGTAATTGATTTCCCTCCTGGGGGGTTTGATGACTTTCTTCGCCACATGGCTGCGGACTCGACCTCTGCGGCGTGGACATGGAGCTACATCGAGATTTGTGCGCGGTTTGGTGTATTTTATTCTAGTCCTGAGAATACTTTACTGGCACGACCGGTGAACTCAGCGATTCCTGAGGAGGATCTTCGGGCGTTCAACGACCTTGACCCGACACACGCACTGGCATCAACAGGCTTGACAGACAGGCACGATACGTGGCATATTCTCTACGCGAGTGGAGATCCATCGTTTTTCTTTGACCTCTGTCCCTACCCCCTTGAGAAAGTTTCATGGCACAGGGCGAAGGGGAATGATAAGCTCCGGACCCACAGTTTCCAACAGTTGAAAAAACGATTCCATGACAAAAGCTCCCCCTAAACCCGACCCTGCGACTATCTCATCCTCACCTGGCGAGCTGGGACGCAAGCAGCAGGAGCAAGCCGCGAAGCGAAAGAGAGGCTTTCTGAGTGGCTTCCGGAACATTAAGCCGACAAAACCCGTTGGAGGAGACAATCAACCACTAGGTTAATGCCGATTAACACTAAGCAAGAACTTGAGATCTGTCGGCGGGAGGAGGCCGAACGGGCACCTATGGACTCATGGTGGCAGTCGATCAAGGAGGTCGCGGTCCCCCGCGATGCCTACATCACGACGACAGATACACCAGTCCCGACTAACAGCTTTGCATCGATTCATGACACCACGGTGATTGAGTCGGTTGAAGGCTTGTCGAACATGATGACCGCCCAGCTTACCCCCGCTGGGGAGGACTGGGTGAGGTATGAGCCACCTTTCGAGTTTCAGGATGACGATGAGGTGCGAGAGTGGTATCAGCTCTGCTCCAAGACAGTCATGAAGTTGGTGAACCAATCCAACTTCCAGATGGCAAACCAGCCGGTCAACCTTGAACGAGCTTCGGTCGGCACGGGGATGATGATGTGTTATGAGACGCAGGACCGGTATGCACCATTCTACTTTAAACACTCTCATGTAGGGACTTACACCTTTCAAGAAGATCTCAAAGGGAGTCCAGACACGCTCCGACGTTGGTTCAAAGCAACCGCCCACCAGCTCACTAAGGAGTTTCCCACAGGGAACTTTGGGATCAAAGTCCAGCAAGCTCTTGGCGACCACAAGAAGCTGCACACTGACAAGTTTAAGATCTGGCACGTTGTTCAGCCCCGCCAAGAGCGCGACCCAAGCAAGGTAGACAGCGTCAACATGGCTTACGAGGAGTTCTATCTCTGCGAGGAGGACGAGAACCTCATCTATGAGACGGGGCTACATGAGTTCAACACAATGGTCTCACGCTTCCAGCATGGCGCTGATGGGATCATCTGGGGAGTTTCACCAGCACGGAAGGCAATGCCAGCTGTAGCTCAGGTAAACTACCTGCAAGAATCACTTGACCTGTTGCTCGACATCAAGATCAACCCACGCATCCTAGCAGAAGCTGGCATGGTGGGGGAGATCGATATGCGGCCAGGACAGAAGACTCTCACCCGTGCCGGTGCTCTCAGCACCCCTGGTGGTGGTGTCCGTGAGTGGGCCACTGGTGGGGACTACCCGCTAGGTAAGGACCGCATCAGGGACAAGCAGGACCAGATCCGCAGACTTTTCTTTAACTCCCTCTGGCAACCGTTCTCGGATGTGCAGAAGGAAATGACTGCTGAGGAGTTTCGTGGTATCCGTGACCAGTCTGAGATGCTCTTCGTGGGTGTCAATGCTCGCTACGAAGCGGACATTAACCCGATGCTATCACGCCGACTCTTTGGTATTTGTCTTCGTAAAGGTCTTTTCCCAGAGCCGCCCCCACAACTTCTCAAGGAAGTAAATGGTTTCTATGATCTCCCCGATCCGCTCTCCACGTTCCAGACGAACCTTTCACGGGTTATGGAGCGGAAAGCGGTTGAACATAAAGACCAATTCTTTCTCCGACTCCAGCAGTATGCTATGGTTGATCCCACAGTGCTGGATGAGGTTGATCTCTCTGCTCATACCCGCGAGCTAGCACGAACCTACGGATTCCATGCGCCACAGCTTCGCCCTGAGCGGGAGGTCTATGAGCTTGCCCAAGCTCGCCTTGAGGCAGAGCAGCAAGCAGCACAGCAGCAGCAGGCATTACAGGCCGTAGATGCTGCCTCTAAGTTCTCTCCAGAGATGCAGCAGACTATGGCATCTCAGGCACCCCCTGATACATTATAATGGCAAAGGTTATTCCTGACGAAGAGCTTGTGATCCAGCGTGCTAACGCACGACGGCGCGAGCGCATCAAACACATATTTTCCCATGAGGCTACCATCCGTGCAGACGCGGTGATTGCATTGAAGGAGGCGTGGGAGTTTGATGCCCCTAGCTTCCGGCTTGAGGAACTTGCCACAATGGATACTCAAGCTGCAACCTTGGCCGCAATGCGGCGGGACAGTATCAAGGAGGTCATCACATGGTTGGCCAATGTTTAGATCATGACCAAATATGCGCACGAAAAACAAGGGGATATTTACTCTATCCTTCGAAACGGTGATCTTGTCGCCAGCTACGACCCCAGTTCTGAGGAGGTAAATTACTTCCTCAACGGGAGTCGCTACTCTGGCCCCATAGGCAAAGAGATCGCTAGCATCGCCTCTAAACCTGCAAAGAAGCCAGATGCCCCCGTTAAGCCCCCTCAGGAGCCACCAGCTATCAAGGTGGAGAAAAGTACACCACAACGGGTAAGGGATGCAAAACACATCGCCAGCCTCCAACGTGAGATCCATGATCTGAAGGCTCACATCTCTGGCGAACGTAAGATGGCATCTTCTTCAGCACGACACTTTGACGACATCGACCTCTCAGATGCACCGGCCAGATCAAAACTCCATGGGGACTGCACACCAGAGTTTGTTGAATGGGCACGTAATGGTGGGGGTGGATTCACTAAAGAGATCTTTAACCGCCAATTTGAGGGGCGAATCCCTGACCTCACATTTAAAGCCACATAACCAAAAAACATGGACACCGAAACTACAGAGACATCATCTTCAACAGAAGATCTTACCACCACACTCAACACATCACCACTCGTTAATGAGGATCTCAGCTTCTCTGAGGGATACCAAGAACGGATTGGAGAGTATGCTGAAGGGTCAAACTTCAAAAACATCTCAGATGTCTTTAAGACAAACAAGGAGCTTACGAAGACTCTCACCAAAGTTAACCAAGAAAAAGCCAATTTGAACCAATCGTTGGAGGATCTGAAAGGTGCTCCACCAGTGGAGAAACTGGCTGACACGGCTGAATTCAAAGAGAAACTTGTCCTTCCGGAATTTCCAGAGGGGACCACGATTGACGATGAAGTCCTCGACCTGGCAGTTAAGTTTGCCTATGACAAAGGATATTCACCGGAGGCTCTTGCAGACTTCCTCGCCTTTGACATTGAGCGTATGGGTCTTGAGACTGAAGCATCTAAAGGTGCTGAATTTGCCAGAGTTAATGCCGCTAAGGGTATCATCATTGACGCAGTTGGTGAGCAGAACTACGACAATACCATCAGTGATGCCCAGTTTGCATCAGAAGCACTTGGCCTTCCTCTTGAATCTGCGGACCTTGTTGGGCAACCCAACATGGTGTTGGCGCTGTCTAAGTTGAAGACCATGTTGAGTGAAGGTTCACTCAAAGGTGCCTCTGTTGGTGGAGTCCAAATCACCTCAGGAGGAAAACTTTCTCAGGCAAATGACATCATTTCAAACAAGGAAAACCCTTTGAATGCAGCGTTCCACGACAATAGTCACCCACAACATGAGACTGCCCAGCAAAATCATGCTCGACTTATCATGGAATCTGCCCTACCTTCTTAACACAGCGTTGGCTGTTTCATATTGTATTATCATAAACCCACCATTCTGGCAACAGGGTGGTGGTTTTATTTAAAGGGGATACACGTTAAAACAATGTGAGAATTTTTTAATTGACAGTATGTGGGAAAAAATGTAATCCTCCCTTCAGTCATCGGAGAAGTGAGATAATTCTTCACGGAACCACACAGACCCAATGACTACCCAGTCTCCTAGGATTTGACCCTAGTGCTAATTTGGACAACCTCCGCTCGGAGACCCTATTGCGGCATACGTGGATAATCGGCCAAAGAACTACCTGTTTCTTAAACCAATTATCTACAATAGTATGACCCCACATGAACACGCCCAAATCTCTTATGGGCAACAATGGAACGACAAAATCTCCAAGCGGATCAACATCCTCAAGGATTACGTCACTTATAAGCCGGATTGCTCCGGTCGTTACGCCACCATCGAACAGTATGGTGACCTCGACTTGGAAGAAAAGACGGCACGATTTGAAGAGAAAGCCGCAGTGGAACTTCCCACCGCACGTGCCTTCATCTTCCCGAAAAACTTTGAACGCACAGTTCACTTCGATGAAGACGATGAGTGGAAGCTCAACCGTCTTGGAGTCCCCATGCCAGAATCTGCCAAGCGCCTTATGGAAGCTGGTGAGCGGGTAGCGGAAGACATCATCATCGATGCAATCCTCGGCACGACCACCATCGGTAACGGTGCTGATGAAGCAATGACGACTGAGATCCTTGACGGTGACCAAGTTGTTGCAGTCAACCTAGGTGGCGGTGCTAATACCAACCTCACACAAGCCAAGATCCTCGAAAGTATCCGCGTCTTTATGGACAACGATGCATGGGGTCAAGGCACGGACGATAATGAGTCGCTCTGCATGGGTGTTACTCCTAAGGCGCTCTTCGCCCTTTGGACTGACAGCATGGTAACCAGCTCTGACTTCCGTAGTTTTGCTGGTGGTAAGCCATTCGACAAGGGTGTCATTGAGACCTTCCTTGGAGTTAAGTTCCTCGTTTCGAGTCGCTTCTCTCGCCACTTGTCAACGAACACTCAGTCTTGCCCGATGTGGTTGAAGTCTAAGGTTGCTTATGGCGACTGGAAGAAGTCTACCACCCGTGTATGGGAAACTCCTGGCAATGGTGCTACAAATATCCGTTTCAAATTCCGCGCTGGTGCAGTTCGGGAAGAGAAAAAAGGGGTTGTGAACATCCTCTGCGACATCACTGCTTAATCCTACAGAACTAACTAACTAACTAAAAATATGTCTTCTTTCGACGCAAGTATTTATACCGCGCAGGTAGCCGCCGCCACTAAAGCTGGTAGCATGATCTCTGACTCGGCCCTAGTCAGTGGGAAGGTTTCCTTCCTCCAGTTCCCCGTCTCAAAGGGCGCTGGCGCACTCAGTGCCGCTGACACTATTAACCTTGGTTTTGTTCCTTCGGGAATGACCATCATCCCTGGTCTTATTACCATTACCACCACTGTAACCGGTGGGGCTGGCACATTTAAGATTGGCACTGCTACTGACGCTGGCGTTGCTGTTGACAACGATGCCATCACTGGCTCCGTTAATGCAGTGGCAAACACCGTTGGGACCGCAGTGCTGAACACCTCTGTAGCTAGTGTGGCATTTTCCGCACGGACGCTCCTTATAGTGACTCAGGTTGGTGCTCTTTCTGCCAACGCCGAATACACCATCAACATCCCGATGGTGAGCAGTAGCTAATCCGGCATTTGGTTATGTCCTATCAAAAGGCAGGGAGGGGTTGCCTTCCCTGTCTTTTTTCTTTATACTCCAATCATGGCCAGCTCAATAGATATCTGCAACATGGCTCTCGCCCATTTAGGGGACCGCCAAATAGACCGCCTAGATAACGCTGCACAGGCCGACGATGGTTTAGTGAGGTATTGTGCTGAGTTTTACGGCCAAGCGCGACAGGAAGCCTTAGGGACGCAACCATGGTCTTTTGCCAAACATGCTGTTGCTCTTGCCCAAAGGTCGGATATCATGGCAATTGGTTATTCATACGTCCATGAACTCCCAGAGGATAAGATCCGTGTGCTTCGTCCAGTGCCAGGTTCGCAGCTAACGCTGGCCGATGGGACTCTTGCTCCGGCAACTTACCAGAATGTAGGAATCGATAGATTCAAGATCGTTGGCTCTAAGATATGGTCAGACCATTCATTAGTTGCTCTCGAATACATTAGGGATGTAAACAACCCCGATGACTGGACACCACACTTTCGTGCAGCTGTAGCACGACTCCTAGCCTCATACCTTGCTGGGCCAATCACAGACGACCCCAGCACTGTCAATGCACAGAAGCGGATCTATGAGACGATTGATCTCCCCAACGCCCAATTCTACGATGCTGTCCAAGATAACTCCTCAGAGAACTCAGATCTGAGAGACCGTATGCTCCGGTCTCCATCCCTCAAGAGTCGAAGCACTTACGCCTACGGCAAGACAGATGCAACAGACTTTTCATAATGGCTGAACTTTCCAAGCTCTCCCTCAACGCTGGTGAACTCTCCGATGAGTTGGCCGGTCGGATTGATATTAACAAATTCAACTCAGGGTGCGAGATCCTTGAGAACGCAAAAGTGCTCCGCGCTGGTGGTGTCACACGGCGAGCTGGCTTTGAGTATGTCGATACAGTCATCGATAACGCATACAAATCACGGCTTGTTGGGTTCCGTTACTCTGAAGGGCAGGGGTATGTCATGGAGTTCTCACACGAGAAGATGCGGGTTATCTTCAACGGGGTCGCTTTGGCCCCGATCTACATAACCCCTTGGACAGAGGCTCAGATCTTTGATTTACAGTTTGCCCAAAAGATTGACCGCATTATTGTCACACATCCAGATGTGCCCGTTCACAGCATCATCAAGACTGGAACGGCAACATGGGAAGTGAACCCATACCCATGGAAAGTAAGAGTCTGGGAATACTACCCTTCCACTGAGATTTTTGCTTTGTCTTGCAATGCAACCACAGGGACATCCAAGACGATTACTTCTAATAGTAATTTATTTGACTTAGCGTGGGTTGGTGACCGCATCCGGCTTGATCATGCCGTAAGTGAAGTGCGGAACGAATATAGGTCTGATGCCGTCCTTGCTGGGATACCATCATTCAATCATACTGGAAGCTATACAGTTGGGAATAAAGTTTATGAGAATGTCGGGGGAGGTAATCGAATTTACTACACCACAAAATTAGACTATACTTACGACGGAGTTTCTACTGGAACAAGTCCATCAGACTATCCAGCATATTTCGAAGCTGGGACTGTCCTTGTGCCAGAGACAACAGTTGAAAAGGGGTGGGTGTTTGAAACATTTAAAACCTGGGAGGGTGCTCTTTGGGTCCAGCGTTCATATGACGGGGGCACAACATGGCAGACGATCAGAACAATTACTTCTGATAAGGACCGGAATGAACGTGTCGTTGAAACAGAAACACAGACAACTTTGATCCGTGTGTTAATCTCTGAATTTGCCACCGGTGCCAGTAATATTTTAAGATCTGAGTTTACGGTAAACAGCTACTCAGAAAATGGTAGCGCACTAATCACTGCATACGTGTCTCCAACACAAGTTACAGTAGATATTGAGGAGGATTTCCACTCCACTGACATAGCTGTGGATTGGTTTGAAGCAGCTTTCTCCCCACGAAATGGCTACCCCACTGCGGTCACATTTTATCAGAGTCGTCTTTGTCTTGGTGGCACGAAGACTAGGCCACAGACCTTATGGCTTTCCCAGACACAGAGTCCATTCGATTTCACTATTGGCACCCTCGCAACCGATGGTATGAGCTTCCAGACGGATGCTGAAGGCTATGAGTCTATTACATGGTTGTCGTCCCACATTGCACTATTGGTTGGGACAACGCTGGGAGTCTGGTCAATCTACTCACCAAGTGGTGCTCCCCTTACCCCAGAAAGTAATGGAATTAATAGGCAGATGCAACTTGGTGCCCAGCCTGGGTTTCAAGCGGTGCCTCTTCAAAGCAACGTCCTTTTCCTACAGAACAAAGGGCGGAAGATTCAAGAACTTACTGGGGGGTCCACTGACTATGGTGGCTACGTCTCAGCTGACCTGACTCAACTCGCTACTCACATCACACGCGGAGGAGTAACCCAGATCACCGTGGGGGGATCTCCGGACTCAGCACTCTACCTTGTCACTGGTGGTGAGGTCGCCATGCTCACCTACGAACGGTCACAGAACGTGGTCGGGTGGAGCCGATGGAAGACTGAAGGGCTTTTTGAGAGTTTTACTACTACAAATGGTCTTGGGGAGGACGATGATATCTACGCTGTCGTCAACCGCGATGGTAACCGATACATCGAGCACCAAGCCGCAGACATGCTACGGGCAGAGGAAGACGATGATGTCGAGAATCTCCGATTCTTGGACTGCTATACTGAGCGGATCGAAGTGACTGAGTTCACAACCGTCTCCGGACTTAGCCGATTTAATGGTAAGTCTGTCGAAATATTTATCGATGGTGAACCTGCCGGTAACGTCACGGTCGCTGGTGGTGTCGCTACCCTGCCACGGAGTGGACTCAATGTAATCGTAGGTGTCCCCTACACTACTGAGGTTCGACCGATGTCAATCGACTTTGGAGTGATCGGCAGCAAGAGCGCCATCAACAATATCCTTATCAGATTCCGGAACACTTTGGGTGGTGAGGTCAGCCAAGACCGCGTGAACTGGGCCAAGATCCGCCAAGAACAACCACGTATCCTTACAGACACACCACTAGTGTTGCAGTCTCAAGATTACCAATCAACACCACACTCGACTTGGGGGAGAAAACCTAGTATTTCTGTGCGACAGACTGCACCACTCCCAATGACAATCCTTGCAATGAGAATCCAAACTAAATCTTCAAAATAGTATGGCTGACCCATTAACAATAATGGCAATCTCCACCGTTGTGTCAACGGTGGCTGGAGTCGGTTCTCAAGTTGCTGCTACCAGTGCGGCTAATGCAGCATCGAAGAATCAGCAGAATATTCTCGACCGGAAGGAGGAGAGCCAACGTGAAGCTCTCACAGAGAACACCAAGCGTCTCCAAGCAAACAAGACGCGGCAGCTTGCCCAACTACGTGCTTCACAGGCGGCGGGTGGGTTCAGTGAGAACAGTGGGACATCACTCGCGGTCTTTGGGGATGTTGAATCTCGCGTAGATGAGGAGATCAATGAGAACACTAACCGTGCTCTCGATGCCCTCGGTAACATTGCCAACCAGAAGAAGAATTTACAGTTTGGTGACAAGGTCCGCAAGACAGCTGGCCGGATTAAAATTGTTTCAACTCTCATCGGTGGTGCCACCCAATTTGGTAAAGGGTATGCTGCTAACTATGACCGGACCAAATCGGACCCCTTTAAAATCTTTAAGCAAAGCTAACCATGGCCAGAATACCTCTCCAATCTCTCGTATCTGCTCGCCAGTCGGGCATAGCTGTCCAACCAGGTGTTTTCCAGCAGACTGCTGATGCCACCGCTGGTCTGCTCTCATCGGTCGCTGGTGGGGTTGAGATGGTAAAGCAACAATTCGATAGGGCACAGGACATCCACAACCAGAGTGAGATCTCTGAGAAGCGCCGGATGTTTCGGGACGCACAAGGAGAGTTCCAAAACCGGATGCTTGAAAAAGATTTTCACCCAAGTGAATGGGGGCCAGAATGGATTAAAACCCTCGAAGAGGTCGAAAGAGATGTGGATTTTAAGGATATGGCACCAGTGGTGCAACGGGCACTCCTAGAAGACTTTGAGAACTTTGCTGGCTCAAGCCTTATCGAGATCTCTGGTTCCGCATTGAAAGAAAATTTACGGAGGGGTAAAGATAATTTCCAACGTGATCTCCAATATAATGACGAACGCGGTTTTTTCGATGCTAACCGCGAGCTGGTGCGTAACGCCACAGGGAAAGAAATCTCCCAAGAGGAAGCAGACGATTTCGACAAAGGTATCGACATGACCGAAAGGAATTTCAAGATCACCACAAGTCGAAAAGCAGATCCAGTCACCCACAAAGAGAACCTCCCGCAAATGGGGTTGTCGGAGTATGAAATGATTAGGGAACTTGAGTTGACCGATCGGGATATTAGTCAGCTAGGTGATGAAAACCTAAAGTTTATCGATGATCTTGTCAAAGCTGGGGTTATCTCCAATGAGGCAGATCTGATCGTTAACTTGGAAGGCGGCGATGGCATCAGCGGAGAACTTGCAAAACAGTATTTGCAGAGCTACCAAAACACGTTGAAGCCTCTCAGCGACGAAGAGTTCCAAGATTTGGAAGACGCGATTGACGCTTTGGAAGATCTCAAAGACCAACCGGCGAAATATGCAAAAGAGTATTATGATGTCAAAAAGCTAATGACTTCATATGGTAGCCGTCCCAACCGGCCAGACATCAGCCTCTATAACCGCCGACCAGAGGTTGCTGCTAAAGATGTGGGGTCCAAGGGTGGTGCACGGACGGATGTCAAGGCAGATGTCCGTGAAATCATTCGTGAGTACTCCACCGGTTTCACTACAGGAGGCATCAAGAAGAACAAAGAAGCCGTAGGGGAAGTGGGTGTTGATTACATCAAAGACGCTAGTGGAAAATTTGTTGAGGTAGTTATTACAGCGGAAGATGTATCAGCAGCAGAGCAGAGAAATTCCCAACTGGAAATGGACTACAAAGCTAAGGGGGTTGTGATTCGTTCTGCTATGCAGCGGGAGGCGAATAAATACATGAAGTCCTTGATGGGGGTTGACCAAGTAGTTGATGTCATGAAGGTGGAAGCCTACATCAAAAAGAATTCTGCTGTGTGGGTTAAGAAAGCTTTGGCAGATATGAGAGAGGAGCTAAGTATGGCACCAGCGTTCAATCCTAGTGGTTTCCCGACATTACTCCCACAACAAGGAAGCCTAGAAGACCGTGCAGCGTTTAAAGCCTACAATAGCTGGGTCACTCCTACCCCTACCTCTGAATAGATGCCAACCGAATTCGACCCTTTTGAATCAACTTTTGACTCCGCAGTTGATCCTATCACTGCGGACACACAAGCTTTCCAAATCATTGAAAAGCTCGAAGAGGGGAAGAAATTGCTTGCGAGCCACTCTGACCCGAAAATCAAAAAACAAGTTTATAAGAAATTCATAGACTCAGAGAACAAGCTGAAAGCCAACCTTGGCCTCTACCAGAAGTCACTCCAGAAGAGCGGCAGGGCGGCGCTTTCCTACGGACCAGAAGTGCGAGCAAGAAAGAGTGCTGTCAATGCTGAGAGTTTAGCACGATACGCTGTCAAACTTTTTGATTCTAGTGAGGAGACTTTCAAATCCATAGTCGAGGAGAATGGGGACAGTGAAGCGTATGCAGAGGACAGTGCCTTCATTGCAGATAAGAAGTTCCTACGGGACGACTACATCAAAAACAAACTCCTCAAGAAAGCTGGCTACTCAAAACGTGAGATCAGCAACGGCATTGGTGAGATCATGGCACGTGACGCACTGGGGGCAGATGAGGAATCTAGCGAACCGACTAATGGTGCTTTCTCACGTTGGAGCCGAAAGCTGGTCAATGAAGTTGACAGGCGCGACCGGATAGCTACTTCCGCGACTGAGCTAGCCACGGTTCGCTTTCTAGGTATGTCAGAAGACAGAGATGCTTTTGAAGAAGAACTAAATTTAGCAAATCCGCACTTGAGTAGCGCGGAACGTGTGGAGCTGCGTGCCATTCGTGTTGCTACGCAGGAACAACTGGGGACCAGGTTTAAAACGATGCGCCCCCTTGTGGTTGAAGCTTTCAACTCCTTAGCACTGAAAGAAGGTTTCAAGTCGGATTTCCTCGATGCGGACACCGGAGAGACTGAGGTGCGAGATTTTGGGGATATAGTCCAACAAATTATCAATGATGTCCCAGAAGAGGATTACTCTGCATTGGTAGCGATGCTGGCAAAAACTTCTGAGTTCCACGGTAACAACCCAGTGGAGGACATGGACAGTTTCACCCGTGGTCTTGCCGACAGTGCGAAAAAGCTAGGGAGAAATCTTGGGTTATCCACCGCTGGTTTTGTTGGGGATGCGTTTGAGAAGAACACAGAAAGAAGGAAGAACCCACTTTTCAGAAAAATACAAGATGGGTTTGGTGCCCTGATCGGCGTGGGTGCTGATGAGATAGATGCTTGGGAAAAGCTTCCTCCTGAACTCCGTAAGATGCAAAAATTCACCCATGAGCTTGCTAATTGGCGGGAAGCAATCGTAAAGACATCTTCCTCCAAGTCTGGAAGCCTTTGGAAAGATCTCAAAGACTCCCCTATGGGGACGTTGAAAGCGAATTTTGTCCATGGGGTGGGAGCATCGTTGCCTGAGATGGCTGCTGCCCTGTCAGGACCATTTGGTCTCTCAGTTATTTACAATGCTAAACGGGAAGAGGATATGCACGAACTTCTTCGCCGCAACCCAGACGCTCCACGATCTGAGCTTCGGGCTACCAGTAATGTTTCCGCTCTTGGTTACACAGGCTTAGCAGCTTTTCAAGGGAAGATCCTTTTTGGGAAGATGCCGACGACAAAGCTGTTCACCAACAAGTTCCTCGCAGGGGGTGCTAGTCTCACTGCGAGACTAGCTGCTGAGACCGCCCAAGAGTCAGGGCAAGATGCAATGTTGCCTTTAGCACAGAAGCTCTTCCACTCCCTTAATGAAGACATAAAAGATGTGAACCTGTTTGGGAAGGGCGGGGAGCTTACAGAGATTATCAAACGCTCTCCCAGCACTGCTTTCGCATCTGCACCTTTAATCCTACTTGGCATCGCTGGTTCAAAGGGTGCCAAATACATGGACCGGAAAACCCTTGAAGGACTACTCAAAAACTCAGATCTTTTAGAGACTGCCGGACTTACAAAACCCCAAATCCGTGAGATCCAAAATGGTGACCTAGAACATTCCGCAGATACCATTAAACAGTTCTACCCAGGTTTCTTGGAGAATGCACCAGCGGTGGACAACTTAACCCTCGATGGCGTGTCAATCACAGCGAACCCTGAAACAGGGGGTTTCTCTCTAGAGGTTGGCAAACGGTCAGCAGAAGTCAGAACGCCAGAGGAGGCAGTGTTTGCCACGCAGCAGCTTGACCCGAAAATTGCACAGCAGTTCGGGAGGAATCAAGAGGAGGTATTAGGTAAAAAGATCACGAGCACGAAAGTGGCTATGGCTAAAAACCTCGCCACCATGTCAGCGAAACCTCTCGATATGGATATGTCATTGGCTCTGCATCCACTCATGCCTACTACAAACCCATTGAGCCACCCAGAGGTGACCAGTGCGGTAATCGGCATACTGCGAGCAGCAGGGATAAAAAACAATATCTGGTTTGGGTCTAAACTCAAGAAAAACACTTTAGGGACTTTCAACCCAAACAACGGTGTCATTCGTGTAGCGCAGCATGGGGACATCCCTACGGCAGCGCATGAAGCAGCTCACGCCATCCAAGACGGCTACCTCTACAAAGGGGAAGTTATGACGGACCGCAACTGGAGAGAAGATACCGGTGTGCCAAAAGGTGTTCAAGATCAGTTGACTGACATCGCTGGGGAGAACTATGCAGGGGGCACCATGCGTTCGGAGCTGATCAACGGGGGCATTGCCAAGTCTGAAGGGTTCGCGGAATACATCCGTTTGAAACTCGCGCCGTCTCGCAACCCCACGACAGGAAACAAGGTAAACGTGGCAAAGGACTACCCTAAAGTGGATGAGTGGTTTGAAAGCAACATCCTCCAGAAAAGTCCAGAGCTGTCAAAGAGTTTTGATGCTGCGAAGAAAGCTGTTGATACTTATGTAAATCAAGGGGCGCTAGCACGTGGTGAAGCAAACATGGCGGACACCCCGACACGCAGGGCGAAAGCTGTTGAGAGCGTGCGTAATACTGCGAAATCTATGGTGGGGAAATGGGTTGAGATGTTTGACCCGATCCGCAAGATGGTTGCCACAGTCGAGAAAGCGACAGGGGTTAAGTTGGTAGGGGCCAAAAACCCCTATGATGTGTTGAAAGCGCACCGGATGACCGCTGACAACATCGTTGACCGCATGGTTCATACTGGGATGGTGGCGTATTCTGGCGCATACACGAAGTCCCCCAGCCTACAAAAAATCTTACAGCGTATCCCTAAAAAGGATGTCAAAAAATGGTTGGTCTATCTCTGGGCGCGTAGAACTTTAGCTTTAAACAGTTCAAAAAATCCTCGGAACTCAGGCATGCTCGTTGCGGACGCTGATTATCTGGTCAAAGAACTCAAAAACCCTGGCTTCGACATCGCCGCAACCCAGTTCTATGAGTGGGAAAATGGTGTGCTGCAATACGCTGCTGATTCCAGTAAGCATTACAAGCACATGGTGAACGAGATCCGTAAAGGCGATGCTGGGGATCACATCAGTTTGCAAAGGGAGTTCAACGCACTGGACGAGAAATTCGCGTCCTACAACCCCAGTGCAACAGGGCAAAACAAGTTAGTGAAACACATGACCGGCTCCGGACGGAGAATCATGAACCCCCTTGAGTCTGCAATTGGGAATGCAAAAACCATCGTTGAAGCGTCACAGCGGACAGCAGCGATGGAGAGTTTAGTTGATTTGGTTGAGGCAAACCCGAAAGTGTTGGGGCACCTTGTGGCTGAGATCAAGAACAATGATTCCATTCCGTTAGCAGCGCGGACAGCAGAGACGTTGCTAGACCAAATTGGGGATAAACTGAATGGTGAGAGTCAGAGATTAATCTTGGAAGCAAAAGACCTCATGACTGAAAGGGAGGCTGGCACAGTCATCACAATGTGGGGGAAACCTTATGTGCCTGATTCCGCACTTGGGAGAGCTATTATCCCAATTATGCGTGGGGACAAAATGAAATACTTCGAGGTAGACCGTGAAGCGTATGAAGCTTTCAAAGGTTTGGAGATTTACAGGCTTAACAAATACGCCGACTTCGTTATTGGGAAGACCAACAGAGCTTGGAAAATCGGGACCACAACTCTCAGCCTCCCTTTCCAGTTGGTCACGGAACCATTTCGAGGGACTTCCATTCTCTACCGCCAGACTGGTGGCAAAGCCGGACTTGTTCGGACCTTTGGTGAGTGGGTTGCTTCCGCCGCCACTTCCTCATTAGAAGCCTTAACCGCCGGTAAATTCCAAACCACAACAGGGAAACTGTTTGAAGAGTTGAACCTTGGGATGACGACACTTCTCGGTGCCGATACATACCACCGGAAAGCAACTGTCAAGCGGTTACACGACGGGAAGATCCTGCGAGTCGTTCGCCCATCAGAACTCCTAACGTATTACAAAGATGTGATTCAGTTTTCCGATAAGGCGGTGAAGCGTGTTGAACTCAAACGCGCAATGCGTGACCTTGGCTTTAACCCAAAAACAGATGAGTTAACACCGGACATCGCCCAACAACTCATGTTGCGTGCCGCTGAAGTAGATACAGATTTCCGTGCTAGCGGCACACATGGGAGATTCTGGAACCAAATCTCACCATACTTGGGGGCTAAGGTCCAAGGTATCCGTGGGCACGTTCGAGCTTACATCAAATCGAAAGACAAGATGACCCAAGACGGGAGAAGCGCCGCTGAGTATTACTTGCTGAACCAGTTCATGGTCCGCAACTACATCATGTCAGGAGTTGCTGTTACAGGGTGGCTGGCAAACAGAGATGAGGAATGGTGGAAAGAAATGGATGAGAGGGAGAAATACTCTGCCTCTTACATCCCTATATCTGCGGACATATCCCTCTCCGGCGAGGCGGAGCTGCTGAAAATCCCGAAGTCTCACGAACTTGACGGTTTCTTTATGGGCACACCGGTAGCCATTTTGGACGCGATCTACCAAGAAGACCCGAAACTTGCTATCGACTTCGCTAAGGAGTTTGCAAAGCAAACTTTTTCCGCTGCATCACCAGTGGCGGTAGATTACGCGCTGGAAGTGGCGGGGAAGAGAGACACCTTTGGTCGTAAAGTCATCCCGATGTGGGAGGAAGTTCTCGATCAAGATGGGCAGAGACATCGCCAATTCGGTAACAGAACCACCAAGGTGGCAGTTAGTTTGGGGAAACGTTACGATGTATCCCCCCGCAAGATTGACCACTTTGTGAAGAGCTTTGGAGGAAGAAGTTCCGCTGATGTGTTAGAGTTCTTTGGCATCCAAGGGAAGAAGGAAGACCCTCACTTGGTCAACACCCCAATTTTGGGGCGTTTGCTCCACCCACCTGGGCAAGCATCCTACTACCCAAAGAGTCAAAAGGAGTTCGATGAGATTTTTGCTGGTATGAAAGCACAAAGCTCCGCGATAAACCGGTCAGTAGAAGAGACCATTGGGGAGCGTGCTGCACGGCTAGATTTTGAAGACGCTAGAGATGCCATGTCGATGCTGTGGAAAGTGGAAGAGCACATCACTGATCAGAAAGGGATTCGTGAACTGCGAAGCCAAAGACTCCAGATTGCGAAAAGTGCGGTCGCTTTATACAGGGAGCGGGAGAAAGCTCTCAAAGATTAGCATTACACTTAATTTTTACAGTGTGAGACCGAAGGTACCCTAGAAAAACTCAATAAAAAATAGAGTTGAATTTTCCCATGAGATCAGTAATACTACCCATGAAGCCATGTCAGTAACGTCAGAAACTACAGTCTTATCATATGCAGCAGATGGGGCAACTGTCGGACCCTACCCGCTTACAGGGCTTGAAAGATCCGCAGACATCGACATAAAGCTGTATGTTAACAGCGCACCTTGGACAGATTTTACGATCTCAATTGATGGACTACGCACTGGGACGGTGTTGCCATCAGGCACTGCGTTGATGATCTACCGTGAGACTCCGAAGACTCAGGCACAACCTTTCCCACCCAACACAACACCGGCAGCTGAAGACATCAGTGCTGGTTTGGACAAGCTGACACTCATCAGCCAAGACATTTCTGAGCAAGTCTCCAGAGGTATTACCACACCACGGGGTGGTGTAGCACCTATTGGAGGGTTTAACAAGACACCTAACACAACTCTCGGACAAGACACGACTGGGACGTTTGTCTCCCGCACAGTTCCCCAAGAGCTTGCACACCTTGGCATCACTGATCAGGGGGTTCTTTCCTCTACGGTTGCTGCAACCAACACTTTCACGATTTATACGGAACCGAATGTCGGTCCCATAACCTTAGTGATTGGCGGCGTAAATGTCGTCTTCCCTTCTTCCGCAACCTACAACCAAGACGGCGCTGCTGTCGCGATTGCTAACATCATTAACGCTGGGGACTTTACGGTTACTGCTGCGGCCTCAGGGCCATATGTGGTAGTCTCTGCTAAACTACCTGGTGGCGATGGAAACGGGATCACATGCAGCATCAGCGTTGGGGCAGCTTACGGAACGTGGGCAAACGCGACGACGACGGGTGGCACTCTTTCTGGCGTGGTTCTATCCGGTATTGCTCAGGATCTATCGTTGACTCAGAAGGAGCAAGCCCAGCGGAATTTGGGAATCTATGGTGCGCCTCTTATTGTTCAAGGGCCAGGGATCGATCCAACAGGAGCGACACCAAGCTCGGATGGCCTAAATGCCTTTTTCACAGCAAATAAGCGAGGAGAGTTCTACATCCCAGAAGGATTCTATTGGATCAACAAGCCAGTCAAGTTGTATGAATCAGCGAACTACAGAGGTGCTGGATCGACTCCCTATCAGCC
>TARA_R110002153_G_scaffold14376_2_pt1 | contig 17812 bp, 17 predicted proteins | sample TARA_R110002153 | Tara Oceans TARA_R110002153 (sample SAMEA4398193) | marine metagenome | biome: Polar Biome; feature: [SRF] surface water layer (ENVO:00010504); material: water (ENVO:00002006), including particulate matter (ENVO:01000060) such as... | depth 5 m
GTCAAAGGTATTTTCACAGATATGACACTGAGTACTTTGAGTAATAGGAGCTTGTTGATTATCGACTAAATAAAAGCGACCTTTGGTTATATAACCAATCAAGGGCACTGTGATAAACGGTAGCCCACAAGCAATAAACGACCCTAACGCCTTAGCAGTTTCACCATACCAACCAAAATGAGCTGTAAATCCCATAAAAGTAGCGAGCAGCATAGACCCCACACCAACAGGATTAATGTCGTATAAACGAGAACGTTTAAATTCAATCTGGGGTGGGCTTATGCCTAAAGGTTTATTGATGAGTAAATCGGCAGTCACTGAGCTTAACCAAGCTAATACAATCACAGAATATACCGACAACATGCTCTCAATTGTCTGGTAAATACCCAGCTCCATCAACAACAAGGCGATAGCAACATTAAACACCATCCACACCACCCGACCGGGATGATTGTGGGTAACACGGGAGAAAAAGTTAGACCAAGCTAACGAACCGGCATAAGCGTTAGCCACATTAATTTTAAGCTGTGAGATCACCACAAATGTACAAGCGACAATCACAGCTACAGTAGGGTTATCGAATACCAGACTATAGGCGAGGTTATACATATGTGCCGGATCATCAGCTAAATCTATGGACACACCTTGAGTTAATGCAAAATAGGCTAAAAATGACCCCATAAATAATTTTAAGGCACCAAATATAATCCAACCTGGTCCTGCCAATATAAGTGCGGACCACCAGCGCCACTGACCTTGTTTAGGCTTTTCTGGCAAGAAGCGTAAAAAATCTACTTGTTCACCAATTTGTGCCACTAACGACAACACGACAGCCGACGCGCCACCAAACAATAGGAGGTTAAATCCTTGCCCCTTTTCTCCCGCTAGACCAGTAAATCCTAACCATTGCTGTAAATCACTATCAGGATGAGTAAAAACAAAATACAAAGGAATAAGTTGTAATACCACCCAAAAAGGTTGAGTCCACACCTGAAAACGACTGATATAAGCAATACCATGAGTCACTAATGGCAAAACCACCAACGCACTAATGACATAAGCTATGGATAAAGGTATGCCAAACAGAATTTGCAGTGCCATAGACATAATGGCGGCTTCAAGGGCGAAAAAAATAAAAGTAAAAGAGGCGTAGATAAGCGAGGCAATAGTTGAACCTATATAACCAAAGCCCGCACCACGGCTTAATAAATCGATGTCGACACCATATTTAGCGGCATAATAGCTTATGGGTAAACCTGTCAAAAACACCACAAAAATGACCGCCAAAATTGCCCAAGCAGAATTTGCAAAGCCAAAATTTAAGGTGATAGCACCACCAATAGCTTCTAATACTAAAAATGACACTATGCCCAAAGCCGTATTCGCAATCCGGCTTAACGACCAAATACGCGCCCGTCTTGCCGTAAAGCGTAGCGCAAAATCTTCCATCATCTCGTTAGCTACGAGCTTATTGTAAGTTCTTCGTGTGGATAGAATTTTTTTATTGGATTGCATGAACGATGGCTTTTTATCCCTACTTTTTATCCCAAGCGTGGCGACAATAAGCACAGTTTATCTAAAACACAGGTTGATGCAGTTTACACAACTTCTCTGTCCACGAATATGCGTCGATCGACGTAGTCGATTGCGCACTTCTGCCCATATTCACCCTTGACCAAACCAGCAATACTCTCCCTCGCTATAAAAAGCCTCGTATTCAAGAGTCGTCACTCAAAAAAGATGACCCATACACAACCTTAAACTTAAAAATAAACGGAATGCACTCATGAACCTACACACTAAATTTACTCCGATAGCCGCGTGCTTATTGCTATCAATAGGCGCTATCAGTGCCGCACAGGCAGAAGTAACAGCTGACAAATTAAGTGTCAGTGGTTTTATCGATATGTCTTACTTGTCTGTTGAAGTTGACGGCGCTGACTCTTCTCATGACTCAGGCATTGATCAAGTTGAGCTAAATTTTGGTTATGACTTTGGAAACAAGTTAACGGCCACTGTGGATGTTGAATATCAAAATGCTGCTGAAGGTGTGGATATAGAACAAGCTTTTATTTCTTACGCCATATCAGACAGTTTCAGTATTAAAGCGGGTCGCTTTTTAAGTTATTCAGGCTGGGAAACAGAAGAGCCAACGGGATTATTCCAATACTCAGGTACGGGTTATGCCCAGTATTTTTACGGTTATTATCAACAAGGTGTATCTGCTTTATATAGCGGTGACAAATTTTCAGTCGCAGTGTCTGTAGTTAACGATTTAGCCGGCCCACAATCCACAGATACAGAGCACCCAGGCATAGAAACTATGGTTGCCTTTATGCCTACTGAAAACTTTACTGTTAAGGGTTTTTATTCAGTAGATGGCGATACTAAGATGCTAAACACTTGGGCTGCTTATTCTGCTGATGCCTTAACCTTAGCAGTTGAATACAACTCCTCTGAAGACACAGCTTTCGCGGGAAGCGAAGCTGATGGTTATCTTTTGATGGCAAATTACGCTTTCGAATCTTTTGGCATGACCCTGCGTTACCACGATTATGAAGTTGAAGATGCAGCTGGCGTTTCTTTTGAAGATGCTAGTGGTATCACTATCTCACCTAGTTTTTCAGTAAACGACAACCTTCTTATGGTGTTTGAGTACCGCATGGACGAAGTAAACGATGTAGATGTTGATTACATAGCGGTTGAAGCCTTGATTACTTTCTAAATAAGCACTTTCTAAATAGCACATTTTATACCGTGCTTTTTAACCATTTATAAAAATAACCTCGAATCTATAAACAGGAAAACATAATGAAATTTAAAAAACTTCTTGTTGCTAGTTCAATCATTGCTAGCAGCTTAATCACTCAGGTATCTATCGCCGCAGACACTATCAAAGTGGGTGTTCTACATTCTTTATCAGGCACCATGGCCATCAGTGAAACCACACTGAAAGACACCGTCTTGATGATGATCGAAAAACAAAATAAAAAAGGTGGCATCTTAGGCAAAAAGCTTGAGGCAGTTGTGGTTGACCCTGCATCGAACTGGCCGCTATTTGCAGAGAAAACTCGTGAATTATTAGCTAAAGACAAAGTTGATGTTATTTTTGGTTGCTGGACTTCGGTATCACGTAAGTCAGCGTTACCTGTGCTCGAAGAACTCAATGGTTTGTTGTTTTACCCAGTGCAATACGAAGGTGAAGAATCCTCTAAAAACGTATTTTACACCGGCGCTGCGCCTAACCAACAAGCTATACCAGCTGTTGATTATTTAATGAATGACATAGGTGCAACACGTTGGGTATTAGCGGGTACTGACTATGTTTACCCACGTACTACCAACAAGATCCTTGAAGCATATTTATTAGCAAAAGGTGTAAAAGCTGAAGATATCATGATCAACTACACACCTTTTGGTCATTCTGATTGGCAAGGTATAGTGTCGGATATTAAAACTTTTGGTTCACAAGGCAAAAAAACCGCAGTGGTATCCACTATCAACGGTGATGCCAACATCCCTTTCTACAAAGAATTAGGTAACCAAGGCATATCTGCTGAAGATATTCCTGTTATTGCTTTCTCTGTAGGTGAAGAAGAGTTATCTGGTTTTGATACAGCTCCTTTAGTTGGTCACTTAGCTGCTTGGAACTACTTCCAAAGTGTCGAATCTGAAGCCAACGACACATTTATCGCCGATTGGAAAAAGTACATAGGTGATGAAAAACGTGTCACTAATGACCCAATGGAAGCCACTTATATCGGTTTTGAAATGTGGGTGAAAGCCGTTGAAAAAGCCGGTACCACTGAAGTAGATGCAGTTGAGCAAGCCTTAATTGGTGTAGCTGTACCTAACTTAACAGGTGGTACTGCTGTTATGAATGCTAATCATCACCTATCTAAGCCTGTACTTATTGGTGAAATCCAAGACGACGGTCAATTCGAAGTGGTATGGGAAACCCCAGACACTGTAATTGGTGACGCTTGGTCAAACTTTTTACCTAGCTCTAAAAACCTCATCTCTGATTGGACTGCACCCGTTAGCTGCGGAAACTTTGATGTGAAAACAGCCAAGTGTTCTGGTCAAAATTTCTAAGTTTTATGTGTGAGTACAGCGACTGGTAAGCTTTAAAATTAATACAGTCCCTGGTTGTTCGGCTTCTTGTTTTTTCAGGGGAAGCCGGACTTTTTTATTTCAAACTAACCACATGGCAAGGAATAGGTAATGCTCCGAATATTTTTACTATTGCTGCTTTTAGCCATAGCTGGGCAAAGTTATGCACTTAAAGCAAGCCCAAGTACACAAGCCAGTTCAGAATTCAGCTCGCTGGTTAATCAGTTGCACAAGACCAAATTAAGAAAAATGGCCCCCCTTATAAAGCAAATATCCCTAACTAAAACGCCATTAACACGCAACGTATTACAATTTATGCTCGATGGCGATCTCTATTTCTTAAAGGACAATAAACAACTAGTCCGCGCTCAAGTAGTCGCTAATGATCTATATCAATTAACTGATGTATTGACGGCAGAGCCACTGCCAGAAGTTAAAAAATCTAAGTTATCTAAAATCAAAACCAACAACAGATTACGCAGTACCTTGCGCAGCATGATTGCCAAAATCGACTTAACTGACGAAAACAAACAGGTACGCTTAGAAGCAGTACAACAATTACTCAGTTCACCTAGTAAAGAGTCAACGGCTATCATCACCGAGCTAATTGACGACGAAAAAGATCAAGATGTACAAGCTTTAATGGCTACGACTTTATCTTTGCAACAGCTTAAAGACGGTGACCTTGATGAAAAAATTGAATCTTTGAAACAACTTAGTGGTTCATTAGAGCCCACAGTCAAAAACGAGGTCGTAAAGTTATTGGCCAAGCTGCCTGAAAAAGAACTCACTGCAGAGCAACAAAGTCTCAAAGTCGCCTTAGCCACGACACTAGAAGAAATCGAAAATCAGGCAAGTTTCTATGGCGCAGTAGAAACGGTATTCTTTGGCTTAAGCCTAGGCTCGGTCTTGTTATTGGCGGCCATTGGTTTAGCTATTACCTTTGGGGTGATGGGCGTGATTAATATGGCACACGGCGAAATGATCATGTTAGGTGCTTATACAACTTACGTTATTCAAATAGCCTTTCCGTCGCTTATTGAATATTCATTACTGATTGCGGTACCGGCGGCATTTATTGTGTCTGGGAGTGTGGGGATCCTCATCGAGCGAGGTGTAATCCGCTTTTTAAAAGGCCGACCACTTGAAACTCTGCTAGCCACCTTTGGTATCAGTTTAATATTACAACAGTTGGTGAGAAGTGTTTTCTCGCCTTTAAACCGCCAAGTTATTAGTCCTGAATGGATGAGTGGTTCTTGGCAAATCAATCCTATTTTTTCTCTCACCTTCAATCGTTTGTACATCATACTATTTTCTATTTTTGTGTTTGTTTCACTACTGCTGATCATTAAAAAAACCTCTTTAGGTTTGCATGTCCGCGCAGTATCCCAAAACCGCGATATGGCACGGGCGTTAAGTATCAAAAGTAACAAGGTAGATGCTATTACCTTTGGCCTTGGCTCTGGTATTGCCGGTGTAGCAGGCGTGGTGTTAAGTCAATTAACCAACGTGGGACCCAACCTAGGCCAGGCTTACATCATCGACTCTTTCTTGGTGGTGGTATTTGGCGGCGTAGGTAATTTGTGGGGCACATTGGTGGCAGCTATGTCACTTGGACTCACCAATAAGTTCCTTGAGCCAGTAACAGGCTCAGTATTGGCCAATATCATAGTACTGGTTGGTTTGGTGTTGTTTATTCAAAAACGTCCCAAAGGACTATTTCCACAAAAAGGGCGGTCTACAGACTAATGAAAACACAAATAACACAAGACAGCGCCAAGCCGTCACTTTTTCCAAGTCGAAATCCGCTGCACCTGACTATTGGCATATTGTTGATAACAACCTTATTGGTCACTTTAGGCAATTTGATATTTCCTGAGTCGTCGGCGCTTCATGTTAGCGACTATAGCGTTAGCTTATTAGGTAAATACTTATGTTATGCCTTGCTTGCCTTAGCAGTAGATTTAGTCTGGGGTTATTGCGGCATTTTAAGCTTGGGACATGGAGCATTTTTTACTTTAGGTGGTTATGCCATGGGCATGTACCTGATGCGCCAAATTGGTGATCGCGGTGTATACGGCAACCCTGACTTACCAGACTTTATGGTATTCCTAAACCTAACAGAACTACCTTGGTTTTGGGCTGGCTCCGACAGCATTGTGTGGATGGTATGTATGGTATTTTTAGGCCCTGGATTATTAGCCTTTATTTTTGGTACTTTGGCATTTCGTTCACGGGTGAGCGGGGTGTACTTATCGATTATGACGCAGGCTATGACTTATGCACTGATGTTGGCTTTTTTCCGCAACGAAATGGGCTTTGGCGGCAACAACGGCTTAACCGACTTTAAAGAGATTTTTGGCTTCTCTTTACAATCTCCACATACCAAATTAGGCCTATTTATCGCCACGGCTGTTATCTTGGCATTGGCCTATTGTTTATGTCACTTTATCGTGAAATCGAAAATGGGCAGGGTGGTCACGGCCATTCGTGATGCAGAAAGCCGAGTCAGGTTTGTGGGTTATAAACCCGAGCATTACAAAGTATGGATTTTTGTAGTGTCAGCTATGCTTGCAGGTCTTGCTGGTGCTTTGTATGTTCCTCAAGTAGGCATTATTAACCCAGGTGAGTTTTCACCATTGAACTCTATTGAAATGGTAATTTGGGTTGCCGTGGGTGGCAGAAACTCTTTATATGGTGCGATTATCGGCGCGATTATTGTCAGCTACGCTAAAACCCGCTTTACCGCCATCATGCCCGAAGCCTGGTTGTTTGCCTTAGGTGGTTTATTTGTACTGGTCACTTTGTTGTTACCTAAAGGTATTGCAGGGCTCATACCCAGTATCAAACAAAAATTCACCAAAACTGCTGCCGTAACAGCGGATAAAACGGAGGCAAACTCATGACAGTTGATAAAGCAGGTTCGCCGTTAACAGCCAGTGAAAACATTGTACCCGATACCCGTCATGGGGTGATTTTATATGTGGAAGACGTCAACCTAAGTTTTGATGGTTTTAAGGCACTAAATAACTTAAATCTATACATTAACGATGGTGAATTACGCTGCCTAATTGGTGCCAATGGTGCCGGTAAAACTACGTTAATGGACGTAATCACAGGCAAAATACGGCCCGATAGTGGCAAGGTAAACTTTGGCCAAAAAGTCGATTTATTACAATTAGACGAGTCTGAGATTGCGCGGGCCGGTATTGGCCGTAAATTCCAAAAACCCACAGTATTTGAAGAATTGTCGGTGTTTGAAAATATCGAATTAAGCCTCAAGGGTAACAAAGGTATTTGGACGGCACTATTTCACAAATTATCTGGCGAGCAAAAAGATCGCATCGGCGAAATTTTACACACTATTGGCTTAATTCCTGAGTGTTATTATCCCGCAGGAAGATTGTCCCATGGACAAAAACAGTGGCTGGAAATCGGCATGTTATTAGCCGCCGAACCTAGGGTGCTGTTAGTGGATGAGCCAGTAGCGGGCATGACAGGTCAAGAAACAGAACGCACTGCGGAATTACTCACCTCTTTGGCAGGCGATCATTCTGTAGTGGTGGTTGAGCACGATATGGCTTTTGTGCGTTCAATCGCCAGAAAAGTATCAGTATTACACCAAGGTTCAGTATTGGCAGAAGGGTCTATGGCTGAAATTCAAGCCAACCCCGATGTTATCCGTGTGTATTTAGGTGAGGAGCAAGGCTAAGATGATCACATTAAATGCAGTGAATCAAAAATATGGCGGCACCCAGATTTTGTGGGACTTGGACTTAGCCATTAAACCAGGCTCTCGCACCTGTATTATGGGTCGAAATGGTGTAGGTAAAACTACATTGTTAAAAACTATTATGGGACTGTTACCTATTAGTTCTGGCAAACTATCCTTTGGTGACAGAGATATCAGTAACAGTTCAGTTGAATTACGTCCGGATATTGGTATAGGCTATGTTCCACAAGGGCGGCATATTTTTCCTCAGTTAACGGTCGAAGAAAACTTAACAGTTAGCTTAAACTGCAAACGTCAAACCAGTAAAATCATACCAGAACATGTATTTGAACTGTTTCCAGTATTAAAGGAAATGTTGCATAGACGTGGTGGTGATTTATCAGGCGGACAACAACAGCAACTTGCAATTGGACGAGCCTTAGTTCTCAATCCAGAAGTACTTATTTTGGACGAACCAAATGAAGGTATTCAACCGAATATTGTGCAACTTATTCGCGACGTTTTACTCAAATTAAACAAAGAGCAGGGCATGACCATCATTTTGGTCGAACAAAAATTACCTTTCGCCCGAGCAGTGGGTGAAGAGTTTGTATTAATGGAAAAAGGCCAAGTGATATCGTCTGGCCCCATGACAGGTCTAACAGATGAGTTGGTCGGTCAATATTTAGCAGTTTAATATAGCCATATTAATAGCTCTCTACTTTAGGTAACAGATGACAGAAGCAGCAAGAGACATAGTAAAAAGTCAGTGGTTAGCTAGCTTAGAGTTGCAGTTAGGCCATTCAACTTATGGCACACAACTGACTAAAACCAAACGCTGCGGGCCCTTGACCATTCAAAAAGCCTTTTATCCAGAAGGTCGAGATTGCGCACATTTGTATTTGTTGCATCCACCAGCAGGCATAGTCTCAGGCGATGAACTTCATATTGGCATCGAAGTGCTGCAAAAGGCGCATACTTTGGTTACCACTCCTGGAGCAAACCGCTTTTACCGGGCTCGCACCGACTTGTCGATTGGTGATCCTAAACAAATTCAAATCACCCAAATTGATTTGGATGCTGGCGCTAAGTGTGAACATTTCCCCCTTGAAACTTTGGTATATAATCAAGCTAATGGGGTCAATAATGTCGAAGTCAGGTTACATAATTCTAGCGTGTATTGTGGTTGGGATATGACCTGTTTAGGCTTGCCTAGTTCGAACGAAGACTTTACCGCTGGGCGTTTTACTCAGCTAAATACCCTTTATCGTGATGACATCTTGATCTACCACGATAAAGTATTGATTGAGCCACAAAGCAATATTCAGCATCATGCAGCTGGATTAGCCGGTAATACTGTATTTGGTACCTTCTTGGCCTATGCGCCTAGCGACCAAGTAAGTAACGAGCAAAGAATACTGCTAATTGAACAGTTAAGATCGGTAGTTGAACAACACTCTGCCAGCTCATTGATCAGTATTACCGACATTAGGCAACTATTGGTCATGCGTTATTTGGGACAACAAGCCCATCAATGCAAAGATTTATTCATAGAGTTATGGAAATTAGTACGTCCTTTGTATATTGATAAACAAGGCATACAACCCAGAATTTGGTTTACCTAAAGTCAGGTTTTATTAAACCTAGATTACAATATTGAGATTAATATGGATTTATTACCTAGAGAAAAAGACAAACTTCTACTATTTACAGCGGCCTTGTTGGCTGAGCGCCGCTTAAAACGTGGGGTAAAGCTGAATTATCCTGAAGCCATGGCCTATATTTCCATGGAAATTATGGAAGGCGCTAGAGACGGCAGAACAGTAGCAGAAATGATGGATTATGGGCGTACTTTGTTAACCCGAGATCAGGTCATGGAAGGTATTCCAGAACTCATCGCAGAAGTGCAAGTTGAAGCTACTTTCCCCGATGGCACTAAGTTAGTCACAGTGCACAACCCCATTGTTTAAAAACAAAGAAAATAGAGAGCGCAACAGATGATCCTAGGCGAAATCAAAACAGACTCGGGCGAGCGTTTACTCAATGTGGGTCGCGAAAAATTAGCCGTTACCGTTGCCAACTCAGGCGACAGACCCATTCAAGTGGGCTCCCATTATCATTTTTATGAAACCAACGCTGCGCTGACCTTTGATCGTGAAAAGTGCAAAGGTTATCGCCTCGATATCACGTCAGGCACAGCAGTACGTTTTGAGCCAGGACAAGAGCGCGAAGTCACACTGGTACCTTTTGCTGGAAAACGCAGGGTGTATGGATTTAGAGCCTTAGTACAAGGAGCATTATAATTATGGCAAGTATAGATAAACACTCTTATGCCCATATGTTTGGCCCAACAGTAGGCGACAGAGTGCGTCTAGCGGATACCGATTTGTGGCTTGAAGTAGAACAAGACGCCACAACCTATGGCGAAGAAGTCAAATTCGGCGGTGGTAAAGTTATTCGTGATGGTATGGGTCAAAGCCAAGCCTCATGCAAAGAAACGCCAGATTTAGTGATCACCAACGCTTTGATTGTTGATCACTGGGGCATAGTGAAAGCAGATATAGGCATCAAAGATGGCCGTATAGCCATAATAGGCAAAGCAGGTAACCCTGATATCCAAGACAACATTGATATCGAAATTGGCCCAGGTACTGAAATCATTGCCGGCGAAGGTCAAATACTCACGGCTGGTGGCATAGACGCCCATATTCATTTTATCTGCCCACAACAAATCGACGAAGCCTTAATGTCGGGTGTCACTACTATGATAGGCGGCGGTACAGGTCCCGCAACAGGTACCAATGCCACAACGTGTACGCCTGGGCCTTGGAATATTCACAAAATGTTGCAAGCCACTAATGACTTTCCCATGAATTTTGGTTTTTTAGGCAAAGGCAACGCGAGTTTACCTATAGCATTAGAAGAACAGATTGAAGCCGGTGTTTGTGGCTTAAAACTCCATGAAGACTGGGGCACCACACCCGCAGCTATAGACAACTGTTTGTCAGTTGCTGAGAGATACGATGTACAAATCGCAATTCATACCGACACCTTAAATGAATCAGGTTTTGTCGAAGATACTATAGGTGCCTTTAAAGGCCGCACTATTCATACTTACCATACAGAAGGTGCGGGTGGCGGCCACTCCCCAGATATAATTCGTGCTTGCGGCGAACCTAATGTATTGCCATCGTCGACTAATCCAACGCGCCCTTATACCATCAATACTATTGATGAACATTTGGATATGTTGATGGTTTGCCATCATCTCGACCCATCTATTCCCGAAGATATTGCCTTTGCCGATTCACGTATTCGTAAAGAGAGCATTGCCGCCGAAGACATCATGCATGATCTTGGTGCCATCAGTATGATTGCCTCTGATTCACAAGCCATGGGCCGGGTAGGGGAGATGATCACCCGTACTTGGCAAACGGCACACAAGATGAAACAACAAAGAGGGCCCTTAGCTCCAGATACTGAGCGAAATGATAATTTCAGGATCAAACGTTATATCGCCAAATACACTATCAATCCAGCCATCAGTCACGGCATTAGCCACGAAGTAGGCTCAATTGAAGTGGGTAAATTGGCAGATTTAGTTTTGTGGAAACCGGCATTTTTTGGCATTAAGCCCTCGATGATCCTCAAATCAGGTTTTATTGCTGCCGCACCTATGGGTGATGCCAATGCGTCTATCCCTACGCCGCAACCTGTTTATTATCGCCCTATGTTTGGTTCATTTGGATTAGCTTCGGCTAAAATATCTATGACCTTTATGTCTAAGGCTTCTATTGATTTAGGTGTACCAGAAAAAGTAGGCATGACCCGTATGGTGGGGGAATGTAAAAACACTCGAAATATCGGCAAAGACGATATGATCCACAATAACTGGCAACCCAATATTGAAGTCGACGCACAGACCTATGAGGTACGTGCCAATGGTGAGTTACTCACCTGTGAACCCGCTACTGTATTGCCATTAGCCCAGCGTTATTGCTTATTTTAGGAATGAATTAAAACATGTTAAAAGCATTTGAACGCCTTTCTCATAGTCATGACCCCATTGATGATTCAGTGACTTTGGATCATGACACTCGTAAAAAGGCACGTATTAAGATCAGCACCGACCAAGGTCAGGAACTGGGCATTTTTATGCAACGTGGTCACCCATTGCTGGTGGGCGAAGTATTAAAAACCGAATGTGGCCTACTGATTGAAGTAAAAGGCAAAACAGAAGAGGTTTCCACCGCAATAGCCACAGACTGGATGGACTTCAGCCGTATTTGTTATCACTTAGGAAATCGTCACACATCTTTGCAAATTGGCGAGTTGTGGGTGCGTTTTAAACCTGATCATGTGTTAGAAGAGTTAGCTGAAAATTACGGGTTATCGATTAACCGCACAGCCGCGATATTTGAACCAGAAAACGGAGCCTATGGAAGCCAAAGTCACGGTCACGGCCACAGTCATTCCCATTCACATGACTGAAAACAGGATGAGTCAAAACCCTTTGCGCCTTAACAGGTTGCTACAGCTATGCAGTGCCAATTTGCCTGTAGGTGGATTTTCGTTCTCCCAAGGTTTGGAATATGCAGTGGAAATGGGCTGGATCAATAACGCTAAATCGACCCAAGAGTGGATCAGTTTTAACTTAAATCAGTCTATTGCTTATACTGATTTAGCTTTGTTAAACCGTTTACAAAAATCCTTGGTAGAAGATGACTTTGGCAGTTTTCATAAATGGAACCAACACGCATTAGCCTGCCGTGAAAGTAACGAATTGTATTTAGCTGATGTAGCTATGGGTAAAGCGTTGATGCGTTTGCTTAAAGATATTCAAGGCATAGATAGTCAGCACTATGTGGAATTAATCAAAGAAAGAGAAATCAGTTTTGTGAGCGCCTTTGCTTTAAGTGCCTACTTGTTTGGCCTTGACTTAAACGCTGCGCAAAGTGGCTTTTGTTGGGCTTACATCGACAACCAGGTGGCAGCCGCAACTAAATTAGTACCGTTAGGCCAAACTCAAGGGCAAAACCTGTTGTTTGAGTTAACCGAACAAGTTGAACAAGCCATCGAACTGGCCAATCAACTAGATGATGAAAATATTGGCGCTAGTTTACCGCGCTTAGCCATGGCCAGCGCTTGGCACGAAACCCAATACACACGCTTGTTTCGGTCCTAGACAAATAACCTAATAAATTTAATTAAAAAAGAAGTGAATAATGACAAAAAACAAACAAATTTTACGTATCGGTGTAGGTGGCCCAGTAGGCTCAGGTAAAACGGCACTATTACGCATGATATGCCTTGAACTCAGAGACAAATACGACATGGCCGTGGTCACTAACGATATTTATACCCGTGAAGATGCCGAGTTTTTAACTCATCATGGCGCGTTATCGGCAGACCGTATTTTAGGTGTAGAAACAGGCGGTTGCCCGCACACAGCGATCCGCGAAGATGCTTCGATGAACTTAGCTGCCATTGATGACTTACAAGAACGCCACCCCAATTTAGACTTTGTACTAGTAGAAAGCGGCGGCGACAACCTAAGCGCCACCTTTAGCCCAGAATTATCCGACTTAACCTTATACGTGATTGACGTATCAGCCGGAGATAAGATCCCCCGTAAAGGTGGCCCAGGCATTACTAAGTCAGACTTATTGATCATCAACAAAATAGATTTAGCTGAGTTGGTAGGGGCCTCGTTAGACGTCATGGCTCGTGATGCTAAGAAAATGCGCGGTGACAAACCTTTTGTTTTCAGTAATATGAAAACCAAACAAGGCCTAGACGACATCATCCAATTTATTGAAAAAGAAGGCATGCTGCAGATATAAAGCAGCCCTTCATTAACCCTATTGATATCTATTAATTAAGGAAGCACCATGAAATACCTATTAACCTTGTTTTGCCTTATCGTCACTAGTAGCGCCATGGCACACGAAGATCATGCTCTTGGAGAAAGTCTTCACTTTGCCTACCACATCGCTTTTTGGAGCTTATGTGCACTGGTTGCTTATAAAGGATTTGTTTGGTTTAAAGCGAGAAGCAATCGTAAATCTGAGTAAAAGCATGCGCTGTCGCTTACTGGCATCCATGCCAGTTTTTGACTCGAATCCCTTCGAGCCAGTTACTCTTTCTTCTGCAGCTAAGAAAGAGTAACCAGAAAGAAGCCGCTCGAGGGCAATGCTCTTCATCCGATTATTTTGTGAATTAAGCAGGTCGTTTGCACTTGCTCCCTGCAATGGCAAACTCAATTAGCATCCTTGCTAATTGCCCTACTGAATTCACAAAATAACCGGCGAGCCTTGAGTCGAGGGTAAGTCAAAAGCATCGGCGTTGCCGTTAGTGAAAATCAAATGTTTTGAACCCGCAGGTTTTATATATTCACCACTAACGCCGTTAGAACCTGCACAGCGTGCGTAGCGGATTTTTGGGTATTGTAAAAGGAGCGTAGCATACTGTGTCAGGTTGCTAGATTGTTATATTTCACTGCCCCACCCCCTCTTTATAATTGTCTCTTTATCAATATGGTAATAGTCGTCACATGCGGCTATGAGCCTATCCGGGGCTTTTTGAACAGTGCTTACAATGGCAGTCTTACAGCCAAAATCTTCAACTCGCTTTATTGCAAAAGTGAAGTCCGAATCATTTGAAAAAACAACAGCGTATTGGCAGTTTTTAGTTGCTGCGTGGTATACCAAATCTGCGACAAGCAAGGCATCAACCCCTTTTTCCTTAATAGATCCATCACCTCTCGCTATCGAATGTCCCAGTACAATTCGACATCGCCCAAATGCTTCTTCGCCATGAATGAGCTTTGCCTTATTTAATTTTTCTTCGGAAGTATAAAAGTAAACTCTTAAAACCTGCCTTCCTGCGCAGGCTATAGCCGCAATACTATAAAAGTCGTTGACCTTTATACGTTCAGAGTGAAGTCTATTCAGCAGGTTCGATCCATCAATGAATACAATAGCTTTTTCAAAAGCCTGTGGTGGATATGGCTGAGGAAAGGCGGGGCTGTCTGCATTCGAAATCACTATTTACTCTCCTGTAATATAACAATTTAATAGAAGGCGTGACGCCCGTTTAGTTTTTTTCACTGCGCCTTCTATCACGATTATAATTTTGTTCACATTAGCCCAATTTATTAACCTTATCAACGTGTTAATAAAAATCACTTTTTTCAGATAGGGGGAAAGAGGGCACGCAGTGCTCAGTCCTCTTTCAAGACTATGAATGCCTAATTCCACCTATACAAACACCCACTCAATAATATGATGATAAAAACTGATGCCAAATATGACATTAAAAGGGAACGTAAGCCCCAAGGAAGCCAGCATGGCTAGTCCAATATCAGCATCATTAATGCTGCTTTTTATTGCCGCTGGTGCAGCAATATATGAAGCACTAGCCACCAAGCTAGCTAAAATCAATGTTGTTCCTACCCCCAACCCCATTACATAACCAGTTGCTATACCGAGTAAAGCTAATATGCTGGGGGCCAGTAGAGCAAAAGCTAACAAGCGCCAATGTTTAAAGGGTATAGGCTGTAAGGTAGCTGCCGCCACTAAGCCCATTTCTAATAGGAACAATGCCAACACAGCTTTAAAAATACCAGTAAATAACTCGGTTACTTCGCTGCCGGTTTGGTAACCGTACATAAAACCTATGATCACGCCGCCTAATAGTAAAATCACCCCTCTATTAGTAAAGGACTCATGCCATAAATTTCCCATGCTAGTGGCAGCCGTATCAGTTTGATAACGTCGATACAGCAACAAACCAACCACAATTGCTGGAAGTTCTAATAACACTAAATACAAAGTCACTTCTGGAGCGACTGCAAGGTGGTTTGTTTCCACGTAAGCCAATGCCACGGCAAAAGTACCGGCACTAACTGAGCCATAGTGCGCCGCAATACTGGCACTGTCAGCTAGTGATAAGTGCACTAACTTTCTCAGTACCGGGAATAACAACAGCGGCACAATGCCACCTAAGGCAGCAACTAATAAAAGCTCAGGTACTAGTTCCCAGCTTAAGTTTCCATGTAAAGCCATGCCTCCTTTGAGACCGATGGTTAACATCAGTAATAAACTCATGGTGTCGTAGGTAGCTTTAGGGACTTTTAAATCGGAGCGAACTAAACCAGCAATTAGTCCAAGTAAAAAAAACATGACAACAATGTCAGGCATAACACTCTCTTATAACTCTAAATATTTATTGTCCTAGAATAAAGCCAAAACTCAAGGTTACAACAACAAAATTGTTGGAGTTTTGTTAATGAACTTGGCATTCAATTTTTTGTGCCTTTCAAAAATTGATTAACTCCGCCAGTTCATTACAAAATCTTTTTTGCGTTTAGCTGCCCAAATACAGGGCATGGCAATAATTGCGGCCGATATTAAGACTTTCCGCATCCATTTATCCTCTGGATACACCTCAAAATAATATAGATTGCCATAAAATACGATCATCGATACCAAGACAAACCATACCGAATGCAAGCTTAGGGTTGCGGTTTTATGTTACTTTGAATTTATTTTTTTCTAATTTATTTAAGAATGGTTTGAATCTACTGCTGTTGGGAAACTGCACGTCAGAGCTAACTTGTTGACTTGGTTGTGGTGTCTTTACTTCACAATAATTTTCGTTACGGGCTGTTTGGCATGATAAGAAACAAAAGTAATAGCTCTATTGTGAGCCACTCGCAGTACATAGGTTTTAACACTGCTGTCGCCTTTGAATTTTTCTAATGCTTGCCACACGGCCTAATAAGGCAGCATGCTCTTGTAAAACTTGGCGAAAGTCCATGCTCAAGTGACTAAACAAGATTTATGAACCACTTACCAATTAGGATTTTTGTGCACGCTTACTAAATGGTAGCGGCAATTTCCCCATAGCAACCGCATTGCCTAACAATACAACTGCAACACCAATAAAAGCTTCTACATGCCATTGATAACCTTCAAATATAGTCGATAATATCAAAGCAATTATGGGATAAACCAACACCACATAAGCTGCTTTATCTGAGCCCATTTGTTTAACTAGTTGCATATAGCCACCAAACGCTAAAACCGAACCAAATACCGACAAATAAAACATCGAATAATAATAATTGGGGTTGGTTGGCAAACTAAACTCAGCACCATTAAACATGGCCGCAGAGAATATAAAGATAACCCCGTAACTCATGGCCCAGAAGTTCATTTGAATAACAGGTGTGCCATGATCAAGGATACGCTCAGAGATAACATTGCCCAAAGAAGCAAAAAAGAACGAGGAAAAAGCTAAGCTGATACCTAATAGCAGATATTGATTAGCACTGACTTTAGCAAACTCAGGTAAGAATATTAAACCTATGCCAAACATACCTAAGGTTGCCCCTATCATGACTTCTTTACGAATGGGTTTCTTCAATAAAACTCGTCGCAACAATACGTTGATATACACCATTCCTGAACTCATTAAGGCCACAATCGCACTAATAATGTATTGTTGGCTTTGATATAAAAGTGTGTAATCAAGGGTATATAAACATAATCCGACACCAGCCATTTTGATGTGAATATGCCTAGGTAAACTTAACGATAACTTTTTGATTTTGCAGTAGATAAATAGAATAACTGCAGCAATAAAGAATCGATAGGCAACTGAAAGAGTAGGGTCGACTTCACCAAACTGATAGGTAATAGCCAACCAAGTTGAACCCCAAATAAGCACCACGACAGAGAAAAGAACAGGGTTAGACAATGGTTTATTACTCTTGATGAAAGGTTATACTAGTGACAAGTTTACCCAGTAAATAAGAATAAGTGACTACCTAATGAAAAAAATATTGTTGTCTGCCGCCATGCTCATTGTTGTTTTAGTGGCTATTTTGTTTTATCGCGCCAACAGCGTTTTTGAAAACAACCAATACCAGGTCACAAAATCTCTTACCCCTATCACATTAGATGAAAGCGCAGCATTGGATAG
>TARA_R110002153_G_scaffold232400_1_pt1 | contig 17786 bp, 15 predicted proteins | sample TARA_R110002153 | Tara Oceans TARA_R110002153 (sample SAMEA4398193) | marine metagenome | biome: Polar Biome; feature: [SRF] surface water layer (ENVO:00010504); material: water (ENVO:00002006), including particulate matter (ENVO:01000060) such as... | depth 5 m
TGTAACCTTATTTTAAATGAGACTGAGTATCAATAAAATTATTAGTCGAACATCTCTTTGATGTAGTCGTCAATCACTGGTGCCCAATAATTAGCTGTAGGCACCCCGTAAACGGAAGCCGCCGCCGTAGTGTAGTCTCCGTTTACCATATGGGTCAGTGGTGCCAGCATCACCATTGTTGGGCGAGAGAGGAATCTTGCCATTTGGTCATCTCCCATTAGCTTCGCTGTCATACCTTCTGCTAGTCCCGAAAAGAAGGGGATACCCCCCATTACTTGGCTTGTCCCGTAGCGTGCGCTGTCTTGAACCCACTGCTCAAACCTATCCTCTGGCGGATTCTTTGTCCCCAGTAACTCCTTTAGCCAGTCATTAGGAATGTCTGTAAGTCCCAGAAATAGCGAACTCAGGAAAACGGGATACGCAGCAAACAGGATAGCTTCCTGTATTCTATTGTCCTTTAGCTGCGTAATTGAATACCCAAGGTTCCCCATTCGGTTCATATCCGCAGTGAACGTAGTCATCTGACGCAAGAAACTTCCAGATGAAAAAATCAATGGCACTTGGTCAACTCGACCCGCTGGGAAAAACGTGTTAATTAGGTGGTTTCCTGCTGAGACAGCTTCCGGTTCTGTATCTCCGTTGTTCTTGGCCTGAATATATCCCATGTTCCAGGCCATAGCTGTTGTTCCCATGTCCATAGCGGTGTATAGCATGTAAGCCTTTTCTTGGGCTTTCTTTATCTTACTGCTTGCGTATTTCTGAAACTTAGACTCGGAAAGTTCACCGATTTCAATTCGGGATTCATGTGGGCGAGCTTTCATTAGGTTGCTCTTGGCTTGCGCCCGTTGAACGTATTCCCGCATCAAGTCAGGTCTGCTCACTACGGATAACCATACCCCCGCATCTACTTCTTTCTTTAGAGCAATCATAGGCGCGGCAACCTTGGCGTATGAACCCACATTAACAGACACATAGAACGCGCTGACGTTTGTGCGAAGCATAGATGCGTATTTTGCCCAAGGGTCTGACGGTGGCTGAAATTTTCCGCGTGCTACACGATTCACGTATTCACGCATAAATTTATTGATATTTGGGTCTACCTTATCAATCTCCCTCACGAACCCCTTGTCAGATAAAAGTGCTTCAGCTTCCATCATGCTGCTATGCATATGGATAGCGTGCTCAGAAACGAAGTTAGAATGCATTGCCGCTGAGATGAAGTCCATTTCCGCAAAGCCAATCTTTGATCCCTTACGCTCCTTCTGGTTATTCATACGGAGTCGCTGTCTGTTTCCAAAGTCCTGAAAGATTGAACTGAACGCATCTCCGTCTACGAGGTTAATAATAGCCATATAACGCTCTTCTTTAGGCATTGGGATACCCATGCGCTCCTCGTAAAGCTCGCTCATACGAGGAAACATGACGTTATCGTTGTAGTCTAAGATCATGTCTACCAGGGACTTATATGAATCTGGTAGAGTTTCTGTGACTTCTGCAAGCCCTTCGCTTCCTATTTTTCTTCCGCCGTATTCTGTATTCACGGCGTGTCTTACGCTCGCTCTATTCTGGCTGTGGGAATACAAGAACATAGCCTGTGAAACATTGAGAGAGCGTCCATTGAGTTCCATCAACTCTATGTTCCCAATGTCCTCTAGGTTGATTCCGAGTTCTTTAGCCCTGTTCTCAACCATGTGCTTAAAATCATGCTGCATGACTGTGCCATCCGAAAAGTGATCACTCATTTTATCGAACCACTTTGTGATTCTGCCACGCTTTTTGCCGCTAAGGATTGTGCCTACGGTTTGGTAACTGATGAGGTGCGACTTGAGTTCATTCCATGCATCTTTAAAGAAGCTCTTCTGGCGATCTGCTTCTGCTGGGTTCTGTAGCTTATCGCCTTTCTTTACGCGCTCCTTGTTTCTGTTCTGAACTTCTGTCTTTAGGTTGGCGACAATAGATTTGTTTTTAGTCCTCCTTAATTGTTTCTGTAGCGTCCAAACATCAACCCCCTCATTGTGTACACGTTCTAATTGGCTAAGGTATGACTCATACTCTGACGCGGTGAGTCCCTCCTCGTTCACATTATAATACGCACTCTCAATAAAAAGTTGATTATCCTCATCTGTTAACTGGTAATTCTCTGACTCTTGCTTCCCCCGTAAAACCTCTAGACGATCAAGAACATCGTTGCGAGTGCTGCCATCCCCAAATCCCATCAGGTCAAGGAGTCGTTCAGTTTGTTTTAGGTTTTTTCTTCCAGACTTATTTCCGCCCTTAGCAGCTTCGATTTCTTTTTGAAGAGTTTTTGCCCTGCCAAGAAAATTAGCCTTGGCCTCTTTGAGTCTGAACTTATCAACCTTTTGAAGGATTTCATCCTGAACATTTTTAAGGAAAGCTTCTTGCGCTTTTTCTGAATATCTATTGGCAAGCCCCTTGAACCTCTTAGTCAAAGTCCCTCTAATTGAAGTTGGAATACTGCTGACTAAATCAGACAAGGATTTCACGTTGTCCCTGAAGCTTTGCCCTTCGGCTCGCATCTTCTGAATAACATCAATGCGCTTTTTGACCTCGCTCCCTAGCTTTTCTTCAGCGTCCTGCTTGACTCGGCTAAATTTTTTTGCCTTCTTCTCAAGCTCTTTCTGTATGCGCTGAGTCGGAAGGGTTTCTTCTATAATAGAAATAAGCTTGCTGAGTTCTCCAGTGTATTTTTTTCCAGAACCAACAGCCATTCTAGTAGCTTCTGCAATTACCTTTTCTTTGAGTTCTTTTGGCAGTGACTCAACAACCTTCGCAACATTGTCTTTGGTTAATCTGGAGTCATTTACATCTGCATATTCTTTCAGCGTATCTATTAGTGCATCTGGGTTTTGTTTAGCAAATTCATTTGCTAGCGCGTCCATCTTTCCAGAAACAAAGTCTATAAAAGAGCCTTCCCCGTTCCACTCGCCCTTGTATTCGTTGAGCTGCGCCATGTGAATAAGCTCTTCATTCAAAAGCTCTGGGATACTCCCCTCTAGCTTTCCCTCTTTTTTAAGTTGTTCTATTTGTTCAGAATCATAATCAAAGAAAATGTTTCCCTTGTCGTCATAACCAACGGTAGCATGTTTACCACTTTGCCCTTCTGAAACAACAATCCCGTTGTTTTCTCCAAATTGCAGAATATTAGAAAACACCATTTCGGCCTCGGCGCGCTCAGGCGCTTCAGCTTCAAGGATAGTCTGATATTTCTGGAACTTGGACTCGGACATTTCACCGATTTCAATTTGGGTGTCCCCGATCGAGAAATACGAAGGCGAGGTGTCTTCAATTGCTGCTATTTCTTCCTTTGAAAGCAACGGACTGTCTAAAATGTTTTCCCTTGTTTCGGGAACAATTTCTTTTGAATTAGGAGTAAGGGGGAGTCTAGCATCAACCGTAGGCGTTGTAAGTTCTTGATATTCAATAGACCCCTCTTGTGCCTGTGTAGGATTATCGCTCATCATTTTCTGGAGAGCATCCCTTCTTGGGTCAGTTTCTTGATGGAGGGCAAAAAGCTCTTCCTCTCCCAATCTTTCAAGCATTGCCTTAATTTCGTTATCAGTAGGGGAACTGCCGTCTGATGTAAGCGGTGATGGTTGAAAGGTTAATCTAATGTCTTCCGCAACCCCTCCCACTTGACCCGCCATAGAGCCAAAGGTAGATACAGCAGAAATCACCAAAAGGTCTTTAACCTCTAAACCTGTCGTAAAAAAGTAATTGTCTGGATCTATAGCCATGCTTTCAGCGTTTAAAAGCATTTGCTGAAATATCTCCGTGCCTGTTTCTGTTCCGGATGCAACACTAAGTGACGTAGCCCTTTTTGCAATCTGGCGCAGAGTTAGCTTTCCTGCCGATTCTTTGAACACCTTTCCAAGCATAGCATCAAAGCCTACGCGTTCAAGTTTCTGGGCAATAAGGGCATAAGGCATAGCAAACATCAACCGACCCATTGAACTTTGTTCTTCCTCTGAGTATATTTCGTTATATCTCATTGCGCCCTCTTCATACATCCCAGCGGTCAACGCGACAGCTCCTGCTAGGCCTCCTGCTGCCATTACTCCATACACGGGCAACCCCCCAATTCCCTTGGCAATCTTGCCACTCATGGACTGCTCAAACTTTTGAGATATATTCCAGTCTTTGGTTCTTTTAGTAGCCCAATCGCGCCAGAAATCAGCGTTATCTTCTATAACGCCTATATTATCCTCAAGCGGAGTCGACTTTAGAATATCAATAACTACTTGGTTTGTTCCCGCTGCAAAGCCGTAAAAGGCTTGTTCCGCGCCTGAAAACAAAATCTTTGCGTGTTCGCCTATTATCCCAGTTCCAGCGAGGATCTGGACATCATGGCGGACTAGCGGGATTTGGGACTGCAAGACATGCCCTTGGAAGTCTTTACCCAGCCGCTTCTCGGTTTCCCGTATAGCGTTCCACTCCCTAGATGTTTGTTGAACCGTCTTGGCAAAATGCGCCGTTGCATTAAGCCCCTCGTATCCATATGCCGCCGCTACTAGGTTGTAGTTGTTCCTAGTAAATTCATAGTTAAGCCCATGCTTCTGAGAAAGGTATGCTGACATACTGGACTTTGCCTCATCCTCGTCAGTATATATTTCTCTGATTTTCTTTCTATCACGTTTGTTAATTCCCTCAAGACGAGGCGGTGGATTATGTATGATACTAGCTGAAGAAAAAGCAGGCCTTGCCTTTTGATCATTGATTGAAACAAATAAAGAACTTTGCCCTTCCAACGATTCAGGCTCCGTTAAGCTTCTTTGTCTTTGTTCGTCTATGCTTACAAATTCACTCATGCCTAAAATACGTTAATACCAGAAGGCGTGTTCACTTTTTTTGCCTCCTGTTCTAAATACTCCCCGCCCTCAAGTTTATATGAAACACCATCGTTGCGCTTCCATATATTATTCCCCATGTGTTCTAAGGTATATCTTCCGATGCTCCTCATCTGTCCAATTGGCTCAACCAAAGACGCATCTATGTCAAATTTAGCGGCTTCATTGATTCTAAGGTTATCGTCGACTATCATTGACAAAAGACTTATTTCAAATTCTGTTCTTGTTTTGCTTTCTGGCGCTGACGAAGCGACAGAGGTGATGTTATCATCTAGTTCTTGAAAAAACTTAGTAGCGGTTTCTCCAGAAACCCTTAAATTGTTTCGCGCCACAAACTTCTTTGTTAAATCCCACACTCTCATATATTCATTGCGCTCAGGCTTTGTTAGGTTTTCAGCCACATAGTTGCGAAACATTCCCAATACATCTTTGTTGCCGTCTCTAGCAGCACTTCCCGCTAGGTTCATGTATTCAGCGAGTACAAAACTTTTGTTTTCATCCGTTAGGTGAGAACCTTTCCCGTTGATAATATCATCAATATTTTTTCTATATTCTGACTCCCTTATTAATAGGTTTTCAGGCGCAAGTGATGCTGCCTTGAACTGAGCAATTGTGTTTATATAATAAGAATCATTCTCTTGCTGATCCGCTGTTCTGACAGTATCCTCGACAAAATTAGGACCAAGCTTATTTATCCGAGAAGCGGCTACAGCAACAACTCCCTCCGGAACTCCCCTCGATTTCATTTCATCCAAAAAGGATTCGTCAGGCAGTCGGTTTTCTTCTGGATTTTCACTGTATGCAGCAATTGCCTTGTCGAGTGCCCCTAAAGATTGTTCTCCAGCTTCGAGCCTTTTAGACAGTTCATCGATTTCACTGGCCTTGGCAGCATAATATGTTGTAGGGAATACGCCCTCTATATTTAAAAGCGATTTGGCTGTTCCACTTATTTCTTCAAACGGTGTATTCGGGTCTTTGAGTTTGATTTTTGTTTTTTCTAAGAGGCCAGCGTTTATTGTTTCGTTACGAATTTTTTTTGCCTCAATTTCTCCGTAGTCTCTTTCGTATTCTGCAAATGCATTCTCTCTTTGACCATTTGCGGCTTTGTATTCTGCCGAATTCTTATCGGACTCAAACCTTATCATATTGAGAGTAGCCGCGTTGATGTCATCTTCGATTGAGATTTTATTAACCAAGTCTAACGCCCTGTCGTATTGAAGCTCATTTTTTACGTTGGTTTTTTCAATTACGCCAGAGTGAACAACTTGGAACATTTCCGAGAACTCGTCCGAATAGCCTATTGGCCCATTTTGGTATTTGTCGCTAAATTCCTCAATAAGCTCTTGCTGTGACTTTAGCAACTGGTTTGGGTTCGATTGGTTTTGTTCGTAGGCAATGTCTAGTTTGGTTCTCAAAACATCGGAATCGTTTCTGTATTCCGTATTGAAGACATTTTCCCGAAATCTTGTTCTTTCCTCTTCTCTCTTTTCCTGCTTCTCTGCCAGTTGCCCCACAACCTCCCCCGCCATAGCAAGTCCTTGCGCTAGGCCCATGTTCGGCTGTGCGTTAGAGTTGATTAGCCCAGCTCTGACGTTCCCTGAAATTGGTGGTAGTGTTATTTTAGCCATTATGAAATCCTATTTGTACCGTATACTCCCGTGTCGAGCATTAGGCGTTATTCTAGTAATTGCCAATCCGGTCCACCAGAGAAGCAAGATTAGAACTCTTTGTGGTAGGTGCCGCCATAGTTGAAACGCTTTCTCCGACAGCTGAAACGCTTTCTCCGACATCCGACCCAGAGAACGCACCAGAGCTTGCTGCTGCTGAGAACAGCGATCCTGCACCCTTTAAGATGCCTGTGCTCATTGCTACGCTTCCTTGGTTTTTCAAACTCTTGGACTCGTAGATGAGTCCCTGTCGTTCGGTTTCTGCCTGTCGTGCGAAGTCTAGGACGTTCAGCTCAAGTCTAGATGCTTCTTCTGCTGCGACGAGGAGACTACTCCCGCTTGTTAACCCAACCCCGCTCTTTGCTCTACGCGCTAGGCTTTGCGCCTGGAGTTCCTTGTTCTGACGGCGTTCCCTGCGGATGGCTTCACTAGCCTCCATCTCACGCTGCTCAGCTTGGCGTTGTTTAACCTTCGCTTGCTGGTCGAGTGCGCGTTTTTGGGCAATGCCCCCTGCTACAGCGGATGCTCCCGATAGAGCGGCGGCGATTATGGCTAGGAATGGCATTATTCAATCCCGTATTCGATAATGAGAGAAGCGATGGTGAGGGGTGCTGGTGCTGTTTGGGTAATCACAACAAAGGGGTCGTTTCTGTCGTAATCTTCTGAGTGTGTGGGGTTTATGTCGAATCTATAATACCCACTAGCCATATCATACGGCTTATCCATCACGTCAGAGTTCGTTCTAATCTTAATTACAGAAGTGTCCCCGTCGTTCTGCTCAAACAATACTGAGTGCGAATCAATGAAATCAATATCCACCTCGGCAATTCGCTTCTGCCGTCCCTGTGTTCCACCAGATGCCGCGTCGTAGTCCAGGCGCAATGGCTTCCATCGAGGGCTAAATCCAAGTCCAACAGCGTATGAGGTGCTTGCGTCTATCGTAGCAGCCCCGCCAGAAGGCACCACGTCGTCTCCAGTGCCTCCGTTTAGCCATGTCTTACACGTAGCCCCATTTAAATGTCCAAGGCCCGTAGCGGACGTTGCAGAGATTCCTGAGTATTGCACACCCGCGTCCACGAAGTATGCATCTTCCTGCGCCGACCACGTAACTGGGTTGAACTTCTCAATAAATCTAACTGTTGCGCCATTAATCACGCGCTTCACCGTGCAATACACAACGTCGTTGTCTGTTCCGCGCAGAACCCATACGGATTCGTATTCCCCAGATGTTGTAAATTTTGACCACCCGATTACATTGTCTTGGGTGTTGTAGTGCAGAACCGCCATTTCGCCGTTTGCTAGCACACAGTAGATGTATGGTTCTCTAAGTTGTTGGTAATCAATGTCTATGATGCCGCTTTCACACAGCTCTTCGTTCAGCCTGTTCACGTTCCGCGAAACAAAGCCCCCTGCTGTCCCTGCATCAAAGGCGAACCTAATCTCATGCAGCCTGCGTCCGTTGCGTTCAACGGCGAGTAATGCACTCCCAATGATCTCTGGCTTAATGCCACTAAAGCCAAGCCCTTCTTGAACCCTGTAATTAGAGAGCTTTGCGCTCATGGGTTCGTCGTCACTTCCGCTGCTTAACGCGCCGTAGTCTTTGCCATTCCCAAGGAGAACCACTTTTTGGCCGATAAGCCATTCAATAGGGTTCTCTTCGTTTGATGGGACTTCCTGCGTAAATGCGCGGTCATCTTCTCCGCTTCCGTAGTTGAAATTGAAGAAGTCTCCAATAACACTAGCCCACACGGTTTGCTTCTGATCTTTATTTGCAGCATAATAAATCCGTTGTTCAAATATGTCGCAAGTTCTTGGGAACCCGCGTCTTGCGCTCCATGACCCCTCAGACCAAACATCTGTTGAACTGGTGTCGTTAAAGCCGTTAATTACCGTAGCTGTAACCGCGACTGCGCTTGTGTATGCTGTTACTTTCGCGTATCCGTAGCTATACGCATCACTGACCTCAAGATAGGCATAGCTTTCCATGCGTGATGTCGTAGCTGTAGGAGTTGCGTGTGTGTAATCCAGCCTAAGCTTGGTCTCTTTATCAAAAGTGATGATCTCGTCTTTGTTGTCATCCCCATTGCTCTTCCATTCCCGAACGGCTTCAAATGTCAGTGTGTTCTCGTTGTAGGCCATGAGCTTAATCGTGCCGCCCCATATGCCTGTTGTTCTGAACCTCACGTCTCCTACGCTTTCAATCGTGCTAGAGGACGGCGAGAAGTTGTCTGTTCCCGTTACTGTGTTTTGGTTCGTGCGGTTAAGGATTTCAAAAACATTTCCAATGTGGCCACCGCCACCACTGAAATTACCAGAGGTTGTGTTCCCTGCGACGATCGCGCCACTTGAGTTCGTCAGCTTAAGCTCAATCGTTGTGGCTTCTCTGCGATGTCCTAAGCGGAAATGCCCTGCCACATTGCTTGATGTAAAGACATCAATTGCTTCCCAAAGTCCTGATGCTAAGTCAGTTGAAAATGTCCCAGAGGTGTGATCACTGAGGCAGATGTATATGTTTGTCCCGTTCTGCTTGTAGTTCCCTTGAACGTAAGGAACCCCAGTTCCCCACGCAGCAGTAGATGCGGTGAGGATGCATGATGTTCCTGCGCCTAATGACGTTGTGACAACCCACTTAACAGCAGCTAGATCCGTAGAAAAAGTGCCTGCCGTGTGTTTGGTAACACATTCATATGTAACTCCAGACTCAAGAACATGATTCCCTACAAAATATGGGGTTGTCGTCGCCCATGCTGGAGCAGACGGCGTAATCATCACAGGATGCACATTCTCATTCCTGAACGCAGGCAAGTCATACACGATTGCGCGTAGCTGGAAATCAGTGTCGCTTAATCTAACCAGCGCACGGGGCGCGTAGTCTTGGTGCGTAATGATCGCAACGTCCCTCACCTGTCTCACTTGCAGGTCTCTGAGGTCTCCCTCTACATACGGTGAACTCGTAATCGAGGAAAGGGGAGTAGTCCCACCGTCGCTATATACATCAATTCGCTCATGCGTGAACACCGCGCTGAATCCAGTCGTGATGTCAGCTTGGAACGGATGTCCCACAGCGAGGTTGTCCGACGCCGTGTTGTCTACATACAGCGTGCCAGGTCGCTTAACGCAAACGCCCTCTGGAGTGAGAAGCATGTTCTCGCATTCCCGAAGAGCGTATTGGTTCTTTTCTAAGTCAATCCTAGCCTGCGCTTTACGTCCTACTAAGCCAGTGTTTGAATTGAGCTGGACTTTACGCGAGTACTTCAAGATGAGTAGAGTTTATGGGTTCTGACCCAGTTGCTTCGTTGGTGGTTGCGGATGATGCGCTTCTTCTTCTCAGACCCGTCAATGCGCTTCGCTTCTCGTAGCTCGCGCTCATACATCTGATAAAACATCTGCGCTTTCGATACGTCCTTACCAATCCGCAATTGCATTAAGTGCGAGAGGTATAGGATGATGCACATCGTTAAATGCGAATCAAAGACGTCTGTGTTAGTTGTGAACTCCACGTAACTGATTGCACACGTTTCCGCGTCCGTTCTGATGTAGCCGTCCTCAACCGCATACAGGTCCTGAATGTATCCGTCCGCTGATGTGACACCATTTACGGTGTCTAGACGAATGAGATCCGCAGGGAGCGCGTATTGATGCGCCCAGTAGGAGTCAGGGATTGTGGTGCTTTGTGAAAGTGTCTGCCGCTTGGTGCAGCAGTTCCATGTGTGCTCACGTAATACAAAACGGACAGTATCATCAAAAATGCTATTCGCGGCCTTAGCCGTATTAGACGTAGTGTCGTCAATTGCGTTGACGCGCTCTTGCCCAATGCGAATTAATGCTTGATTAAGAATGTCCGTTTTGCTCGCCATTACTGAACTTCTGCCATGGTGATGTAAACGCTTGTGCCAGCGCCTACAGAACTTACGTTAATGTTTACCTTCTGGGAATCCGCCGTCCATACAATAGAACCGTATGCCGTGAAGGATGCCCCTGCGATAGTCTGGAAGCCAGAGCCCGTGTCGGACTGCAAGGCGATTGTTGACGTGTCAAACGTCCCGTCTACCGTGAACACATACCGTTTCCCCGCATATACAGGGAAACTTGGAACGTAATCATCGTTAGCCGTGAGTGGATTAGATAAAGTAGCCATATATAAAAAGGAGGGGAGGCGGGGATTAAACCCGCGCTCCCCCTTTAGGGATTAGGAGGGAATTACGGAAGAATTACCGCGAGGTAGAACACAACTGGAACGCCGTTTGGAACGGCTCCGCTGATAGCAGCAGTAGCAGTTACATAACTTTCTGAGGTGAGTTCAACAACGCCCGTAAGAGCAAAAGCAACTTTACCGCCAGTATCAATGTCGATAGCAGTTGAAAGTGCGTCTACGTCTGCGTTAGCTCCAACTGTGACAGTGTAAGACGTGCCAGCAGTAGATGCTCCTGAATATACATACGAAGAACCACTAAGAATCTTAGTGCCTTTAGGGAGCTTAATGAGATTGATCGTATCCGCATTCGCATCAGTCGAGGTAGTCGTATAGGTGACTGGGATGATGGTGAAGTTCGGAGTCAGTTCTTTCCCACTAACCATGTTTTTCGGTTTAGGGTCAGCTTGTTTTGCTGAGATGTTTGTGGTAAGTGTAGCCATAGTAGTTATTCCTTAGTTAAGGGTTACGCTTCCTCGCAGTTGATGATGATGCTGGAGTTCTGCTTGCGGCAAGCACCGAGGCGCGTGCGTGTGCGAACTTCAAGGGCATCGCTCAGGTCGTAGCGAACACGGATGTCCGTGCGGCGTTCACCATCACCGAAGCAAATGTGCGGCTTGTAGAATGCCAAACATTCGCGAACGCTTACATCGCCAGAATCAGTGCTAAGGTCTTCATACTGAATCCAGTTGAAGCCGAGCCATGTCTTGCCGTGCAATGTGCCAGTGCTAAGAATGCTTTCAGTCACGAAGTCGCGGGACTTGGACTCACTCACGTTGTTGATGAGGTCAGCAACTTGCTTAGACCCGATAACAAAGTAGCGATCATTCTTAGGGACATACAAGCTGTCCATAATGCGAGCTGTTTCAGCTACTTTGCCCAAATCGAGGCCAGTGTTTGAACCAGTAGTGGAGTCAACTGCGATCTCGTTAGCTGCTGGGAACGCCTCAGTAGTTGTGCCAGTTTCTCCAGTGATGCGAGTGCCTTTAATAGCGTCACGAAGAATTTCGTCAGCTAGGCGTGCATACGCAGAGGCTTGAGCCATAACCACGTCAGAGGTCGGGAGAACAATGGAATCTAAGTCCTTGTCGTCCCACTCATCGATGAGAGGTGCGTTGTCCCATTTCTCGGTTTGAACCCAAACCTTAGAAGTGGTGTGATCGTCGTTGAGAGTTTGTTGGTAGCGTCCAGTTACGCGCTTAAATGCTGTTTCGTCGTAAATGTTATACCACTTACGGTCGCCCAACACTGTGTCACGAATAACTGCCGAAAGCAAACGAGAGTCTGCTTGCTGCAACGCCATATCAAAGGAGTTGCTATATGTATCTGGAAAATGCTCTGGAATTGTAGAGGTGCTCATAAAAACCTTTTAGTTAGAATTAGTGTTTAATCCTTGGCTTTTCGGTTGCCCAGATAGGGTCTACTTAGCCTTCGGCTGTAGCTCCTGGGGGCGTGGCACTTGTCCCATTGCTATGTGCTTATATGTGGTAACCAACGACTTGTGTCAAGTCGCTTTGTTTATTTACGCTTAATTTGTGAAATTAATCTGTTGATCTCCAAGTATTCTTGCTTTGCTTGGGTGTTAAGCTGTCGATTTACCATTGGGTCGCGGAATGCTAGCGCCTTTTCTGAGTCCCCTGTGGTGAGTTCGCTGAGTCGGGTTTGCAGGGAGTCCAGTGTGTTTGATCCGTTGCTGCTGTTCACGGCGACAGATACATCTTCACCTGTTAGGCCAGCAACTTTGCGTTCCAGCTCCATTGACTTATTCACCCAGCGCATTATCTCCGCGTTCTCGTATGCCCCGTCTTCTAGGTTCACACCTGAGTTTACAAGGTAGTTGCTAAGTTCAGTGCCCTTACCCTTGTCGAATCCATCAATCACCTCATGCAGCTTTTTTCCTTCTTCCTGCACTCGTTGTTGAGACTCGATCTCATTAAGCTGATTCCTGATCTCGACGAATTTACCGATGTCTGCGTTTAGCTCTTCAGGGCTTTTACCCGTTTCTAACCCGTATTCCTTCAGCGAGCTAGCGAGGTCATCTGGTAGTTCAAAACCCTCTGGTGGTGCAAGTTTATACCCATCAGCATCTTGCGGAACTTGTTTTAGCTCACGCATCTTTGCATCAAACGCTTGAATAGCCTCCGCGTCTGATCCCTCGGCTGGGCGTTCAAATCCTTTTTGTCCAACAAGCTTCTGGAATCCAGCAATGCCCTTCAGTAGTCCATCGCCGCTCTTCTGTCCCAGCAGCCAATTCTTCTGTGGCCCATCTGGGATTTTGGACATCACTTCTTCTGAGAAGATTGAGTCCAATGGGGACGACCCCGTTTCTGTCTGAAGTATGCTAGGAGTGCTAGAAGTGCTAGCAGATTCCTGCCCTTGTTGCGCTTCAGTGCTCTGTGATTCATCTACTTGTGTCGTTTCTACTGCTACTTCCTCACTCATCGTTATCCCTTATTGTTGTTTTATATAGTGTTAAACAAAAATCCCGTGCGCTCTTACCTCCATTGCGTGAACGCTCAGACGCGGAAGATCGAAGGGCTTCATCCTTCACCATCTTCCAAACCATCTTCTGTGCTGTGTTACGTTCCCCCGTAATCCCGAACACCCTAATAATCGCTTCTTCTTGTTTCATCGTATGTTCTTCTCTATCTCAGACGCCTCCTTGCCTGCTTGAAGGGCCATAAGTCCCTGTTCCTGCTCCATTCGCGCCTGACGTGACTTATCACGATCATCAGTAGGGACTAGGCGTTTCTGCGGCAATCCATTGTCTTCCCAGCTATCGCGTAACTGCCCGTCGATGTCGATGTTATCAATCTTCTCAGGGTGTAGGTTCAACCAGAATTGGTTCTCGATCATCCAGCTCTGAACGCTGTTGCTCTTAACAGCCTTCATCATCATAGCAAGTTTAGACGTGAATTCAATCTTAGGGTCTGGTAATTCGTATGTGTTACCCTCTAATGGAATGCCAACGGCTTCAACTGCTTCACGCGGGAACTGTCCGTTGCGAGAAAGTATTCCGAATACGCGGGTGAGATAAACTGACAACACCTCGTCGTTTAGACGGTTAAACGTAGGAGCAGCACGTCCTACCTGCTCTTCTAGGAGCTTGCTTACTTCGTATGCTGTCTTTTCGCGCTGCATGTCTGAGCGCAAAAGTTCAAAGAGGTCATTAAAGAGACTTACCTTTAGCTCCTTAATGTCGCGTTCAAATAGCTCAAATGGGAGTTGAACATTGTTTGCGTATTGGATCTCCCTTGGATAGCCATTGATTGCTTCCTCTTCTGAAATGTCATTCGTGCGGTATGGGTCGATGTCCGTATCGCCGTGTCCAGCTAAACGTAAAAACCCTGGGTTTGTGATTCGCTCGCCAAGTGCAACAAAATCTCGCTTCTGAACTTGAAGTGTATATCCCCTTCCTAACTCTTGGTGACATGGCCCCGTGCCGTAAACTGAGTTCCCGTAGCGGTTGAACCTGCTCACAACAAACGGTTGCTCGTCATACCCGCCTTCACGGATGAATCCATCGCCTTCGTCACCGCCTGAAAGGAAATACACACTCTTCCATGGCTTGTCCTTCTTGTGCTCAGATCCCTTTTCCGCGTCCACGTTCGGGTGAATCATGTGGATAAACTTGAACTTCTTGCTCCAAGTTGATGGGCTCTTCAAAGCTTCCTGCACTATCTTTGGGAGAACGTCGTCATCGAGGTTGAACTTCTTCTTCGCTTGTAGCGCAGTAATCTCAAACCACCTGTCTAATGTGTCTACGTTCTTCTCGTCGTCTTCCGCGATGGCATATTGCCCAAACGGGATGAAAGTGTGCCGCAACCTACCCTTGCACCACTCGGTGAGCATTGCTGATGTGTGTGGGGCACTTCTGTCTGTTAAAAATTCTTGAATCTCAAGAGCAAAATTACTCTTGTCGATCTTCTTGCGCATTGTGTCCCCGATGACATCGTATGCTTTCTTATGCTCGTCCGTTGGATTATCGGTTGGCGCGTGCGACCTGAACCAGTCTCCAGTGAACAGAATGTCGTATTGTCCTGATGCTAAAGTGTTTACGGCATTGATTGGCGCAGGTTCGTAGATTGGGTCATACCAACCACCGCGACCAGTGCTCTTTTGCTCCGTGATGTCACTGCGACGGGGGAGAAAAATAGAGTTTACGTCTTGTGCAAGTGTTTGCGCGTTAGTGAAATCCTCGTCACCTGTTAGTTGGCTATGCCAATCTCTGTATTCTTTTACGCTTGGCATTACTCAGACCCTAGGAATGATTTCAATTTAGCACTACCTTGTTCGCCTGCGACCTTCGTGGACTTAAACCCCTGCCGATCTAAGAGGTCTGTGCGGCGTTTCTTTGCGGCCTGCGCCAATTCTAGTGAAGATTGACTCACGGGAGCACTCACAGACGGGGCGTCTGGGGCACTTCCTCCAAAGTAAAGTTGCTTCGGGAATAATGAAAATTTTGAGAATATGTTAATCATGTCGCTGTCTCTTTTTTAGGGGTTCGGGGTCAACCCCCAGTTTGATACAAAGTTTTTCTAGATTACGGGACTTTTTATTGAGATCGTGTCTCAATAAACGTATGTAGCTATACTTGGGCAGCCAGAAAGGCAAGGCATTTATGAACATTGGAAGCGAATTTTCCCCAATAGCCAACCAAATCTGCCATTCATCGTCCACAGGCTCCGCCCAAATCAAGTAATCAGGCCCAGAAAAGATATACATATTATGAAGCGCCTTCTCCACCGCGTTTAAATAGCTGATCCCTGCCCGTTTGCACAACGGCTCCACTTGTTCCCATGCTGTCATTATTTAAATGCTGAGTATTCATACTCCCTGCGAGTTTTTCTGCGCTTCTTGCGGATGCCACTAACGCCTCCATCAACCTTTCCGCGCCGATCTGCTTCAATGATAGACCCAAATGCATCCGCGTAGTGCGATGCGAAGTCCCCATGCGGCTTGTCTTTCACCGTAATTCCATCGTGCTCCTTGCGGTAGTGATAGCGTTCTAGGTGAGAAAGTAGTATTTTGACGTTCGGGTTCTCCGCGTTGAAGTAAAAGCGGTTAAATGCGGGGCACGTTTCCCGTATGCGCTCGTTAGGCGCGTTGTTTCTGCGCTGCAATGTCACCACGTTGTTCAACCCTGCCCTCTGCAAGTGGGACTTGAAGCTCACCCCTGCGTCCTTGATGTATGCCCCGTCATGCGGAAGGATGTGTGCAGCGTAGTTGTATCCCTTATTACCAAGCACTTGCGCCCAGTGATGCGGCTCTCTAGGCCCGTCAATCTTGCTCTCCGCGTCATAACCGCCCATGCAGGCGTCAATCACCCTGTATTCGTCCATCTGCTTCTGGAAAAACACGCACCGCGTATTCTCGGCGTTCCCGATGTCCCAAATTGTATACACAGGAAGCTCATTGTGGTATGGAAATTTACCCACACGACCGTCGCCCCTGGCCTCGTTAATTAGATCCGCGTAGATTGCCCCGTCCACTGGCTGCTCCCAGCACTCCTCAAGCAGCGAGGGGTATTCGTATCTGATCTTCCCAACGCGCTCACTCGTAACGTGATACCACAACCGCTGCGCCTCACTGAACTTCTTCCCCGTTTTGTGCTCAACCTCGTCCAAATACGCGTTGTTCGCCTTGCTCACACGACTGAACTTTCCCTCCATCGTATGTCGAGGGTCGTCATGCCACGCAAAGAACATCACCTCGAAATCCTCTGCCGTCCTCTCGCCGTCAGGAATCTCCATCGCATTATCACAGAGTCTCTTGAAATGCCCTATCGGACCCTTCGCCGTGCTCTCCACAACGATGATGCCACCATCCGCTGCTGGGAATGCTCCATCAATGATTTCATCGGCTCGTTTAGGGTCTTCAAAATCAATCGGGCCAAGCTCAGAAACGTGCAGAAAATGAACAGCACTGCCACCTCGACCGCTAGTGTCAGCAGTAAACATGCTTCCGTTAGTCCAATCAATACTGCTTTGGTTCTTATTAACATGCTTGATGCCTAAATCAAAGTTCTCGTCGATATGCCGCCACGCTCTCTGGATGCGATTAACGAGCTTGTCCGTCGCGTCACTCTGGTTCTGATCCACAATCTTGCTGTGGAAGTCCTTGTTCCATAGGCAGTAGTCGAACTGAGACATGTTAATCGCCGTGCTGAACCCCATACGACGCGCCTTCGGTATCAACAACCGCCTGCACCCGTCCTTGTATAATTTCTTATACATCACCTTCTGGTGCTCAAAGGGGGCAAATGACGACCACTTGCTTACGTCCCGTCCGCTCGCATCTTTCTCCTTGGTGACAATTTTATACATGTCTCCGTGAAAAAGCCTGAACAACGGGTTCGCTAACAGCTCCGCCGCGTCTACCTTCCCTTTTCCCTTCCCTTTCCCCGCAGGCACTACTGTATCCGCCTCCCTAAACGCAACTGAGCCAACAACTCGTCCACCTTGTCCGTGATGGCTTGAACCTCCGCCTGCACATACGTCGCACTAATCGTCTGCCCCAAGTCAGCTACAACAGCAACCTGCCTCGATGCCCCACTAGCCTTCATCTCTAATTCCCGCACTCGTTTATCGTAACCCATAGTATTACTGTTATTTTTTTTTAATTATTTTTTTTAGAAATGGCACATCATCTCTTGTGTGTCAACTTGTTATTGAGAACGAGTCGCAGGAGCAGGGGAAAAGGGGTGGGGGTATATTACATTTTATGAGTGCCGACATATTTACCCTGATGACCGCCCCCGTCGAATTGCGGGGGTGCCCCTTTCGTATACAGCCCCACCGATTTAGGGGGTGCCCCTGTTTACTCTCGCCGAGCAATCTGCCTATGTGAACGCATGAACACTGCCTATTGCTCTGCCTGGCTGGAATGCTCTGCTACTGCGACCGAGTCTCACTCGACGTTGCGTTGTCCGGCGCTTGGATTGCTTGCCCTAGGTGTAGGTATGCACTGAATACGGCCATATGCTTTGCATAACCCCGCATAACTATATGCATAGATATTCAGTAATTCCGCTTGACCCGCATAAATAGCTACATCCAGCAC
>TARA_R110002153_G_scaffold49051_15_pt1 | contig 17785 bp, 10 predicted proteins | sample TARA_R110002153 | Tara Oceans TARA_R110002153 (sample SAMEA4398193) | marine metagenome | biome: Polar Biome; feature: [SRF] surface water layer (ENVO:00010504); material: water (ENVO:00002006), including particulate matter (ENVO:01000060) such as... | depth 5 m
AATGAAAACTCCATCAAACTTTAACTCTTTGTCGTTAAAATAGTTAATTCCTGAAATAATACTTGAACTTAATCCACTTTCAAAATTTTTATTCTCAATAAATTGGATGTTTTCTGATGTAATTTCATTTTTAATTATATCAGCATTTGCACCTAAAACACAATAAATATCATCAGAACAGATGCTTTTTATTTTTTCTAAGGTAATGTCTAAAAGTGTTTTGTTATTAATTTTTTCTAGCTGTTTTATGCTTTTCATTCTTGATGATTTCCCAGCAGCTAAAACTAAAAAAGCAATATTTTTCATCTATGAATTATGTATTTTTCCGTTGATTTTTCTCAAAGAAAAAGGTTCTTTTTTTCTGATAACCGATAATATTTCTGCAACGATAGAAACCGCAATTTCTTCTGGAGTTTGCGCGCCAATATGTAAACCTGCAGGTGTGTACATGGTTTCTAAAAAATCTTCAGAAATGTCTGGAACAAATTCAAAAAGCTCGTTAAATAAACGTTCTCTTCTGTTTGGCGCGCCTAAAATTCCGATATATTTTGGCTTGTAATCAGCCAATTTTATTACATATTTTAAATCTTGCACATAACTATGATTCATAATTACAATAGCCGTATTTTCTTCAATATTTGTAAACTGAATGGTGTTTGGAGAATTACCAACAACGGAATTCGCACCAGGAAAATCAGATAGTTGTTTACTATCTTTTATAGAAGTGATTACATCAATTTCCCAACCTAAATTTGCTGCTATTTTACACAATTTTACGGCATCATGTTCGCCGCCAATAATCATCAATTTAAAACTTGGTTCTAAAATTTGTGTAAAAACAGTAAAATCATTTTGATCTTTCGGATTAAAAGCATCAGAAAATACAAATTGGTTACTATTTTCAAAAGTTACAACCGATCTAAAATTACCAGAAGCTTCATCTTCTTTTGTAAAACTACTGTCAATTTTTAAAGATTCTCTGTTTGAATTTGCTTCCGAAAAAGCAGTTGTAAATTCATCAGAAATAAAAAAGGGTTCAATTAAAATATATAAAATGCCTTCGCAACCTAATCTGTATCTGCCATCATAGGTAATGATTTTAGATACTCCATCAGCAAAAACACTCTTTGTTCTGTGAACAATTTCTTTTTCTACACAACCACCACTAACAGCACCAACCGAATTTAAATCTTCGGAAATTAACATTCTAACGCCTGGTTTTCTGTAAGAAGAACCTTCTAAATGTACCACAGTTGCCAACACATTTTTCAATCCTTTTTGTTGATTGATAACAGCTTGATTGATAATTTCTTTGAGTTCGTGAATCATTTATAAATATTAAAATTTAAATATAAAACTTTTATACGAATGATATTTGGTGGTTTTTAAAAAGAATAGCCAATTGCAAAGTTAAAAACGGGTTCGTCTGCTCTAAAATCCCAGCGTTTTCCTTCTTCTAAAGACGGATCGTGAAAAGGAGCGGCTAAATCAAAACGAATAACAAAACCTTGCAAATCTACACGCAAACCAAAACCAGCACCCATTCCTAATTCATTTATAAAATTTGACGTAAATTGATCTCTAATAGTACCATCGGCATCATTAAAATCAGAATTTGAAACTGAATTCCAAACATTTCCAGCATCCACAAAAACAGCACCTTTAAAGAAAGAATAAATAGGAAATCGATATTCTAAATTCGCTTCCAAACGAATATTTCCTGTTTTGTCAAAAAAAGAACTAGTTGTGTTTGTATCATTTTCATTATAAGTTCCTGGTCCTAGAGATCTAATACTAAACGCTCTAACGCTATAAGGACCGCCAGCATAATATTGTTTTGCAAAGGGAATAACATCAGAATTTCCATACGCATAACCAAAACCGGCAAAGATTCTGGCGGCAATTGTTTGCTCATTTTTGTCTCCAAAATTATAATGATATCTTGCATCAACATCTGCTTTTGCATATTGCGCATATTCTAAACCTAAAAATTGTTTTGGATCTCCAACTATTTTTTCTTTACCTAATAAACTAATAGAATTTCCTGCAACATCTAAAGTAGATTGTAGATAAAATTGATGATTTTTGGCTGAGTTCAACATTTCATTATACGTAAATGAAAAAGTTAATCCGCTTATAAATTGCTGATCAAAACTGCTTTGTAGAAATGAATTGTTATCCAAAATTTCTTGAAATTCTGCAGTAGTATTTGATAAACTCGTATAATTTACAGAAATAGGATTAAATTCATACGTAATATATTTATTTGCATTCCATGTATACCCAAAAAGCGCACTACTAGATAACAAGGTATATAATTGACTTCTGCTTAAATAGGTTGTACTTAAACTTACTTTAGTTTTAGGAATAGAATAATCAAAATAATCTTTATTTATAGAAAACGGAGCGATAACTCTAGGGAAAATAAGTTCGCCTTTTAAACCCAATTCTAAACTACTTAAACCAGAACTACTGCCATTCGTAATCTGCGTTTCATAACCAATATTTGTACTGATATTTAAGGTTTCGCCACCTTTAAATAAATTTCTATTACTGTACGTTAAGGCTAATTCTGGACCTGCAAAATTATTAGATTTTGTAACTGCTTGTAACTCTGCACTAATTGCGCGTTTCGTTAATGGTGATAAAAAAATATTGGCTTCTAAACTGCCAGTAGTATCTGTAATTGAGTCATTTATTTCTTTATATTGAATATTGACAAACTTATAAACACCAATTGAAGAAAGCCGTCTTGCTGTATTTTTAGAGTTTGATGGATTAAAAAAATCGCCTTCTTTTAACGTGATAAAATCATCTAAATATTTTGGTTCAAAAAAGGTTGTATCTTGATGATAGGTCTTTTCTTGAAAACGAATATTTTTTATTTCTGTAGAATCATTTAAATTATAATTAGGAAAAACATGTATCTTTTTAATCAGATAAGGAACTGTTGCTTTTTTAGGAGTTTGTGCTTTTAATTTTAAAAATAAATCAAATTTTTTATTCTGATAGCTATTCGTATCAGCTTCAAAAAGTAAAAAGTCTGAATTAAAATTATAGTATCCTTTGTTTTTTAATTCGGTATCTAATCGTTGTCTTTCTAATTTTAAACTTCCCAAATCGAAGCGCATGTCTTTTTTGATAGGAGATGTTGTGCTTAATTTTTTGATGTCTTCATAAATAGGCGAAACCATAGAATCTATTTTGTAGTTGGCCATTTTATAAGGTTCATTAATTTTTAAACGATAAACGATAGATGCTTCTTTTTTCTTTTCTTTAAAATTAGCTGCTATCGTACTATAGAAAAATCCATAATTTTCTAATTTATTTCTTAAAATTTCTTTATTTTCAAACGCATTTACATCCGATTGGTAAACAGGTTTTTGGCCTATTTTTTTGTACAACCATCTATTTATAAAGTTGGGTTTTTCTTGCTGATTTTTATAATAATAATACAAGCCAAGGTGCATGCCAAGAAACTTTGTATTTGGCTGCTGGCTTAATATAGAGGATAAATCTTCTTTTAGTTCTTTTACTTTTTCTACTGTAGAATCTGCTTCAATTTCTATAGAAGCACCAGTGTACAAACGTTTATTTTCTGGAATGTGTTTTTTGATACCACAAGCGTACATAAACACGAGTACTAAAATTAAAAGAGAATATTTTTTATAGGATGCTTTCAAAATTTAGTTGCTTTTATCTTCAAGGTGATCAGTCTTATTATTTCTTTTTGGCGCTGTTTTATCTTCTTTTTTTTCTGATTTCTCTTTTTGAGCACGTAAAATAGAATTCCAAAGTTGATGAAATTCGTTAAACTCTTTGGTGAAAATTAATGAGATTCCGCTTACAATAGTCTGTCCGTCAATTACATTTTCAAACTCACTTTTTCTAAAACCTCTAAGACGATATCTGCCATCTTCTGTAATTTGATATTCTAAACTCACATTACCAATTAATGGAGATTTTTCTTCGGTAGTGCTGCTTCCTTGTATGTCTAATTCGCTACCAACTCTTACCGTTAAACGATCGTTAAATAATTTTTTTTGTGCTGCAACATCCAATTGCGTTCTATCCGTTGGTGTGTCTCCTTGATAATCTGTAAAACTATTTAAACCAAAATCTAATTCGATACCAGAACCCCCAAGAATTTTATCAGAAAAGGCATTTAATTGTCCAGAAACGGCATCATTCAAATTGTTTTTGGCAAGAGTTGCAAATCCACCAGAACTACCATCGCTACCAGTATCAGGATAAAACCGATTTAACACTAACAAAGAAAAAATTTGTCTATTTAATTCATCTTCTTGCTGATTAATTTGTTGCACACGTTCGTAAACTTGACCGCTAATTGCACCTTGTTGCTCTTCTGGCATATCTAAATTAAAAGATATTTTTGGTTGCAACAATTCGCCAGCAATATTTAAATACACATTAAAAGGCAATACTTGTTTGTACTTGTTTTTGATTGATGCATCTTCGCCTGAAGTTTGAGAAGCCATTAAGTCTGATGCAGAGGTTTTTAGCGCATAACTTGTACGGATGTCTAACTTGGCGTCAAAAGGATCTCCTGCCCAAGAAATTCTACTTCCAGGTACTAACACAAATTTTCTGTCTACAACATTGTATAAGTTCAGTTTATAATATCCGTCGGAAACTTCATAAGCGCCAGTTAAAGATAAACGTCCATTTGGATTCATTAGAAAAATGAAATCACCATCTCCAGAAACCTTAAAATGATCGCCAGTTTCTTCATCTATGATAACGGTTACTGCCGCTTTTTTATCAATTTTTAGAAATGCTTTTACGTCAAAACCATTAATTGTAGCGGTTTGTTCTTCTTTTTGTGTTAAAATAGCACCCGGATTTTCTCTGTTTACAAAAGCAACAACTCCGTCTCTTTCTTCTATAGTTGCATAACTAGAAGGCAATACGTATGTAACATCAGTATCTGAACCAACAAGTAATTTTGTATTTAATTTTGGGATTTGTAAGTCTCCCGTTAGTTTTGCATCAACATTAAAAGAAACTTTTCCGTACAAAGATTCGTTGTCTTCTTTTGTCGCATTTAGCACTCTAAAATTATTGGCTTTGATGTCTAAATTAAATGTAGGATTTATAAAACTCTCGGTTTTTATATCTCCTGAAAGAATCAGTGAATTGTTTTGTGAGTCTAAAATTGTAAAATTAGTCATGTTTAGACCACTGTTGTCAATATTTAAAATTTCGTTTTTTAAATTAAATTTTTCATTTAGTTTGGTCGCTTTAAAAGCTGCGTTTTTAAAATGTAAACTTCCTTTATATGTATGGTCAGATGTTTTTCCTGTTACTTTAAAATCTCCAGAAAAACTGCCAGATGTTTCTTTAATTTCGCCAAATGAAAGCGTATTTAAAGCTTCCATTTTAAATTTCTGAATTTGCAAGTCTAAATTTAAATTGGCGTCGTTATTGTCTACAAAATAATCTCCTTTTAGATCTAAATCTATAAAACCATCTTTTAAAGCAGCGTTAAAATCATACTTTCCGTTTTCTAAAGATTTGGCATCTATACTTAATTTACCAAAGTCTGTTTGTAATACTTTTAATTGATTAATATTTAGATTGGCTATAATACCAGTGTCTCCAAAAGGTTGTTCTAGAATAAAATCACCATTTAAAATTCCTGTGGTAATTTCTTTTTCGGGACTTAAATAATTAAAAATTTCATCAATTTGAAAGTTTTTATAATTGATAGCAATATGGTCTTTTGTAATACGCGGAGTTTTATCTGTAATTTCTATAGATTGCTTGTCTTTACTGATTTTAAAATCAGAAAATGTAAGCTTGTTTTCTTCAAAAATAATTGAATTGGTTTTAGGAATTTTCCAAGTACTACCATTTAAAAATAAACTGTCTTGATCTATGGTAAACTTTAACTTCTCACTGTTTCCAGTAATCGATGTGTTCACATTCATCAATTTTTCTCCTTGATAAAAACCTAAAAAGTTAAGCGATAATTCGTTGTCTTTTTGTGTACCGGTAATGATTGTTTTGGGGACATTTAGCGGACCTGCTGAAATGTTTTTAAAGCCTAAGTTAAAATTGAAATCGTCTTTATCTGTATGCATAGAAAAAGCCAAGCTATCCAATTTATTATCACTAAAATTAATGTGAGGAGCACTAATATTCGCAATCAGTTTTCGTTCTTTTTCTTTAAAATTTACATCAATATTTATTGTATCTACATCTTTTAAATTGATAAAGAGGACCTCTTTTAAAAGTGGAGTTTGAGAAATTTTGGCTTTTAAAATTAAATTTACGGGGCTTGTAATCGTATCAGAAACAGTAACATTTCTATTAAAATAACTAGAAATATGACGTTGTAACGCCGTGCTAAATGTTTTTGGATCGGTGTTTGATTCTAAATTTAAATCAATCATTTTATTTTTTATCGAAACGGCGGTTGTGTCTTTGTCAACAAAAGCATTAGCAGTTAAAGATCCTACTAAAAAAGTTCTATTATCATAGACAACGACACCATTTTTTAGGTTACTTTTTATGGTGTATTTTTCAGCGTTTCCTGTAAAATCCAGCGAAAGTTCTAGTCCGGTTTTTACTTTACGTTGCATTAAACCAAGTGCTTCTAAATTGGCGCCAATCAGATTTAAATTTACAGTTGCTTTTGTATTTATGGAGTCTAAATTTACATTCGCATTTAAATCTAAATTTAAGTTTTCATCTTTATAAATGGAAGAAAATAGGCCTTCTCCGTTTTTAAAGTCACCTTTTATCTGTAAGTCTTTTATTTCGTAGTTTTTTAATTGAAATTTAGAAACAGTCGTATTTAAAGTTGCATTTAAATTCTGAATATTTTTACCATTTCCTTTAGAGTTTAAAGTAACACTTAATTCACCAAAATTAGGATTCTTTAAAAGCGAGCCTACATTGTAATTTTCAATTTTTATGGCAGCGTTATAACTAATTTCAGCTTGATTTTTAAAGTTTCCATTAATTGATGCAAGTCCTTGTGTTGTGGTTATTTGAGTTTTGGTACTTATGTTATTTAAAGTACCACTTACGCTGCTTTTTATTAAAAGATCTTCTGGTAAATGAATACCGAATGCTTTTTCATCTACAATTTGTAGAAGATCATTTCGTTTTGTTTTTGCTTCGAAATTTGGTAGGTTCAGTTGTAATTTATCCGGATTTGTGCTATTCTTAATGTTTCCGTTTAAAGAGATTTTTGTGAATTCTCCCCAATGTAGATTTGTATTAGAAATATTTAAATTGGCTAAAACTCCGTTAACATTTACTTTTCCAAAAAGTTCTTTTTTGCTTAATTTGTTTACATATTCGTTCTGTTTTAAACTAGGTTTCAACGTAAAAAAATCATCTAAAAAGATGGAGAAAAATGGAATGCCTAATTGAATTTTTGTGTTTTCTGGTGATGAAATTAATTGAGTAAGCGATTTGTATTCCGCAGTTGCAAAACCAGAAATCATGCTTCTAGTTAAGTTGATTTTAAGATCGGATACGTTTAATTCTGTATCTGTTATTTCTGTGTTTAATGCGAGTTTTCTTAACCTAAACCCTGATTTTTCTTTAAAGTTAAATGCAGACAATTGTAAACCTGCTTTTTTGTCTTTTAAGAAAATATCTGATGCTTTTAGCGTTAGTTTTTCTAAAGAAATCGCATTGGGATTGAATTTATCTTTTTCTACCTTTTCATTATCAACAAAATAATGAATTGCGTTGTTTTCTAAATCGAATTCATCAACCTGAACAGTTAATTTTGGCCAGATGATTTTTGATGAATTATTCTGATGTATTGTAACATCCGAAGTAGAATTTGAGAACGTTTTAAAAAGGATTTCAGAATTTTTAAGCTGAATAGTATGTAGCTGAAAATTAGTGTTTGCTAGATCTATTTTCGGAATTTCTGTATAAAATTCATCAATTTTTATATCAGCAATCATTTTATCCGCTTTCGATTCGTAATACGTTTTTACGTTCTTTAATTTAATAGCATTTGCTGATAAAATTGGTAACGAAGTTTCTTCGGTTGATGTTGATGTTTCAACTGGTTTTTGAATAAAGTTAATTGTAGAGTTTGAAAGCGAAATTTCATCCGCATTAAAAATCATTTTTTGTAAATCCACTTTATCCATGTTGGCAGTTAGATTTCCGATTTTAAAATGGCTGTCAATTCCTAAAACTTCATCATTAAAAATAATATTAAAATTCTTGAAATTTAGGTTTTCAAGAACAATTTGTAAAGGTTTTGTTGTAGTCTCTTCAATAACTGGAGTTGAATCTTCATTTACAAATGCATCAATTAAAAACTGAAAATTATAACCAGAAATTGTGTCTTTTCTTTTGATATTTGCACGTAAACCATCCCAATTTAAATTATCTATTCCAACGGAATTCCTTCTAATCATTGCCCAAAGAGGCAGATTGGCTTCTAAAGATTTTGAATAAATTAAGGTATCGCCTTTGGTGTCTTCTAAATACAAACCATCTAATTGTAAACCGCCTTTAAATGTTAAAAAAAGTTTATCAATAGAAACTTTTGTATTTGTTTTACCAGAAACATAATTCACTGCTTTATGTACGATAATATTTTGTCCCCAAGGACTTCTAATAAAGAGAATTAACAAACTAATAAAAATTAAAAATCCTAAAAAGACTCGTAAAAACCTTCTTATAAATCGATATTTTTTATTTCTTACTTTTTTAGACACGCAATTAAATAAATTTAGTTGTGCAAATGTAACTTGCTAATGCCATTCAAATTGTCCTTATATACAATTCTTTTATAAAACTGCTAAATTGTTTTTTTAAATTTAATTCCATTGTAGTTTTTTTCTTTCTGACCAGTAAAAATCTGGTGTAACTTTAAATGAGTTTAGAACATCGATTTCATCCGAAGAAAGTAAAAAAGAATTCATTTTTAAATTTTCTTTTAGTTGTTCCGAATTACTTGCGCCGCTTAAAATTATACTTTTTGGCATTGTTTGTTCACAATATTTTAATGAAATTGCATCTACACCAACCTTATGTTTTTTTGATAAACTTTCTAAAATTGCATACATTTTATCATAATGAGGATAGTTTTCATTTTTAAAAATTCTTCCGTTTGCCAACGCTTCTTTAATTACAATCGATTTATTTTGACGATTTAATTCATCATAAATTTCTAATAAACTTTGATCTAAAAAATTATACGTTACTTGAAATAAATCAAAAACTGGTTTTCCATCAACCAAAACGTCTAACGCTTTTTTAAGCACTTCAACTTGATTTGTTCCTGTTGTTGTCAATCCTATTTTTAGATTGTGTTCCTTTTTTAAGAAAGCTAATTGTTGTAAAACTTCTGTATTTTCTAAAACGCCGGTTTCTAAAGTGGCAGAATGAATTTGATATACTTTTAAATAGGGTAGGAGTTGTTTAGAAAAATTCCATTGTTCCTTTAATTTAGATAAACTATGTTCTTTTACTTCATGAACCGTTGCATTTGGGTCAAAATTTGCGGTGTATGTATAGCCCCATTTTGTGCCAATTTCAATCGAATTATCATTTTTTGTTTGCAACCATTCTAACACTAATTCCTCTGCTAAACCATAACCTGGAGCAGTATCAAAATAACGAATTCCAGCTTTATAAGCATTTTCTAAAACTGAAAAACTCTGATTTCTAAATTTAGTTAAGTCAGAATTATCACATTCTTCTTGACGAACATTTATGTATTGTGGTCTTCCTAAAGCTGCAGTTCCTAATCCTAATTGCATATTTTTTTGTTTTTTTTAAGAACTACAAGATAACATAGAACAACCTACTTTATTTCTTGCCCATTCTGGTCTTTTTGCAAACCATTTTTCGTTTTCTGGTTGTTCTGAATAAGGATTTTTTAAGAGTTGAAATAACTCGTCAATTAAAGTGTAATTTCCTTTATCAGCTTCATCAATTGCCAATTGTGACATGTAATTACGTAACACATATTTAGGATTTACCAAATCCATTTTTTCTTTTCTTTCTTCGGATGAAATTCGTTCTATTTGAAGTCTTTCATCATATTTTTTGAACCAAACATTCCATCTAGATTTTACTTCTTCAGAAATGTTTTCAAAGTCGTAAAAAGCTTCTTTTATCAATTGTAAGCCCGATTTTTCATCTGTAAAATCACTTAATTTTCGAAAGAAAATAGTCATATCAGTTTCTACTAATTGTAAATTGTCTTCTAAATTCTGAATTAGTTTTAAATCTTCTTCGTCCGAAGTAGATAAACCTAATTTAGATTTCATCATCTGTAAAGATTGTTTTTCAAAAGCTGTTTTATACTCTTCTAAAATCGTGTTTAAAGGTTCCACTTCTTCAATTATTGGATACAAAGCATTTGCTAGTTGATACAAATTCCATAACCCAATATTTGGCTGATTTCCATATCTGTAGCGTTTGTTTTGAATGTCTGTTGTGTTTGGTGTCCATCCAAAATCAAAACCTTCAAGCCAACCATAAGGTCCAAAATCGATGGTTAAACCTAAAATAGACATGTTATCAGTATTCATCACTCCGTGCACAAAACCAACACGTTGCCAGTGAATTATCATGTGTAAAGTACGTTCTGAAACTTCTCTAAAAAAGTTGATATAATTTTCTTTGGATGGTTTTCCTAAATGCGAAAAATGTTGATTAATGGTGTAATCAACCAACACTTTTAAAGTTTTGATATCTTTTCTGGCTGCAAAAATTTCGTAATTTCCAAAACGCAAAAATGACGGTGAAATTCTAGAAACAATTGCGCCTTTTTCATACGCAGGATTTCCATCATATAAAACATCACGTAAAACATTGTCTCCAGACAAACTTAAAGACAAAGATCTTGTTGTTGGAACACCTAAATGAAACATTGCCTCAGCACATAAATATTCTCTAACAGAAGATCGTAAAACAGCTAAACCATCTGCAGTTCTTGAATACGGAGTTTCGCCAGCTCCTTTTAATTGCACTTTCCAGTTTTTATTTTGATGTTCAACTTCAAATAAATTAATAGCTCTTCCGTCTCCTAATTGTCCTGCCCAATTTCCAAATTGATGACCTCCATAACACATTGCAAAAGGTGTTGTATTCGGATAAATTTCGTTTCCTGTAACAATGTTTTTAAAGAATTCTGATTTTGACTCATCTTCAGAAATATTTAATTCAGACGCCATTTCTTGTGAAACATGAATTACTTTAGCTTCTTTTGTTTTCTTCGGATTTACATAAGAAAATACTGCGTCAGTAACTTGCCTTCTTGAGTTTTCTAGAATTTTATCCGAAGGTAATTTGCTTGTAAAAGTATCTTTTATATTGAGTTTCATCATAATTTGTCAATTCGTTTAAGAAGTTTTAGATACGTAAGTTCTCGACTGCGCTCGAACTGATAAAAATTATGCTAGTTTATCAGCATGTAATTTTCTCAATTTAGCCAATTTAGGTGTAATTACATAATTGCAATACCCTTGCTGTGTATTTTGTCGATAATAATTCTGATGTTCTTTTTCTGCTTCAAAAAATACAGGAAGTTCACTAATTTCAGTTACAATTTTATCAGCATAATACGGCTGAATTTGTTTTAAAACTTCGTTTGCAATTTTATGTTGAACTTCATCATGATAAAAAATTACAGAACGATATTGAGTTCCTTTATCAGCACCTTGTCTGTTTAAAGTTGTTGGGTCGTGAGTGGTCATAAAAATAACTAAAATATCTTCGTAAGAAATGACATCTGCATCAAAAGTAATTTGAATTACTTCTGCATGACCTGTTAATCCAGAACAAATTTCTCTATAGGTTGGTTTTCCAGGAACATTGCCTCCTGCATAACCAGAAACTACTTTTTCAACGCCTTTTACTTCTTGAAATACAGCTTCTGTACACCAAAAACAGCCACCTCCAATTGTGGCACTTTGTAAATTTTCAGTCATTTTAAGAATCTCCTTTTTCTAATTGCATAGACTCAGAATTTATACAATAACGCAATCCGCTTGGTTCGGGGCCGTCAGGAAAAACGTGTCCTAAATGTCCATCACAAGTATTACACATAACTTCAACTCTAATCATGCCAAAGGTAACGTCTTTATGATATTTTATAGCGTTTTCTTTAATTGGTTGCGTAAAACTTGGCCATCCTGAGCTAGAATCAAATTTAATTGTAGAGTCGAATAAAGGTGTATCACAGCAAACACAATTGTATTTACCATCATCATAAATAGAACATAAAGCGCCAGAATTTGGTCTTTCTGTTCCTTTCTTTCTAGTAATTCTAAATTGTTCTGGGGTTAGGATTTCTTTCCATTCCTGTTCTGATTTTTCAACTCTTTTATCTGGAATTGGATTTCCTTTAGATGCGAAGTTGATTACTTCTTTCCATGTTAGCATAATTTTTTCATTTATAAATGATTGTTATATCTCTTTTTTTTGACGTAAAAATGATTGTAAACTTACGAATAAACATAGCCTAAAGGCTGAAGTAAATTTATGACGAATATAAAATGAGTAACCTAATAATTTATAAATTTTACTTATTATCCCATAAAATAATATTACTACTTGAATTTATTGAATGCGAATTCATTTTTTTTTGAAAGAAATTTTATCAAAGAAATTTTATGATTTTATAATTGATTTACATAAATTCATTGTAATGATGTACATTGTTAATTACAGATGGTTATACTTTTCTCCTAATATCTTTATAAATATACCCTTAATAAGTTACAATAAACGAAGCAATGTTTTTATAATAATTAATTTAGAACAATAAAGAGCTACTATCCATTGTCATACCGCACTGCATTATTTTTAGTGAAGACGAATTTCTGTATTTCTATAATAAGAATTTAAGTTTTTTACAACACAATAAATGTTATTTAATATCGGGTTGTTTCAAATGAGCAGGCCACTTTTTTAAAGATTCTTTGATGGCTGTAGTTACTTCATGATCATCTTTTATATACCAACTTACATTTTTATAAGTAATAGTTCCATCACTTGAATAATGAAAAAATAAGATTGCGTTTACAAAAGGATATTTAGTATTGAAATCTTCAAAAGTATCTGCAAACCATTTTGCTCTACTTCCACCAGGTTTTAAGCAACCAAATTCTGCAATCATTATAGGTTTATAAAAAGCAGCTAATTGGTCATAAAAATTACCAAAAATCTCTTCAAAAGTCCACCAATCACTCCAACTTGTACTTGTTCCATAATTTAAAGTTCCTGTGGCAACAACATCTACATAATCAGTTCCTGGATAATATTCTTGAAACTTTCCGTACGATAAATGTGGGCTCCAAACCCAAATAATATTTGAGGCACCAACTGATTCAAATACATCTTTAATGTGTTTAAAAGCAGCAACAAACTCTGCAGGATCGTTGTTTTGAGGTCCCCAAGGATAACGATATGGATCATTCATTTCATGTCCTACTCTTAGGTAAATAGGGTAATCAACTTTTGCGGCCTCTTCGGCCCATTCTTTTATATAGGCATCATAGTCTCCATTGGCAACGGATGTTAATCCATGATTATTTCTTTGTTCTAGGTTTTTAATTTTGGGGAAACTTTCTTTTGTAAATTTTTCTAACCAAGGTTCCCAAGTAATCATGGGTACAGATCCAATTCTAACAATTGCATCCACTTCATCTTTAGGAAATTCATATATTTGACCTTCTCCCCAAGCTTTGTAAATCTGGATAATAGGAAATGTTATAGCTAATGAATCTTCTAAATTGATAATATTTTCATAGGATTCTCTTTCGGTATCATCCGAGGCTCCAAAAAGAATTTTTTTTGTTTTCAGAAGAGCATATTTGTTTTTTCTTTGGTCATTAAACCACGCAAGTTTTTTTTCCCTATTTTTTTCTCTATTGCCTAAAATATTATCATGTTCAATGTCTTTCACCATGCTGCCTAGGTTTTCTAAAAGTCCACCTAAAGGGCCTTTAGAACTTTTACTTACGGCTGATAAACCGTAAATAATAAAATAACCTATTACTAAGGCAAGTACTACATTAAATAGTCTTTTAGATGTTTTATTGAATAATGGCATAATTATATTTGATTTATAATGATTTTAATGCCTTTTTAAATACTAATAGTTGGCTTAAAATCTATGTTTTTTATTTTTTTATTTTAAATTTTTTATCTGCTGTTATTAGTATTCTATCCCAAGCATTTTCTGCTTTGAGATGCAAAGATTTGTATGCAGCTATAATGCCTCCAAAAAATTGTATGAAAGCAATCATGGCAAAACCTATCATTCCCCAAGTTTTTTCTGCAGAAAGAATCAATTCACTTTGAGAAACATAGTATCTTCTTTCAATATAAATACCTATAAGCATTAATATAAAAAACACACAATATAACATTAATGGTTTTACAAACGGACTCATAAAACCTTTTACGGCTACTTTTGCTGTTGGAATATAAGGCACTTTTTTATTAATTATAGCCAAATAGAAAGCATATGTAAATACTGGCCAACAAGAATATTTTAAAACCATTCCTCTCCATTGAACTCCCATTTCGGTTTTTTTATCACACAAAAAACGTTGAGCATTTGCATATATTAATATAGCAATTATCACAATAGGCGCTCCAAGTATTATAAATTCACTAAAATCCATATTGGCAGGACTTATTTTTGTTGTAAAAAATAACAAAGGAACAAAAATAAAGAAAGCAGTCATTGGTCCAACTAAATAATAAGTACCAATAGAAAAATACGATATTTTTTGCCAAAAGGTTAAAGTTTTTGAAGCTTTTGGCATTTCATCAAATAGCATTTCAAATACACCTCTTGCCCATTTTAATTGTTGCTTACAAAATGATGTAAAGTCTTCTGGAACTAAACCACGACTTACAATAACAGGATTGTATATAGATTTCCAACCTTTAGAATGAATTCTAATGGATGTATTTAAATCTTCTGATAAGCCTTTGGCATGACCTCCAATACTTTCTAAAGCTTTTCTTCTAAAAGTACAATTAGCACCAATAGCTACAGCACCACCATAACCAAACAAGCCCATTTGAGTAGGTCCGTAAAAGGCATAAGTTTGTTCTGCGGCTCCTTGAGCTGTAAAAGAACGATACATATTATAATACCCTTGACTTACTTGAACAAAGCCTACTTTTTCATCTTGAAAAAAACCTAATGTTTGATCTAAAAAATTTGGAAAAACAATGTGATCTGGGTCTAAAACTAAAATAAAGTCTTCTTTTGTTATTTTTAATGCTTCGTTAATTTTACCTGCTTTGGCTCCTGGTATATTTACAATGTTTAACCAAACTGCACCATGTTTTTCTGCTAATTCTTTAAAGGCAACATCTTCTGTATCGTCTAACAAATAAGTTGTGTGGGGGTAGTTTAAGTTTTTAAGCGCTTTTAAAGTGTTCTCGAACATAGATAAAGGCTCTCCTGGAGATGAGGTTGTAAAAACCGCAACACTTAAGTTTTTTTCTGGAACGGGTACTTCTTTTGGTTTTTGTATGCGCAAATAATTGATCCAGATTAAAGCAATTCTAATATTTCCATAACCAAAAAATAGACTTAAAATAATGAATAAAAAAAGATTTTCTATATGTTCTGATCTAAACCACCATTCCATTAAATTAAACATGCTTATTAATCCAGCAAGTGTTAATCCTAAAAAGATAGCTTTGTCAAAGCTAGTTACTTTTTTAGCTTCTTTAAATTCCCATAAATCAGTTCGTAATTTTGAATTCATTAAATCTTAAAATTTAATCCTAGGTTAATATTTTGTCTATTGTAGAAAAATGTTTCTTGGTTTATATAAGTTATCTTCGCAATAAAACGATTTGAAAAATTGTAATTAATGATTCCTGTAAATTCTATAGGAGTAAAATTTTCATCATAAAACCCACCAATTTCCATACTCGTAGTGGTTACTTGAACAGGATAAGGATTTCTAACAGTAGCTATAAAACCGTAATTCATTTTAGCTTCAAGAGTTAGCTTTTTTGATGGTTTATAATTTGCTATAAATAAACCAGAGTGAATTTTTTGTTCTTTAGGTGTAAAGTATGGATTGTAAACTCCTAGACCTCGATTGTCATAGAAAAATAAAATATCTTTTGCATTAGTATAATTGTAGCTATATCCAAACTGAAAATTAAAATTTCTAATTTTTATTGGTTGTGATAAAGCCCAAGAACTAAAAGATGTAATGATGTTATCATCTTTAAAAAATTGCTGATTGTAAGTTGCATGCGCAATTAGTAATTTATTATTGTAGTTGATTCCACCAAAAATATCTTGATGCGTTAAATTGAATGTAGTACTAGCTAATGCACTAATTAAGCTTTCTTTAGAATAACCTACATTTAAGGAAACATTTTGGTTCAATTTTTGGGTAAATTCTAGTCCTCCAATCCAATCTGTTTTATCAGAAAAATTTTTATAAAAACCTCCAGTTATATTTGCTACAAGGTTTAATCTATCAAAATAAAATTGATTATTTAGCTTAATGATTAATGCTTGTTCTTTTTGAGGTGAAAAATTATAGTTTGATATTTCTAATTTGGCATTTAAAAATTTAGATCTATATTGCCCTAAAATGATATGTTCCGCAAAATAATCTAATGGTTGCGAATCTGTTTGGTATTCAAGATTAGTTGTAATATTAAATGTCGTTAAATCTTCTATTTGTTGGGTTAAAGTATTTGTAAGGTCTGAGTTTGGATAGATTTCTTGAATTCTATCAATTTTATTTTGTGAATCTTTTATATTTCCTTTCCAAAAACTGATGTTGGCTTGCATTAATAAAAATTCAACATTTTTAGAATCACTATTCATAAATTTAGACAGAATAGGTTCAACTTTATTAATTTCTCCCATTTCATAAAGTAACCTAGCATAATCTAATTGAAGGTCTGCATTAGTAGGTGAAATAGAAATGGCTTTTTTGAATTTTTCTTCTGCTTGTATTTTATCATTCTTAATAGACAATACATGCGCATAAAGCCAATTTACGTTCAAACTTTCAGAAAATTGATGATAGTATTTTGACAAAATAAATGCTGCTTTGTCATATTCTTTTCTTGTGATGCAGTCTTTTGCGCTTTTTAATAAATCTGCTTCATTAATTTCAGTAGAAAAAGAATTGTTTTCGGAAGTGGAGTTCGTAGGTAGTTTTTGAGAAAAAGTGACTATGTTAAAAAATAGCAGAAAGCAAATACTAATATTTTTAAACCGGAATAAAATAGGGTTAAATTTTGTTAGAAATATCATTTTCTTATTTGAATCGCCAAGCTTTAAAAATGATGACATAAAAAGTTTTTAATTTTTTTTGATAAAAAGGCAAATATATTGTTTTTTTTCTAATAACAATTTAATTCGTTAAAGAGTTTCCTTTACTGTATACTTGGCAAACCTCTTGTTTACCTAGCTTTTTAAAAGATAATATGTGTTTTAGTTATGGTTAAGTTTGAAATACTTTTTTGTTTTTTATTAATGGTAAAAAAAAATTAAACATCAAAACTTTTATATAAAGGAAGCTCCTAAATTTTAGAAATGTTGTCAATAATAATAACACTTTAATTATATAGATATAATGTTTAAAAAAGTAAAATGTTTACTTAAGATTTTAGCAGACTGTTACTTTTAGATTTTTATAAGCTATTTATTGTGCCAAAACTTTTCCAAACATCAACAGTTTTATAAGTTGTTATTGAAGTAGAAGGTACTTTTAAAGTAACGCCACTTAAAGTAACATAATCAAATACATTTGCAACTATTGCT
>TARA_R110002153_G_scaffold1395_3_pt1 | contig 17725 bp, 26 predicted proteins | sample TARA_R110002153 | Tara Oceans TARA_R110002153 (sample SAMEA4398193) | marine metagenome | biome: Polar Biome; feature: [SRF] surface water layer (ENVO:00010504); material: water (ENVO:00002006), including particulate matter (ENVO:01000060) such as... | depth 5 m
TATATCCCAATGTCGATATTCCCTGAAATACGAAGCCTATTGAACCCCAAGTCCCACCGTGTGGTGCAATATCTTTACCACTAGGATCTGTTAAGTTGCATGGGATGTCAAATGTCGCAGAGCTATTGACTTTAGGTAAAAACTCAGTTAACCAAGTATCTAGAAACTCCCATGATGGAACAAACTCTTTCTTTCTTCCCTTTGTATGTTTATTATAAGTATATTTATGATAACCGTCTCCCCACCATGTGACAAAAAATGAATTGTCAATATCTGGGTGCTTTGCTCTAACCTGATCATAGAACTGTTGTTTTATCTCTCTTGATTCTGTTAAATGTTGTCTAACGAGCATGCTTAGTTGTCTTCTAGTCAACTTCATTATTCTATCCTATTCGTTATTTATAAATATCATGAAGCATATTGAATATGAAAAACTTGCTGTCTTTTCTAAATCCATGTTTTTTGTCGAATGTTTTATATCCAACTCTTTTGGGTATGAGCTTAACGATAAAAATTCTGCTAAAGACTGAAAAGCAGCAATAGCTTCACTAATCATTGCATCATCTGAGTTTGGGTCGTCTAATAACAAATGAATACGCCCAGGTGTGCTAGCAATTATCATGAACTTTTTATAAACAGAATTCATCGAATCTATTATATACTGTGGAATTTTAGTCTTTTGACCTTCATTGAAAATATAATAATAATCTTCTTCTGGGTCTGTGTCTAATTCATCTTTAAAAAAGCTATTAGTGTCAAAATACGCATCATTACCAGCAGATCTAAACTCTTTTAATTTACTCTTTCCCTTAACAATACTGACAAATAAATCTGTATTACCTTTAATTAACCTATGATACTCACCCGCTTCAACTTTGATTTGATCGCCTTCATTTAATGTGACAGGAATCTTGTTATCTCTTTGAAACTGCCAACCAGCACCTTTAATAACTGTAATAGTTCTTTTTTCTGCATCACGATGCCAAACTAACTTTTTTGGCGAAATTTGCTTTGAAAATTCTCTTATGAATGTATTTTCATTTAGAGCTCTTTCTTTGTACGGTTTATTTGATTTGTTTGTTGTTATTCTCATTTTACCACCACCCAGAAATTGATCTTCCAAAAAACTTTGTTGCGCGACACGACCAATAGCCTGGCGCTGTCTTGTCTTTCTTATCACTGCAGTTGTGTCTATCACCAAAACTTTTTCTTCTTTTTCTATGAGCTTCAGAATCACCCATTGCAACAGGCATAGACGATCCAAATGAGACTTTTTTGACTTTAATCCTTCCTTTCTTGTCTTTTTTACCTGAGTTGACGTAGACATAAGCTTTGGGAGAGCCTCTCTTTGGCTTGTTGAGCTCTACTTTCTTCCCCTTATACTCTGCCTCGTCTAGCTCTTCTTCATAAAGCATTGGGTAGTCTAACGGAACCTTCTTGCCCTCGTAATATCCAAACTCGCCTAAATCAGAGCTGTCTAACAAGTAAGCCTCTGATTCATTTAACGAATACAAACCTATGTCACTTAAGAGTCTTGCTTCTCTGAAAAGAGAAAAGAAAGCTGACGAACCGGGCCTATGAATATTCTTGTCAACACCCACACCGTGTTTTAAATGATACGTCATCCCTTCTGAGTAATATTCGTATAATTTTTTGTCACAAGATTCGTCTACTTCTTGGGCTGAGTCCCAATCTTCTTCTGATGGGTAGTCTTTGTCGCCTTTTTTAGCAGGTGTCTCACCGCGGCTTCTTTTGGCATGAATGTTATCCCAAAGACCCTTTTTATTTTTTTCTAGAAGGTTTATCTCCTCATTCACAATTATTCTGAGCTGTTTTTTCGTAATTTTCATGAAATTGATCCTATAATTTTCTTAATGTCTAATCCACCACAGTCTATTTTCTTTTTAGAACAGTGGAAATGATTCATAAATCCTTTGAATTTTCCAGATGCAGCTGCTTTATCGTATGCCCATTTGTCTGCAGGCGTTTCTAAGGGAACATTGCAGCCTTCATGGATTGCTTGCCACAAAGCTTTAAGCGCTTCGATCTGCTCAGGGTAGAACCATGTAAAGTCGCTAAGCGGTTTATTTTGCGCCAACGCTCCTGACATGATAGGTCTTTCTTTACCTACATTCTTTTTGTACCACCCTTGATATTTTAAGTAGTACGCATTCGAAATTTCTACTCCCACTGATGTATGATTCACATTACGATTACCAGCATGCCAACAAGCATCGTTAATGTCGTGTAGCTGAATAATCGTTCCATCGTTGTCAATACAAAAGTGAACAGATACATTGCGTTTCTTAAGAACCTTCGCACATGATGTAGAGTTAAGACATACGTCCCAATGATTTACGAAAGATTTAATAGTTCGTTTATTAGAGTAGGGTGTTAGTCCCTTAGAAACTGCGTAAGGAAAACCATCGTCTTTAAATGTGTGCACTTTATCTGCGGGCCAATTAATTTTAATAGCTTTATCATGATACCAAAGAACGTCTGAATCACTGGAAGACCAATCAGGTCTAGCATGACTTCCTTCCGCTTCTCTCTCCGTGAGAATTCTACGATACGTCGTAGGTCCACACATACCATCTGCAGTTAATCGATATTTCCGTTGCAATACCTTAATTACGTTTTGCAATTTTCGATCGAAAAGGCTGTGGCCTGGCAAAAACCAATTAGGTGCCCAGCCAAGTTTCGATGCGCTTGCTTCGTTATAAAAATCTTTATCTATCGCCATTGTTTTAACCCTCTATGCTTACCAATATACTCTTTTAGAATTCTTTTAAATTGTTTCTTTGTTATTTTCATTTCTTTCTGCCCAGTCGTGTGAAACTTTATCTTCAACTATTGGACCACCAGCTGCCCATGTGTAACACGTTCTTGCACTATGACATTTAAAGCTATGCATCCAACAGTAACCTAAGGTTTCCCATTGTTCTTCATTTTCTATAGATGCTTCTATTTCTTCTTGATCCATAATTAATCCGGGCATGCAGTCTTGCATTCGCGGAGATACATCAAATGCAACACAATTATAACACTTAGACTCTTTAGCAACGTCAGGCTCAGTATTCCAGTGCTCTGCTGCTCTTTCCCAATAAGCTTCGTCAGTTAGATTTAGAGGCCCATATTGGATATATTCTGCTTTGATTGCAGAATTTCTATTTTTTGTATTCAGTTCCAAATCTTGTGTAGCTGGCGGACATACAAAGTCTTTTACTGCCTCAACTACAAGATTAAGTGATTCTTTGATTAGCTTACTGAGTTGGCTTCTTGTTATTTTCATTTCTTATATACCTCTGCCAATCCTTCTTTGACTAGCCATTCATTAACATTTTTTTCTTCAAAGAATAGTGTTCCCAACCACCTTCCGTACTTTCCTTTCTTGTCTTGCTGCGTTTTGATAATTATCCACTTGCTGCCGATCTTTTGTCTAAGTGCATCTCTAGACTTCAAACCTGCTTCTCTTTCCTTTCCGCGGACTTCAGGTGTGTCTATACCAAGCAGTCGAATCTTTTGATTTCTGAGTATCATATCGAACCCCAAATCAATGTCAACAGTTATAGTGTCACCATCATATACTTTTCTAACTAATGCCCTGTACTCATACATAATACTACCCTCTTTTAATTATAAATATCATTAATCTAACTTTCTTTATATAAAGATACAAATTAGATATTAAAACTAGTTCATTTGCATTCAAAAGTAACATTGAATATTTCGGGTTAACATTATAATCATACAATTAATCTAAAAATATCACAATTTATTTTTTACATGATTCGGGTAACTGTGACTTTAACTCTTTTTTGTATACTGATATATCAGGTTGTATCCATTTAAGTTTTGGACAATTGTTTTTATGATCATCTTGATCTAGCAAAAAGAGTTCTAACGCTTTCATGTCTCTTTTGAGATCATCACATTCCGGAGAGAAGGCGGCCTCATCAGCAAACGGACTATTAAACAACAACATAAACATTCCACTTGTCATCTCTCTTTCTTCCTTGTTACCATTGACTCGATCCGCCCTAAACTGCCCTTCATGTACTCGATATCCTTCTCGATACCTATGATATTCTTTGCGTTGTCGTCCGAGCTTGATATCTTTTTTTCAAGCACACTAATTACCTTTTCTGCATCGCCTAAGTCGTTTTGCAATTCAGCAATTTTTACGTTTGTATTCCACACCCAACCAGCAAGTGGAATAATAGTCACAGACATCAAGATCTGAACCATTTTCCACACATCATCTTTAGTCAAATTTGACATAATTTACTCAACTCCTGTAGCACTCGTTTGCTAAAAATTTTAACATTAATCATAAGTATCTTAGTAATAACAATAGTGCTAATAGAAATTTTCGTCAAACAATTGCTTAAGTTTTTCTTTTGATTGACACACAATGTCAACATTCTTTATATGATCTACAGAAGATTTATCAAGCGGTGTTGTGTATCTCGCGGGCGCTATTACCATCATATGTGTAATCTTTGATTCAGCATACGTAGGGTCACTGAGAATAACTTTGTAGTCTTTTGACCAGTATTCTATCACTCCACTAATAATGGTATCACAGTGTTCAACCGTGATAGGGTAACGCTTCCACTGGATAACATTATTTGACTTATTGGAACTCATATTTATAGACCTCTAATTGTTTCTTCTAAAGCAAACAAGTAAAGCTGAAAACAGAATAAAGATATGTGAAAAATAGTCATAACTTCTATTCTTAACTACGTGACACCCACTTTTTATCGGTCCAGTCGCGTCGCTAACTTGGTCAACTTCTTGTTCATTTGCATATGTAGAAGCTGTGTCAACACCCAGATCGGGCTCATGTTGCGTTTCTGGTTCTGAAACTTCTTCTGTTTCTTCTTCCACTGGTTCCTCTTCATCGACAGGTTGCCAAAACGGAGCAGAAATTTCAATGTTTTCTATACTTACACCCATAACATACGGTGTGACTTGCGTAATTCCATTGTCAAATGACCCAAGAACGTTAATAGTGTCAATAATAAATGTTTCACCTTCTGCTACTTGAACAGGTAAGAAATACTCATGATATGCTTGATATTCTTCTCGCGCTGATAGATTAAGATACATATCCCATGCCATCGTATCAGCTGTACCTGTTGTTTCTACGTTCCATTCATATAAAGAAACTTGATATTGTGTCTGAACACGGTAGTCTGAACTTACGTATCCCTTTACTTGAACATTACCTGACGCACTTATATCGCCGTCAACATTTTCTGTATACTCACCGTGCGCCATGGCAGAACCCTCAGCTCCTGCTGCTCCGTCAGCACCGCTTCCAACACCGTAACTGTTTGTAAAAACAACTTCTCCGTATGAATCTATACCATAGTCGTCAAAAGGTACAGCCCAGTCCCATCTGAAGGCTCCATTAAAGTCTGGACCGGTTTGGCTACCGCAAGCCAAACAAAGTGCCTCAACAGATAACACCGGAGATGCACCAAAGTTTGTCCAATCTTCAACCCATAGCTCACGACCAGGATTTGATCTAGCTTTTACAATTGCTACATAAAAGTCCGATCCGCGGTCAATTGACGATTCGAACCAAAAGAATTCGATAATAGCATCCACCATATTACCATGCTCATCTTCATTACCCACATAAAGTGTATTACCAGAGAAATAAGCATATTCGTTATAATTGCCCGGATTGAGCGGATACGCGATGTCAAAAGTAAAATCAGCGTTACCTTCTAACATCGTCGCACCAATATAAGAAGTTTGTGATTCTGAAATCTCTTCACCCATTGCTGAGTTGATTAGACCAAGTCCTATTAAAATACCATTAAACAAGTTTCACCTCTAAGTTGATTTTGTATTATTATAACAAGCGATAAGCTAATTTACAAAAATAGTTTGTGTTATACATAGACATGTAATATACACTATAAAATTTAAATGTGGCCGTTTCATCTGGTAATAGAAAATATTATATTACAATTGTCAATACCTTCGCAGCCAGTTAACCTTGATTGTATTCCATTCATTTTTAACAACCTTTGATATATATTTGCACGCCTAATATCACCATCATGTTCTTGTGTTACTGGTGACACAAATGTGAGTGTATTGGGCAGTTTAACGTCAAACTTTAAAGAATCTTCAAAAACAAATTGCTTAACAATTGATACAATTGTTGTGAAAACTCTTAGATCCATTTTACCAGTCAACGCATACCACGTATCTGCTGTATAGAAATCAACGCTAAAAACATCTAAACTATCTTCTGATGATGATATGATGACGTCATAGTTTATATCGTCAGAAGCAGAAAATTCATATGAAACACTACAGCCCAAATAACTACACTCAATATCATCGGCAGTAAAGCTGTAGCCTTCGCGATTAAACACTTCACTCAATAAGCTACTTGACTCACTAATTGACATGTCAAATGATGACTGATTCATTGTAATATACTTTCTACCTTGATGCGAAACAATAGAAAACGAAAGGAAGCTGTCATCATTTATTATCTCAAATAAAATCTGCTTACTTAGAACATGAACATGATCAACGTCAGATGCAAAATCACTTTGTGTACCCTTTTGACCGGTAATAGCCACAGTAATACTGTCAGTGTCAGTATTTTTATTTGATGCAACCATGTCAATAACAAGATGAATAACATCTTTTAATTCGTTAATAACTTCAAGCTCAGGTTTAAAGTGATTCTTGAATACCCCGGTAATATGTGATTCTTTCTCAAACGCAGTAAATAATCGTCCCGCGAAAACACGCTTGATCATGTCAATCACTAGATTCATTTCACCATATTTAGGATACACTTTAAAGTTTTCACCATCAACATCTAATTTACTGCCGTCAGCATAGTTTATTGACTCATTTATTAACTTCTTAAGTTCTTTTTTTGATATTTTCATTGCAACTAGTCCCTTGACAGTATATAATATATATATCTTCCCCTTAAACAAAATGAAAAACTGGTTTGTATACATTGCTAAATGCGCTGACGACACTCTTTACACAGGAATAACAACTGATACAAAGAGAAGAATAACTGAGCATAATACATCAAAAAAGGGCGCGAAATATACTAGATCTCGTCGTCCTGTCACTCTGATGAAATTCTGGATCTTTGCAAATAGAAGCGAAGCATCTAAAGAAGAATGCAGAATTAAAAAACTATCTAGAAAAGAAAAACTTTCACTTATTATCTAAAAGCATTGATGATAATAAAATCACCCGACTAACTGACATTCTCATTAATTTGTAACCTTTAACTGAATTGGGTTATCTCCGCTACCTGTGTAATAGAATAAAATCACGCCATTTTCTAAAATAACGTTGTACGGCTCTGGAAGACCATCAAGGGCGTCGACAACTATCTGCTCTTTGCTTTTGTTATACTCTTGCTCTTTGATTAATTTCTTTACTTCTCTAAGCAACAAAGATCTCAATCTCTTTCCTGACATTTTTCTACTCATTACGGTGTGCCTTCTAAAAATGTAACTGCCATCTTTGTAGACTCTGAACATGTTAACACAAGCTTTAAACTGTTGCTTGTTGCTTCATGATCAAACTCGCCCAAAGAAACAACGTGACCCAAATATTCAGTAGTAGAAACGTCGTCAGGGGATCCCACTCTAGAATTAAAGTTTTCTCCATTAGTCCTGTCTAACAACTTAAATGGGTCAGAACCCGATATTATAACTTCTCCACCGGGTGTGTGATCTGGAAACTGTATTGCTAATACAGTTTCGCCAGAATCAGCAACAACGATAGAAGAATTATAATCGCGACCACCTACAGCACCGTCATTCAAGTTTACATGAATGACTTTTTTGCCGTCTATACCTAGCGACTCACAAATTAATTTTTTTAGCTCTCTTCTTGACATTTTCATCATTAATCCCCTGATTACTCTTAACTGTGATGCTTATATAAAAGCATCAATTATAATTATGCGACCCGAATCGTCAGTACCCATATTACTTGGTCTAAAGTCACTTGAACTGAGTCTTTCATCAACAATTAACTCTAAAAATTTTCTAAACTTTCTGTCGCTAGTCATTTTGTAATACATTTCGTCAATGTGCTTATCTATCATTGAGCCTTTTTTAGACATAAGCATAGCAACTAACTTTAGTTTTGTAGCTTCTTGCGACTTACCCAGTCTGTTAAGCTGCTTAGCTATCGATGAAAATGCATATAGTATTACTTTTTTTATACTATCTCTTAATGCGTTTGTAAGCATTGATTTCGTATTCACTTTTTCCATTTTTTTAAAAATGCTAGTAGTCAAATTATCAATTAGATTATCAATAAGTAGATCACTTTTTGCTATTTTAATTGCCTCCCTGAGTTTCAAATCTTTCAATGGCACAATCAAAAATTTCTTGAAATAACTCCTTCTAGCAAACTTAAAATGCTTACTGAATAAATCAATCATCTCTTCATAATCATGTAATACGCGAACTTTTTCAACTATGTACCAGTGATACTCTGGGTGATGCATGTAAACTTTTGGAAAGAATTCACTATAAACATTAAATTTTTGAACTTCTTTTCGATTCATATCAATAGGATCATAGCTGGTGTTGTAAAGCTCATTAGCAACTTTTAAAAGAAGATCAGGATGCCCAGGGACTTCAAATAATGATCTAAATGAACCAACGCCGTACGGCTTTAGTTTGTCCCCAAAAGCTCTCACACTTAACTTAATTTCATCATACGCATCTGCTGCAATATGATCCTTTTTACTGCCTTTATACTCAAGATAATCGTGTGTTAATTCATTTTCAAAAGGCTCTATGGAATATGGGTCATCAATAAGCTCACCAATATCATCACCAAAATATTCACGCTCGTATTCTGACTCTATTAATAATACTAACTCTTTTCTTGTTAATTTCATTTTAATAACTCCCAGTCACCTTAATATATATCACCATTCGTCACCAAAATCAATAAAATTAGCGCTGTGTGGGTTATCATAATCATACTCATCACTCTCATTTTCATTGCCATCTCGATTATTATCTGTTTCAACTGATATCTCGTTATTCTCACAATATCCTACTTGTCATTGTCTAGTGTACCAGAAGTAGACTTAATATCTTTTGTCAAACTGCCTATTTCTACCAGACTCTCTAATATACATATCTTCCCGGGGTTGCGCTTGATAATATCTTTCATCTTATGTTTTGCACGATCTGTCCAATAACCCTTAACTTCGATGTATAAGTCTAAGTCAGGTAAATAGAAGTCGGGTATATAATTCCTCTTTCTATTACCTCGAGTTCGATACTCTAACTTCATTTTAGGATCTCGCACCCACTTTATACCTAGCTCATTAAGCTTCACAGCCATAGCAACTTCCCATGTGCTATCCATAATAACGACGGAACCATCAGCCCTGACAAACTCGGACTGCTTACTCCATAACTTCTTTTTCTTCTTACGATATCGACGCTTCTTCTTTTTGGGCACTGACTTTGTAATTTTCAATTGCCAATACCTGCATCGATAATCATGAAACGCGAATGAGTACTGTCAGTAGCAACATTGCCCAATCTGATATCCCACATATCTAAATTTTCATCAGCTATGAACTTCATAAACTTAACGAACTTAAAATTCCTTAATACACTGTTATGCATAATTGACACTAAAGTTTCCTGTTTCTCTGATTGAATGTCACTATAACTTGCACTCTTCGTATTCTTTGTAACATTAATGTCTAAGAAATCAATAAGATCCCACGCCGCATCATCAACATTTTGTTTTTTCATTTCAACGTGATATATATCTCTAAATAATCCGGGATCAGATTTGCTATCTCTAAACAATATCTTTCTGAGTGATCTTTTAATCTCATCACTAATAGACGGGTAACTTAAGTATGAGATAGTTCCAGCTGGTATAAAACACTTTATGATGTCAAGAAACAACGCGCTCATGTGTTTCTTTATAAGCTCAGTATGTGTGTCAATCAAATCAGCACTTTCAATAGGATAATCAGATGAAATCATCATCTTCTTCATGTGCTCAATGACAAACTGATAACTTGCAAACTTAAAGTTTTTTGATATAACTTCACCAAATAACTTTTCTTCACCCGGCTCAATCACGCTAACACGCTCAACAACCACCCAGAGACCTTCTTTGTGTCTCATATAAACTTTAGGGAAAAACTCTGGGAACTTACCAAACGCTTCAACTTCTAATTTGTTCATTAATCTAGTATCTCTGCCGTTTCTATTCCGTGCAACTTTTAGTATTACATCGTCACGACCTGGGATACTATATGCTGTCCTGAATGCGCCTTCACCTAACTTGTCAACGTCGCCAAACAATCGAAGAATCTCGTCTTCTAGCTTGCGATCTTCAGAGACGAAGTAGTCGCCAGTATCAGGCCCACTAAAATCAGTATCAAAAAGATCACCCGAATCTTCTTCAGAATCTTCTTCATCGAATTTAATAGCGTCCGGTTGATCAATTAAATTCTTAACCCCCTGACCAAAATATTCAAGCTCTTCAACAGACTCAGCAATTATCTTGCTCAACTGAGCTTTTGTTAACCTCATTTTTGACCATCCACACTTTGTGCAGCAATCTTCTTTGCAAGTCTTCGCGCCCTTGCTTTTTCGTTTCTTGATAAACGCTCAGCTTCAAGACGCGCATTATGTCGATTCATCCCCAAACGTGTTCGTTCGACCCACTCTTCACTATTATCACCGCGTTTGTCGAGCGCCTTATAGTCAAGTGGCTCAGCATCAGTTAAACCATACTGTCCAGTTGATGTGTCAGACATTTTATTTCTAAGCACTTCTGTGTCAACCTTGTTCCATTCACCTTCTACACCCTCTTTCCATGCGACAGGTTTAAAAACATTAACATCACGAATTGTCGTGACACCATTACTAAACACAATGAACTTAAATAAAGGCTCTATTTCACGCAGAAATATCATGGCTGACTGGTTTCGATCAGGATCGATCTGGTTAATCAATGCTGTGTTACTAACAACACGACGAACTGCTTTTGCAACATGCTGATTACCAGTTATTAACATGACTTGATCAGCAGGATGACTATTTTTACCATAAACCGTCTGTGCCAACTCCCGATGAAATATCAGCGCGCCATGAAAATTAACCCTTAGCTTGTATATGAAATCTCCATAATTATATCTACCTTTTCTTTTGCCACGCCTTTGCATATTAGGCGAAGGCTCATCTATCTGAGTATACATCTCAGAATACGAATTAGGATTCCACGCAAACTTACCATTTGCTAGCAAGTCAATCATAAGATCTGGCCCATCCTTACTATTGTGATATAAGTAACCGATAGTACCAGCGCCGCCATGTGCGCCATCATTAGCACCCTCACTTAACATCTCTTGAATCAACACTGTTAATTGCTTTCTTGTAATTCTCATTTTTCACCCCTAAGCTTTCTTTTAAATCGCCCAATAGTGACTGCGCGCTTCATATACAACTTAAAAAACTGATCTGTTTGTGCCTGATATTCATCAATTTTGTTAACAGTTAAATCATAATGTCCCGAACCACTTACAGATTCATGCAAAGTGTCATAAATGGCAATATTGTTGTATCTTAAATATTCATATAATTCAGAGACACTCTGTATAATCAATTCAACTTTCGTCTTATCTCTCAACCGCTTAGTAATATCATTAAGAATACCTAACCATGCATCAGCTGATATCATCAATGCCAATATTCTAGCATTAGCCACAAATGACTCTGGGTACGCTGATGTTGCGTTCCACGGCGTTACACCGTTTGATAGCAAGCTCTCGCGATATTTAACTAACTCATCACCACTAATCATATCAGAAGCGATATCTTCAATAGCAATATCATCTCTGTCATTCTTGTCATACGGATGTCTAACAAACCCATGATCATCTCCCCGGAACCCGCCAACTATAGCGTCAGGATCTGATGCGAATGTTGTTGATCTGACATCTCTGTTGTATATGGATGTTATTTTACCTTCTAAAAGAAAAGCTACAATTGCAAATTTTGAAACAACATCATGCGTAGCACTTGAATCACGTGGTACTGGCACCCCTGACAACTCGTGCTTCATGTAAGGCTCACATGCTTTAACAAAATCAGTAATTTGGTTAAGCATGCTAATGCCTTGATATGAAGACGCTGCAAATGCGTGCATTGCATGAACAGTTAACCAATTTGACGCCTCATCAGAGTTAGCAGACATCCAACCCCGCTTCAAGTCACGTAACTCTGTCTTAGTATTGATCTCATAAAGACGAATTATCTCACTCAACTGAGCTTTTGTTATCTTCACTTTTGATCGACCAAATAATCATCTTGACGTTGAATGTACTGATCATATGTGTCAACAGTTACTTCGAATGTCCACCACATCTTCTCGCCAGGATATACACCAATCTTAACAATGTCAAGCAATCCCGCCAACTCTTTCTCCAAAAGCTCACGATACATTAATCTTTTGCCCTCTGTATCTCCAATTTCACCATTAATGTTAGTCCTGGTGTGACCAGAAAATGTGCCGTCAGATAATACTTCCAAGTCGCGACCATACATGTCACCAATCTGCTCAAGGAAGCTCTTCAATTTCCATGCGACAGTGTACTGGGCACGCTCAATTTTAACTACAATATCACCATCATCTAGATTCAATGACTCTCTAATCATCTTAGTTAAAGCTTTCTTTGTTATTCTCACGTTCACTCCGTTGCATATACTACTTGTAATAATAATCTCTTAGTACACATTAATAAATCTTGTACTTAAAAGTCTGAGTCGTCTTCGTCGTCCAATTCTAGGTCGAAGTCGTAGTCTGATGTATCATCATCTGTGAAGTCTAAGCCTGAATGAGGGAGGAAATCGTAATCTTCGTCATCGAATTTAGAAGTGTCATATTGTCTAAATGAATCGTCTCTAGAGCCATGTCCGTCATCAATGCTATCGCCCAAGATTTGTGCCATCAGAGCTTCAGCTTCCTCTGGATTCGAGTTTGCAGTACGTCTTAACTGAGCAAGTTCTTCACTAGTGAATCGGCCCTGGAAATATGCATCCATAAGCTTGTGAAGTACAACCGGTCCCAACGTTACAAATGCTGCCGCAATTCCAACGATTATGTTTCCAGTAGTCATCATGTCCATTTCGGTTAATACTAATCTTCGTAGTTTTCTTCTTGTTATCATCATTTTTACCCCGTGTTGATATTTATAACTATTCTACTGATTCTATTTTTACTATATCAAATAATCATTCTTTTATTTTAAAAGTCTATCTACAAGTCGCCCAAGTATTCATCAATACCTAAATCTTCACGACGTTGACGTATGATTGATAAACCAGCCTTAACAGAACCAAGCATCTTATCAAGGCCAAAATGCCTAATAATATCTAGATCAGAAACAGTTCCCAACTTATAATCTATCTCTTGCCATGGGAACTGATCACGATCAGGCCCAAACTTCTTGCCCTTTAATCTGTCAACACTATACTTCTGAATACCCAAAAAGTTTCGCCTCTTTGACACAATCTGTCTTGCATAAGCCGGCGAATTAGCAAACGCCTCGAAACCATATTTTCTAACAACATCAATATCCTTCATTTCACCAAGATAAGGATCGATTTCATCCCAAGGTGTATGTATCTCCTGATATCTCGGAATCCCTAGCTTCTTCCGTCTTCTTACAATCTTTGTCGAAGCAGTAGTATAAGACTTTGCAAACCTCTCAACACCAAACTTTCTTATGATATCATAATCTGTCATCGTGCCTAAATATTCATCAACTTCGAGCCACATATCTGTATCGATAGAGTAAACGTCAATTCCAAGTAACTTGCGGCGGTAATGAAATGCTAGCTGAAAACTGTTAATTCGCTGATCATCATCAACTAGTCCCAACAGCTTTATGATCTCAGTATCTTGCTTGTGACCCAATAACGGATCAACAACATCCCAAGGAATATTTAAGGAAGCACGTCCCTCGTTTAAATAATCTTCTGTTATTCTAGCTAACTGTCTCTTTGTTATTCTCATTTGTTACCTCGATATAAACCCACGATGAACTCTCTAATTTGATCTTTCCCAATAGCAACAGGAATGTTAAAATCTCGACCAACCTTCTCAATAAAACTCGCATATACCTTATTGTCTTCATCATTGAAACTTTCTTCTTTTGCTTTAACACGTGGAATATCGAAACGATTATTTTCCGGATCATACGTACCATCTCTAACAAAACTAGTATGCAGTAATAAACCTATGATTTTCTTAGGCACAATATTAAATTCCTGCGAAGAATATCTGAAACCGTCAATAGGATTAATGAACAGATCTTTTTCACCAATACGTGAACCAGCATCAGACCCCAAATGTCTGATTGCATTGTAATGTGTACCGTAACTCTCGTCAGTCTCATCATCATCTTCAGGAATGAATGTCGCGAATAGCCTCTTCCCAGACGGTGTATCTTCATTACTAGACCCAGTGTCACCACCGCCAGCATATGTAACAACACCCTGCATTACTATGCCTATATCCCCATAGGCGTTTCTAAACGATGAAATATTTCTACCCGATGGGTCTGCTAGTGAAACTGATATCTCTCTATGACTGTTCATAAACCACTTGAGCTTTGATACTAACAATTCACGAAACCCAATATAACCAGTTACCTTTCTATTCGAGTCAAACATCGGTGCGTCGTTAGTTCTAATCCAGTGAGTATAATATGCACGATTTAATTCCGGGTGATTGTCTCTAATCTGTTTGCCAAAATCTACTTTTGCGCCCCGAGACCAACCGGCTTCACTTAACACCGCTTGTATCAATCCAGTCAACTGTCTTTTTGTAATTCTCATTATACTCCACTTATCTATACTATATATCTACTAATAATACGTTTAAATCCAATAACTGATTTATATTCCGATACACACAATGGGATTCCTTATACTTCAAGTAGATCAAGGCATAAATACATTATAATAATATAACATTCCCAGGAATCCCATTCCCGAGCTGCCCAGCACAACTCATAACACTCGCTTATATCTTTTAGTTCCGGCATCATGATTACTAGGATCCCAAGACATCTCTCTAATTATCTGTCTTAACTGTCTTCTTGTAACTCTCATAATTTCTCTGCATATGCGCGCTTATAAAGTGCCGACATCTCTTCATCACCATATGCAAAAGGAATCCCATGCTTTGCAGCGATACCTCTAACAATCTGAACTGCTGCTGCATCTGGTCGATTTACTCTAGTAACACTCCCAGTTGAATCTTCATACTCATTAGTAACAGACTCCTTAACAACAATACCCACAACTCTGTCAGGAACGACAATCCACTCCTCATATGAGTAAGCTAAACCACGAATACCTGCAGGATTGCTAAACAAACCTTTCTCACCAACTCTTTCGCCAACTTCCTTACCAAGATACTCTTCCGGGTCATACCGCTCACCCCATTCGGAATCTTCTTCTTCGTCAGCTGGGTGCTTGCCCGGGTAGTATCGATTCCCCGACGGCGTCATTTCCATATCAGACATGAGATCACCTCCGCCACCAAACGTCGGGATTCCCTGCATAATAATTCCACATAAACCCCAATGACCACTTTCGAATGGCTCGAGATTCTTCCCACTAGGATCAACTAATATTGTAGATAATTCACGACGATTACTATTTATATCATTTATACGATGCTCTAATGCATATGCAAACTTTACCTTACTAAACTCTCCGTCTTCATTGTTAAAGATAGAATTGCGCCCATCTTTCAAATGTATCCAGTGAATAAAATATGCGTCATAAAGCTCTGGATGTCTGTCTCTAATCTGTTTACCAAACTCTCTCTTACTACCCTGAGAATAATGTGCCTCTTTTAAACTCTGTGATATCAGTTCGCTCAACTCTCTTCTTGTAACTCTCATAATTTACCTATATTATCTATGCAACTGTTATTAACAAAATATTCCCAGCAAGAAGCTGTCTTATCTCTGCTACTGATTTTGAAATTCTTGATTTAAAATCATAAATATCAGCGTCAATGTCTTCATACCCATATAATAACGCGCCAGTAAATATCTCAGCAATAGCATCATCCTTTGTGGGTATATTCGCATCGCGAAAGGCGCGAGTTTTGCCGCCCAATGTATAATGATCATCCCCTACATGCCCTTCTAAATCTTCGTATAACGATATAGTAACAGGCAAACGACTACTATGACTATATCTAATCTCACTATCAAAAATTGCATGAATTATCATATGCACAGTAGGCATATTATACTTTAACAAAACAGAAGCTATCGGCATAATAACAATGTCACGACCTAAATCGACACCCTCAACATCATCATGACCAATGTTTCGCAACTTTTCATGATCTAACGGTATCAAAACAAACCTGTCTCCACCACCACCACCAACACTAGCAATACCCGGAACACTCTTACTCCACTCTTTGTCACTTGACTTCTCTCTAAAATCTGACTCATTCCCAGTCTCAATAGTTCTATACGCAGCATGCTCGTTCCCAATAAACGGAATTACCCAAACATTCGAATCTGGGAATGCTCTTGTCTCTCCATAAAAATGCGTAGCCTGCTTTTGAAACTTCTTTCCTGTAAAAAACTTCTTCATCTTCTCACGATACTCAGGATCTGTTATCTCATGAGGCCCCTCATAATTATCTGAACCCAACGACCCACCATACGCCCAATGATCACTATCACTAGCAATAACATTCGGTGTACCCTTGTATGCCATCTCTCGGATAATCAATCTCAACTCTCTTCTTGTCACTCTCATTAATCGCCCACTTTAAACTGAAACTAAGCGGAATTCCTCAAAATTAATCCCGTTTCGCATAAGGAATACAGATATCCCATCCTTCGTACCAATGATTTGAATATCACCCCTTACAATAATACTCAAATCAAGGTCTTGAGACTCCACAATCGCATCGTCGATATCAGGAACCCACCATCTCTCTATACTATACCTAAAAATTCCACCGCTATCACTATCTTGCGAGCCTCTCTCACTTTTTAGATCCTCAAAATGCTCCTCACTACCACTAGGGTTTCTCTCGTAATAATCATCTAAATCAGACCAACCCTCAGTCATAACCTGTCTAACCATCTTACTCAATTCCCTTCTTGTTAATCTCATTACCACACCATCCTTTATTATTATATATCTATCACACCCGTGTTAAAATTTTCTCTCCGGTTTTTTTTGACACTCGTGTGACTTCGAAATTCAACTGTACGCAGAAAAGTCAAAAGGTGGCCAAAATGTCGTCTCCGGCTAAAAGAGACTAAGGCTCAGCAGGGGGCATCTGGGAGTCCCCACAGGGCATACGGGGGCGGGGCCCGCAAGGGGGCTCTAGAGGGCCCTGTAGAAGGGGCTAAAAAGGGGGCCTAAAAAGGGGGGCTTCTACAGTGGGCCCTATGGGTATTAAAAGAGTTCGCGGCAAAATGCAACGATCGAATTAATGGAGTATAATAATATCGAGGAAGGAAATTAAATAATTAATTAATTTTTAATTATTATAATTTAATATTCCAATATTATGATGATGGCTCTTTCGGGATCAAATGCAACGAAATCGTTAATATATTATGATAATATTGAGGGGAATCAAACCCCTAATGCTCTTTGAAATC
>TARA_R110002153_G_scaffold271568_4_pt1 | contig 17601 bp, 14 predicted proteins | sample TARA_R110002153 | Tara Oceans TARA_R110002153 (sample SAMEA4398193) | marine metagenome | biome: Polar Biome; feature: [SRF] surface water layer (ENVO:00010504); material: water (ENVO:00002006), including particulate matter (ENVO:01000060) such as... | depth 5 m
CTTATGGATGACGCCAGAAGGCAGTTATTGGGCAGTATCTCTACTCGACTTTGAACTGAATATATTGCGTGTTGATAGGTTGGCCATATTGTTTGGTTATCTATTCCATCTCGCTGCATTTATTGCCATTGTGTATTCATTACACTTACGCGATCGTATGCAACAAACCGCCAGTATGCTGTATGCAGGGAGTGCCTTAGGTGCGGTTTTTGCTGGTGATTTATTAACGTTATTTGTATTTTGGGAATTACTGGCGATCACCTCGGTATTTCTGATTTGGGCAAGGCGTACTACTCAATCTTATCACGCAGGTATGCGGTATTTATTGTTTCAAGTGATATCAGGTTTGCTGTTGCTAGGAGGCATTATTGCCTACGCTCATTTTTCTGGCTCGATCGTTTTTGACGAAATCGGTTTATCAGGTTTACATGGTTGGTTAATATTTATTGCTTTGGGCATTAAATGCGGCTTTCCATTTTTACATAATTGGCTAACCGATGGATACCCAGAAGCCACTCCCACAGGTACGGTGTTTCTAAGCGCTTTTACCACTAAAGTGGCGATTTATGCCTTAGCTCGTGGTTATCCTGGTACCGAATTGCTGGTTTATATCGGTGCGGCTATGACTTGTTTTCCAATATTTTTTGCCGTTATCGAAAATGACTTACGTCGCGTGTTGGCCTACAGCTTAATCAACCAACTTGGTTTTATGGTGGTGGGTATTGGTATAGGTACCGCGCTGGCCATTAATGGTGCCGTGGCACACGCCTTTAACGATGTTATTTTTAAAGGTTTGTTGTTTATGTCTATGGGCGCAGTTCTGCATGTTACCGGTAAAATTAACGGTTCTGAACTGGGGGGCTTGTACAAGACCATGCCCAAAACCACTATTTTGTGCATTATTGGCGCAGCATCGATCTCGGCCTTCCCGCTGTTTAGTGGTTTTGTGAGTAAATCGATGATTATGAGTGCTGCATTGAATAATGATCATACTTGGGTGTGGTTAATGTTGTTGTTCGCCTCTGCGGGTGTTTTCCATCATGCTGGCATTAAAATTCCCTACTTTGCTTTCTTCGCCCATGACTCTGGTATACGTGCCAAAGAGCCGCCACTTAATATGTTATTAGCGATGACAATTGCGGCAACCTTGTGTATTACCATAGGTATTTTCCCTGATTTATTGTATCAATTATTACCGTACGATATGGATTACAATCCTTACGATGCCACACATGTGTTAGCACAAACTCAATTGCTATTTTTCTCGGCTCTGGCATTTGTATGGCTAAATTTATACAAAATGTATCCGCCAGAATTAAAATCCGTAAATCTCGAAGTGGACTGGTTATACCGTCGTTTGATACCACGGACACTGCAACGGTTAGCGGATGTTAAAGATGTTTGTGTACAAAAAATGAGTAGAGTGAGGGCGCGTCATCTGCCGCAATTGACAAATTACTTATCGAAATATTATGCCCCACAGGGAATATTAGCTAAAACATCCTCTACTGGCACAGCTGTTATGTGGATAATGTTAATGCTGCTAGCTTATCTGTTGATCAGCTTATATTAATCTGAACTTGGAGTCATAAAGTCCAGTATCTTGGTTGAACTTGTTCTCATTAGCTCAATATTGAGAACAAGTTCGTTTTGATAAACACGATAGTATCAGCACTCAAAACATTCATTGGCCTAGTCAATCAATTATAACTTTCTAACAAATTTTTTTGTCTAAATTACTTTTAAGAATGCGCTACTGAGTAGCCTGAGCTCAGGTTACGATAATACCAAGGGTATTATTACAGTGGCGGTGAAATCATGATTTTGGTATATTCTAGTAAAAGTAGCTATTTTTATTGAAGTCTATTTAACCTGAACTTGGGTTAAAACGTGCCGCTTCCTCTAAAGTGACTATAAAATATACTGCCTAAAAAAACGTGTATTAGGATTAAATCCTATGTTGCACACAACTTCTCTAATATCTGCTTGTCCCGCGTATTATAATAACCCTAATAGGTGTTTGTTTTTATTCTGGATGAAGTGATTACGATTGATATTATTTTCTAGATAGTTGCATCATAACGGATGCCTGAAATATAGGAGTTATATACTAGCTACCAAATTACTAATTAAATGAATAACTTATGGGCCAGTATAAAAATGGCACCACTGAGTAGGATGTAAACTATTAGATATTTTATATGGAGGACAAGTATTAATGGCGATTGATCTCACTAGTCAATTTATTTTTGTAGGTTCAGTACTGGCACTATTATGTATTTTTGCCAGTATCCTGTCTCGGCGTTTTGGCGCTCCTTTGTTACTTGTATTTCTTATTCTTGGCATGTTGGCTGGAGAAGATGGTCCAGGAGGACTTATTTTTAATGACTTTTCCCTAGCCTTTCTTTTGGGAAATTTAGCCTTAGCTATCATCATATTTGATGGTGGATTAGGCACTCGTAAAAGTACTTTTAGAGTCAGTCTTAAACCGGCATTGTCTTTAGCTACGGTGGGAGTGTTTGTTACAGCTACCATCACAGGGGTGTTTGCTCATTGGTTATTGGATTTATCTTGGCAAGAAGGGTTACTGATTGGTGCAATTGTCGGATCTACCGATGCTGCGGCAGTATTTGGACTTTTACGAACCGCAGGGTTGAACCTCAAAGAACGAGCCGGTGCAACATTGGAAATCGAGTCCGGTAGTAATGATCCTATGGCTATATTCCTTACCATTGCCATGGTTCACCTTCTTGTACAAGACAGCAGTAACCCAGGCTGGTCTTTTTTAGCTGAGTTTGTGCAACAAATTGGACTGGGCAGTATCATCGGTCTTGCTGGTGGTTATCTACTTACTCAATTGTTAAAACGCCTTAATTTACCTAGTGCTCTTTATCCATTGCTTGCCTTAGCCGGTGGTTTAAGTGTATTTGGATTGGCTAATCTTTTAGGGGGCAGTGGCTTTCTGGCGATTTATTTAGTGGGGGTGTGGGTTGGCAATGCACCATTACCTTATGGCAACGACATTCATCGCTTTCACGATGGCATAGCTTGGTTAAGTCAAATAGGGATGTTTTTAATGCTGGGATTGTTGATCACCCCCAGCCACTTGCCTCCCATCATTCTCCCAGCCTTTGCTATTGCGGCTGTGCTTATTTTTGTAGCTAGACCCGTTGCGGTATTATTATCGCTGTTGCCTTTTCGTTTCCCTTGGCGGGAACAGGTTTTTGTAGGTTGGTGCGGCCTACGGGGAGCGGTGCCGATCATTCTTGCATTATTCCCATCACTTGCCGGAATGGAACATACCGCTATCTATTTTGAGCTGGTTTTCTTTGTGGTGTTAGTATCATTATTACTGCAAGGCTGGACTATTGCACCTATGGCAAGATGGTTAGGCATCGATCTCCCTCCTATTCCTCATGATCCAACCCATTTGTCATTAACGGTTTCAACTGAGCAACAAAAGGAACTGCTCATTTATGAAATGGCTGAAAATACCCCGGTACTCGGAATGAATCAGCAGCAATTACCCACTATGCAGGGGGCACAGGTTGTGGGGATCATTCGTCAAGGTGTGTTGGTTGAAGAGACCTCTGAACAAATATTGAGGCTTAATGACCAACTGCTGATATTGGCGTTGTCTGACACCACATCGTCCCTCAATAATTCCTATGCTTCGCCACGAACGGCGACTAATCAAGAAATGCAGTCATATTTAGGGACATTTGCCATCAATCCGGATACAAGGTTACAAGACTTATCTTGGGCTTATGGTTTTGAAGTCAGAGAAGACTTACTAGACACTACTATTGCTGATTACATTGAAAATAAATTTTATGGTAAACCAGTGGTAGGTGACCGAGTGCAGTTTGGTGCGGTAAAATTTGTGGTTAGAGAGCTAGTAAAAGGAAAAATTACCGTTGTAGGTTTAAAACTAAGTTCTTGAGTAGATGACTTATGTTAGTAATGCATAAGTCATCAACGCATCCGAGGCATGGGTAAAGCAAAAACGCTGCTAGGCTACGCATAACCTTAATAAGGTACCGTTGTACCCATAGCCCCCATACCTCACTCAATCCAAGCCATTTGCATACATAAAATAGATATTGAAGATTTTGAGCGAGACTCAAAATCTTATTATGGGTGGCTTGTTAAAAACTGCTTATTAATCATTCTCTGCCATTAATGCGGTAATTTTTGGCTCTATTGCCTCAGCCCAAACCTGATATTGGTCTTTATTGGGGTGCAGTAAATCTTTCATTACAGATTTACTTAAATTACCTTTTTCATCCAGAAATATGTGATTAATGTCTAAATAGTGAACACGTGCGCCATCATCAAAATCTTTGATAATAAGATTAATTTCATCATTTATTTTACGTAACGGATCATCAACGGTGGCGCCACGAGGAAATATTGCCAATAACAAAACTTTGGTGTTTGGCAACTTAGTTTCTAGGGACTCAATAATTTTTTTAATACCGAGCGCTGTATCTTTTGGAGCATCTTGCCTTTGCCCAGTGTTATTTGTACCTATCATTAATACCAATAATTTAGGATCAATATTTGCAACTTCACCATTTTGCAAACGCCATAAGACGTTTTCAGTTCTGTCAGCACTAAAGCCTAAGTTTAGTGCATTGCGCTTAGCATAATATTGTTGCCAAACCTGTGGAGCTTTAGTTTCCCAATAGTGTGTAATTGAATCGCCTAAAAAAACCAAGTCAACTTTTCCCATTTGCTCTTTTAATAGTAATTTTTCCTCATGGCGAGGCATCCACCATTCTGTTGCCGCTTTATTGGTAGGTACAATAGACGCAGGTTCATTTGCCGATACCGATGATGCACAACAAGCAAACACCAGCGCAAAAATTAAAACGATATTTTTCATAATATTTCCTATTTTTTGTTCGAATTTATATAGACCGAATTTACATAATTTAAATAGGCAGCCATCGTAATTTTTTTGGTTTCTAAGTAAAAAGTGTTTACAGATTTAGGGGAAGATCAGTCTTTGTATTTTTACATTTAAGGCATTAAAGTTATATTAATATTTTATGGTTAAATTAAATTTGCTACATCAATTTAATACATCTTTATGATAGAAAAACAAATTTTGAATTCTAACTCACATGGCTTTACATTAATTGAACTGATTATTGTTATTGTTATTTTAGGTATTCTTGCGGTCGTCGCAGCTCCTAAATTTATCGATATTAGTTCTGATGCACGAATAGCTACTCTTGAATCGCTAGAAGGGAGCATGCGCACGGCATCCGATTTAATTCATTATAAGGCCATAATAGAAAAAAAGACTGACTGTTCCACTGACCCTACAATTGAAGTGGGCGGGGAAAACATTACCTTGCGCTGTGGTTACCCTTGCCCTCATCCCAAAGGAATAGCTAAGGTGGTTCAGGCGGAAGACCCTTTTACGTGGGTCGGTGGTAATTGTAGTGGGCAACTAGGGGCTATAGACGTACGTATTAGTAACGCCCCTGATCCAAATAACTGCCAAATTCATTACGCGTCAGCGAGATCGAGTGGTCCTCCCACTTTCACTATTACCACTTCGGGTTGTTAAATTAAGCCAAAGTGGTTCTGATGTGGTTTATCAGACAAATCCTTTTATCCAGACACCACTTTTTGTGTTTTTTAAAGTGAGTGTCTTCGTAATTGTTTACTTTCTAAAGTTGAGAAGGATTGCGTTGACAGGCAACTGTGAGCGATAACTAGTCATAGCCAATACGATTAGACTCTCTCGATCGCTGCCGCTCAAGTTGAGTATACGAGCAATGTTGATATTCACGGGTCTAAATACGGTTTGGTCTTCAGTCGATAAATAATGTCAACAAACATGGATACTGCTTAAGTTTGCCATACTGTGCTGTATTTCCTCTTTGGCAGTTAAAGCGATACTTACGAACGCGTTTACCGTTGCGCTATTGTTGCTTTGTTTATATTGAATCTGTAATGGAATTTCCGTGCTGACATTGTCTAATTCAATAAAATGGCAGCCTTCGCTATATAATTTACTGACACATAAAGGTGCAATAGCCACGCCTAAACCTGCAGCAACTTCGGTCACCAATGTTTGCATATGCCTTGGTTGGCTAATGATGTTAGGTGAAAACCCAGCTTGCTTACAAAGAATTATGGTTTCGTCAAAAAGCCCAAGGGCTTCATCGCGATTAAAAATAACAAATTGCTCTTTTTTTAGCAGCGCTACATTAATACTTTGTTTGCCAACAAATTCATGACTTTGGCTAACGATGGCGACTAGTTTATCAATATAAATATCGTGGCTAATAAATTCATTGGTAATTGAACTAGGCAGTGGCCTTGAAAACGCAATATCAATTCGATCATTTTTAAGGGCCTCAATTTGTTCAGTTGCGGTCATTTCAAATAAGGTGACATGTACTTGCGGAAACTGCGATTTATAAGTTCGGATTAAAGTGGCCATAAACGATAAACATGCTGAACTTAAGTGCGCAATATTAAGGGTGCCCACTGTGCCGTTGTATGCTCGTTTAACCTGTGTTTTAGCTTGCTCTGTAAGGGCTAAAATCGTTGTGGCATCTTTTAATAATTGTTCTCCTGCCTGCGTAATGGCTACATCTCGGGAGTTTCGGTTAAACAAAATCACCCCAAGCTCGACCTCTAACGCAGAAATATGACGGCTAATAGCTGGCTGTACGGTATGTAACTCTCGCGCAGCCTCCGAAAAATTTTTATGTTTAGCCACGGTTATAAAGCTTTTTAATGTTTTTATATCCACTCTTTTACACTCAAAAAATCACTCCTATACAAAAACTGTATAGATTCAATGAAATATTATCATTTTTGTTATCAATAAATAAACCCTATGCTGCGCCTGTGATTTATTTAGCTGAGATAAAAAATGAGTAAGCCAGACCAAAATCAGTCGATAAGTAGATTTATTTTGCTACTAATGACAACCGCTATTGCCGCAACTGCTGCGAACCTTTATTACAACCAACCTATTTTGCCACTTATTGCCAACGAGTTTAATTTAACCGACTCCCAATTAGGCAGCATTCCTGCATTAACGCAATTTGGTTATGCCTTCGCGTTGCTATTTATTTCGCCATTGGGTGATTCAATTGCTCGTCGACGTTTAATCGGCGTTTTATCGTGTTTATTAGTCGCTGCCTGTGGGTTTGCAGTGATAGCGCCTAACTTACCGGTGTTACTGGTGGCGGTGTTTTTAATTGGTGTGAGCGCCAATATTACCCAACAGTTAATTCCCTTTGCTGCCTCAATGGTGTCGCCTGAAAAAAAAGGTGCAACCCTTGGTACATTAATGATGGGTTTAACCATTGGTATTTTGCTATCAAGAACGCTAAGTGGGTTTGTAGGTGAGCAGTTTGGTTGGCGCAGTGTGTTTATTATGTCTGCGCTATTAGCGGCGGTATTTGGTGTGTTGCTAAGTGTATTTTTACCAACAAATAAACCACAAACGTCCTTGCGTTACTGGCCACTTATAAAAAGTACGCTGACTTTATTTGCTCAACACAAATCATTACAGCTCTTTACCTTTTCAGGCGCATTTTGGTTTGCCTCTTTTAATATACTTTGGGCAACACTGGCAATTTATGTAAGTGAAGCGCCCTTTAATTACAACGCTCAACAAGCTGGCTTATTTGGTGTTATTGCCTTAGCTGGCGTTATTGGTGCTAAGGCTTCGGGGAAGTGGGTTAATAAATTAGGCTCTAAAACCTTAGTGAAGGTTGCTCTTGCGTTAGCTGCTGTTGGCTTTGCCATAACGGGTTTGTTTGCCGGAAACCTGGTGTCATTAATTGTCGGTATTATTTTAATCGACTTTGCCATCTTCAGCGCACAAGTGGCTAATCAGGTGCGTGTATTCAGTATCGACCCAAGTGCACAAAGCCGTATAAACGGTATTTACATGCTCGGGTATTACCTTGGTGGGGCGCTAGGTTCTATTGCTGGCGTTACAGCATTTTCATTGTACCAATGGCCTGGTGTGGTGGCAGTTAGCATTCTATTTATTTTGCTTAGCGCAATTTTTAATTCATACGCAAAAAAATAATCAGCTTTCATTTTTGACATTATTAGAGACCTTTCATGAATAAACTAAACACGACTGGTGGCTACACCTTACTGTGTATTGCCTGTTTAACGATTATGGTGGGCGCCCTTGTTACGCCCGGATTAATTAGTATTTCAGGTGCGCTGGGTGTGGCCGACAACGCTATATTATTAGTCACATTACCATCTTTAGGTGCAGTTATTTTTGCCCCCCTTGCCGGCAAGTTAATTGATAAATACGGCGCCTATAGATCACTAGCTATTGGCTTGTTTTTATATGGCTTTTTAGGTGCAAGTGTTTATTGGTTACATGGCCCGGCTCTTGTATTTGCTAATCGGATTTTACTTGGCGGCGTAACCTCTGTGGTCATGGCTGGCTGCACGGTATTAATTTCACATTGGTATTTTGGTAAAGCACGCTTAAGTATGATGGCCAAACAAGGCATGGCGATAGAGCTTGGCGGCGTACTCTTTTTATTTTTCGGTGGCTTACTTGCCGTGCAACACTGGACATTACCGCTGTCATTGTATGTAATTGCATGGGTGTTTTTAGCCATGCTTTTATTCTTTGTACCCCGTCAATATCCGACTGAAATAGCAGCTGACACCTCGGATGAACATGGTGTGTTGCATACAGGTTTATCACTCAAAAGTGTGTATTTAGTTGCTGTGCTTTCTATGTTTTCGTTTTTTACCGCCATTGTTATACTACCTAGCACCATGCACGAGCAAAATTATAATGAAGAACAAGTCGGTTTCTTGCTGGCATTTATATCCTTAGCGGCGGTTGTCGCCGCTCACTTTATGCCAAAGCTGTGCAAATTATTTGGCGAACAAAAAGTATTAGCCCTGGCCTTTATTGGTTACGGACTATCCTATATTTTCTTTTTGCAAGCCGGGACACCGACATTAGTTATTGCCGCAATTTTTAGCGGCTTTGGTTTTGGCTCTAGCATTCCTCTGTTAAACCACATGACAGTTCAACGCAGCGAAGCAAAAGTACGTGGTCGTAATTTATCCTATTTTACGATGGCCGTGTTCTCTGGGCAGTTCTTAACCTCGTTTGTTGAGTACATACCGGGTGGAATAAACAATGTATTTATTAGCTACATAACTTTATGTGTGCTTGTTGCACTCATCTTATTCATTAAAACAGTAAAATTCACAAATAATCAAAGAGATCACCATGACAAATTCAATGAAACTAACTACCGGTAGTACTTTTCCGTCTGTTGAAGCAACGCTTCTTGATGGCACTATTGTTAACCTGGGTAAAGCACACAGTGGTGCAGATTGGCAGATGCTTATCGTGTACAGAGGCAAACATTGCCCACTATGTGTGCGATACCTAAATTTACTCGAGGAACATCAAGCAGCGCTAAAAGCTATTGCTGTGAGTGTCTCTGCCGTATCAGCTGATTCAAAAGTACAGCTTGTAGAAAACATGCAAAAATTAAGCGTAACTTATCCAATTGCTTATGGCCTAACTGTGCAACAAATGAAACAGCTAGGGCTTTATATCTCAGCCCCTCGCTCTAAACAAGAAACAGATCATAACTTTTCCGAGCCTGCGCTATTTGTGATTAACGGGGAAGGTACATTGCAGGCCGTTAATATTTCTAATGCACCTTTTTTACGTCCAGAACTAGATGTGGTTGTAAGAGGCTTAACGTTTGTTCGCAGCCAAAGTGATTATCCAATTCGCGGCACAGTGGCTTATTAGTATTCATCCACTCATGCCCTAATCCTACATATGTATAGGATTAGGCGCTTTATTTACAAAGTAGAAATCTTTATGAGCAAGCTATTTATCAATACGTTGAACGTAGCCGGCGGACTTTTTATGTTTACGATCGCCCTGCCAAAATTGACTGCTGCGGAAGTAAGTATGAAAGCCTTTGCCTCTTTCGGTAATGTACTAAGAACCGCATATAGGCGTAAAGTGTCGAGGCCAAAAAATTTCAGGTCGCTCATAAACGAGTAATTTAAACGAAAGTAGGTTTATTCGGTTTTATCGTTGAAATCACACCCGTCTTCGATAATACAAGAGCCACACCTTGGCTTGCGTGCAATACAGGTGCATCTGCCATGCATAATCAACCAATAATGCTAGTCATACATAACTTGCATAGACTGTATGATGAATATTGAGTTTTTAGGTTAAATGTTCGCTCATGACTGTTAGTTCAACCGATAACAGAGATTATTCTCTATAATAGGTTAGCTGGTGTCAGAACGAAACCATGTCTAGACTGCCTTTAACACAACGGACAAGCGCTAATACAAGATTAAAAACCTAACTGATGCTGAACATCAGCTACGGGGAGCAGTACAACGTTGACAATAGGGGAATGTCGATGTAAGTATTTGTAAAAGCCCACCATTGGCCTGTAGTGTGTGACATTATTGTCTGCGAAAAAGTTACTATTTATCAATCAGGAAAAAGAAAAAATCATGAAATTATCGAACTATCGGTCATTAATGGCTCTCATTACCACTAGTATTCTAGCTTTGGGGGGATGCAACAGCTCCGTTGAAAATACAACGGAAAATACTGCTAAGGGAATGGATATTTCTATGTTTGTAAAAGGGGCATTTACCCAAGCGCCTAAAATAGTTGACTGTGAAACGACTGAAGGTACAGCAACGCGTTGTTACCAGTTGCTAACCTCTGGAGGTCCAGCGGGACGAGCACCAGGTCCTTTTTGTCCAAGAACCATCACCGACGGAGCTGATGTAAGCGGAGGTTGGTTTAGCAAAGACGGCTCAGGTGATTTGGTCGATCTCACTGGAAATTTCATTTTAAAGCTTAGTGAATACTATGGTGACGAGCAATGGGTGCTTTACGACGCAAAGACGAAGAAAGTACGTTACACAGCTACGGTAGAGGCCTGTGCAGGTGCTGCCCACCTGATGTTGAAGAACAGTATAAACAAAACTGTATAGAGTGCGATATGGCGTATCTTGATGATGACTTTTCAGTAACCTATCTCATACCTACCACCCCGATACCTGCAGCTAAGACCGGCCGAGTTCGTACTGCTGGTATTGCATTAGATGGGACCGAGCTATCAGGACCCGCACCAGTTGATGAGATTTTAGGGAGTTATACGATTGCTGCATTTGATGACTGCGGTGGCCATATTAACTTACACCAAGGCTATCACTATCACTCAACGACTGGTTGTACTGATGCCCCTGCCAGCGATGATGGGCATGCTGCATTAATTGGCTACGCAACCGACGGCTACGGCATTTATGCAATGAAAGATGCACAGGGTAAGGAAGAGTCACTTGATGAGTGTCGGGGCACAAACGATGACACCAGAGGCTATCACTACCATGCTGCCAGTCCGAGCGAAAATATTTTTATTGGATGTCTTCATGGAGAATCTGTTCGTCCTGCGGGGGAGCTTCCCGGCGGGCTAGGGGATCATGATAGTCCTCCACCTGGTCATGATTAATCAGTAACCTAATGAGAATTCAATCAGTGGTATTTAAATATACTTTAGAAAAAACATTACTGGTGTGTTTAGCGGCATTCGCCCTGTCGCTAATTACTGGCTATTCTCACGCACACTCGGGTCCACTCAATACAGCTGCCGTAAAAGTGTGCGACAACAAAGCAAAGTCACAAGCCTGCCAGTACGAAGGCGGTCATAATGACTTATACATTGGTAGTTGCCAATACATGGTAACTACCTTGATGTGTGTTAGAAACCAACCTATCAAAAATATTGAACCCGAAAAAAACGGAGCTGAGGAAGAGCATAATACCAAGCAGCATAATTAATTTGCCACATCAATCCATTCTCTAGCGCATATACAGACAACCAATTTGCTGCCACTGCTCAAGCTGTTCTATGCTCCACAATATTTTCATCGCCATCGAAACAATGTGAGCGACTGGGGATGCCGAAGATCACTCTGGCAAAACGCGTTTAGATGAGAAACATCCTTGTTTCTCACCCTACGGGCAACCTCTGGTTGTCCAGCCTGTTTATCTGGAATAAACAGCAACAGCTCTGCTGGCACGCAGGGTGAATTACATGGATGTAATGAATAAATTTATTCCCGATGAATTGGTCACCAGATAAAAGCCCCAACAAAAAGTGAACTGAATAGTCTTGCTCACCGCATTAGCCAACGTGTTGCTGGTTTTCTTGAGCGCGAGGGCTTATTAGTGAGGGATGATGAAAATGACTATCTGGCCTTGGATGGGATGGAAGACGATCCGATGTTACAAATTCACGGGTATTCCATTACTTATCGCATCGCTACAGGCTGTGCCGCAAATGTGGCAGGCTTCAGTCTCCATGCAGGTGTCATGAGCAACGCACAGGATAGGTGTAAACTCGAAAGACTGTGCCGTTATATTACCCGTTCTGGGGTATCATAAAAAAGGTTGGCAATAACGACTTACGGCAAGGTTCGTTACCCACTCAAAACATCTTTGCAGAGGCAGGCATCTTAATTTGCTAAAACTTAGGCTTCTTGCACCTGAATCGCTATGACCACGAACGGCCGTTATTGGCACTTATCTTGTCAAACAACAACGCTGAAAATCAAATAATGTTTAGGTCTGCTATCAGGCAATTTTTGACTTTAAACAGGATTACTCAACGGCGGAAAAGTGCCTAAATTTCCATTTTTGAACGTCCGCAATCTTGGGCAAAGTAGACGGTCGGCTATGGTAGCTTCTATTACTACCAATAAGCTCTAAGCGGTCATTGAGCAAAACTGGATCATAGTATCGTGCCTGCATATATATTGATTAAATGATGTTCGCCATTACCAAAATGTCCCGATTGATATGACGTTCTAAGGTTAAGTGCTCTTCAAAAAAACGATTAACACCAATTTTGAAATAAAACGATTGAAATTAATTCTGAAATGGATATGCGCTATTAAATTCACTAAAAACGCTAAAGCACCCATTAAAGCACCCAGTTACGTATTTTTTAAATTTAGTTAGTGATTACTATCCTTTGAGGTCTTTAAAAATGGTGGCCCGACCCTGACTCTTAAATGGCGGAGTTAGTCGGTTTTCCAAGCTTTTCGACGGTTTTAGGGCTTTCAAAACGCAGTTTTTTCTCGTTCTGAGCCACTTTGTTCCACCTTGTTTAATTAATCTACAGTGGAACAAAGGTGGAAACATGTCAGAAATTAAAGTCTTGTTATCAGAAAAATTTGTCGCGTCAGTTAAGCCGAGAAAGACATTATGCGTCTATTGCGATAAAAAGAATCCCAACCTCAAGTTATACGTAAGGCCTTCGGGTGCAAAAAGTTATGTATTTAGGGCCAAACAAAATGGCAAAGATAAAAAAAGGAAATTGGGGGATGTTTCATCAACTAATTTATCTACTGCCAAACTCCTTGTTGAGTCATATGCCGGTAAAATCAATATAGAGAGCACGCTGGGGCTAAGTGAAAGTAGGTTGGTCGATGTTCAACTGACCGTTAATGATGTTTTTGAGCGATATAAGAATGACGAGCTGAAGTATCGCTCGACTATAGCTGGAAGAACACATCACTTTGAGATTGCCTACAATTTGCACCTAAAGAGTCAGGTTGGGGACTACCTTGTCTGTGATGTAACTAAAAAAGTTGCCAGAACATTATTCATGGAAATTGAGAAAAAGGGATATGCAACGCACAACAAATTACTTAGTTGTTTGAAATCAGCTTTTAATTATTTAATTGACTTTGAAGAGGACTACGAATCAATTCTGAATCCTTTTGATAGGATAAAAAAAATGCCAGGTATCAATCGAAATCGTTATCTAACTCACGAAGAAGCCTCGAAACTGCTCTTAGCATTGAGTCAAGTATCTAATCAGAATGTGGCTGATATTTATAGAATTGCACTTTTTACCGGCGCACGCCTATCAAACGTAAAACAGATGCTTTGGTCTGATATAGATTTACAATCCGGTACTTGGTTCATACCTGCGACTCAAACAAAGACCAAACAGCATTATGAGATACCACTTCATTCACTAGCTATGGATATTCTACGTATCCGTCAACATGCAGTAGGTACTAGCAGCTTTGTCTTTCCGTCGCGCAATAAGTCTAAGTACGGGTATATTACAGGTGGTGACCCTATATGGAAGCAAGCTATAAAACTCGCTGGTTTGTATCATGAAAACCCAAATATTCGACCTCGCCCTCATGATTTGAGAAGAACCTTTGCCACCTGGCAGATACAATCTGGAGCCGATATTAGTGTGGTGTCAAAAGCGTTATGTCATACATCATTAAAACATACGATGATATATGCACATACCAACACATCGCAAATTAGGTCTGCTATTGACGGTGCATTTGATTTCTTAAAGTGAGATTTAGTAGTTATGCCAAATGTAACATTAATAGCAGTGATCTATTTCATTGGTGCTCGTTAAGTCTCTAAACTCAACGAGCAAGGAACTTAGTGCAATGCTGATATAATGAGTCCAGCAATAGCTGGCTTTACTATTTCAAATTACAGATGAATAATCTCTAGGGCTGATGCATGAGTTGAATTAATGGTGTGTAGTAGTTAATGCGTGATCTGCCATTGTAAGACTAACGCTTTTGACCAGCTCTGATAGTCAGGTATGTGCCAATTGCAGAAGTTTAGAAGGACTGAGGTGATAGGCAGCTCTGAGCCTAAAAGCAGACAGTCGAGCGTTAAACCTTATGGGGAAGTTTGTGTCAAAAGCAATTCTAGGTTTAACACTTTCTGAACGATCCCCAATAGCAGATTGCAGACATTAACGCTTCTCAGACTTACGAAGGTTGGAAGGGAAAAATGTCTACAGATTTAGAGGAAGATCAAGGTACGGATTAGAAAAGAATCTGTCTGCCAGTTTAATACTGTATTTTTCATGTGCTGATGAGTCGATTCCTCGCCCCATAGACCTTACAGTAGCAGCATTCCCAGTTAGTAGACGTAGATAAGTCGGGTAAGGTGCATATTAACGGTGGTAAGTGAAAGGGTATTGTTCAAAAAAGTGGTTACATTCATGGTGCTTACCGGTTGGTTTTTTTTGCGATAGATCTGATCACCAAATGCCATGAATGTTCCCCAACTTTTTAACTATCTTCATGATTTGAATATATTATTCGTAGGGAAACGTCAGACACTGCCCCAAGTTATTTCCATTATTTTTTCTTGTCTTTGTACATCGCAGCGTCAGCTTCTTGGATCATTTCTTCTACCGATTTTGTTGTATCATGCTTAAAATGTTCTACACCCACACTGTATTCGATTTTGTATGGTTTGTTGATTGTTGCATTTGCTTCTGCAACAGCTAACGCAAATCGGCCTAAAATTTCATTAGAATTTTCTTGGTCAGAGCCTGTCAGCATCGCAACAAATTCATCTCCGCCGAGTCGACCTATTACGTCACTATCCCTAAATGTATCAAGCATTATTTGAGCAAACTTGGTTAATACAAAGTCACCTTCATGATGCCCATAGTCATCGTTGATGATTTTAAATTTGTTTAGGTCAAATAGCAAAAACGACATCGATACTTGGTTTCGACGGCACATTTTTAAACTATGATCGACAAGTGTTAAAAAACCGCGTCTGTTGGAGATCAACGTCAGCTCGTCCAGCGTGGCTAATTGTATCGATTTGATTTCTTGTTCAATCATTGCACCGAGATCTTTGAAAAGCTGCTGATCCTCTTCATCCATGGTTTTTGGTGATTGATCAATAATACATAAAGTACCTATGTTCAATCCTTCCCTAATTTTCAAAGGGTAGCCCGCATAGAAGCGAATATTAGGGGCGTCAGTTACAAGTGGGTTGTCAGAAAATCGTAGATCCTCACTTGCATCTGGTATTATAAATAGTCCATCTCCGTTTATCGCGTGTCCACAAAAGGAAATATCTCTTGGTGTTTCAGTAGCTTCAAGACCCTGCTTAGACTTAAACCACTGGCGATCCTCGTCAACCAAACTAACGAGAGAAATGGACACACCAAACATTCGTTTAGCCATACGAGTTACGCGGTCAAATCTTTCCTCGTGTGCAGTATCAAGCACTTGTAATGTTCTCAAAGCATGCAATCGTTCTGCTTCATTCTCTGGAATTTCAGGCTTAATCATTACGTAACCCTTAACATGTAAATAACTTAAGCATAAACGTTGCGACTGAGTTATTCAATAAGCCGAAACTTTGTTTGTTTTAGGCTTGCGAAGCTGTTTATTGAACAGGGTGATTTTGAATCCTTGAGGGCATGAAAGTTGGCGAACTGTCGTCTATTACTCAACTGTTTTCACATAATTCAGAATTCAAAACAAGCGCCACACACTGTTGTTTGAGGACAAGTTTTGAATATTGCTTTGTGCAAATACAAATAAACTTATCCACACAAAGATACAAAAAAATAGGGCAACTTTAGCTTGTTGACATATGTCACCTTTTGAAGCACCACAACAATCAGAGCCAAGGTAGCTAGAAGCTGTAGGTCAGAGCCAATGAAATATAATCCATTGGTAAAATCGATATTTTATTATCGACGCTCTGACTGGCGGCTTTCTTTACACCCACCTTACACATCAAGTAGTTATAATTAGATTATAACTAGATGTTATTTTTTGTGATTTATTTAGATTGCAACCTGCACTAAAACTTAGATTTTGTATTGGTAGCATGGAGTAAGTAATGAAACATTTTTACCGCTACCCAAAAAAACGGTTACATTGGCATTGGCTAAGCAGCCGTTTGTGTAGGTTAGCACCAATGAATCCTGAACACTCACAGGACCCAGTCTGTCACTAATTAAGAAGTCAGAGAAAGTATATACATTTTTGTCAATCTACATGATAGAAACATACAGAAATAACTTAGATATTAATGGCAACAGTGGATCTAATAAATCGCAGTTAATAATTGCTCTTAAATACTTAAAAATAAGCTTAAACTTAGATGAGTTAATGCAAAGTTAGATAATCACCTTGAAAGCGCCGTTATAATTGGGTTTTCTAACTTTTTCATCTAAATTTAAGTTACATGTATATCTTGGGCAGAACAGCCACTTTGGAATTGAATCGGTCAGCTGTGAGCCTAAAAGCGGTCGGTCGAGCGTTAACCCTGACTGTGAAGTTTGTGCCATTGGACTCATTCCCAATTCTGTACGCAGTGCGGACAGAATTGAGCTTTTGTGCCAAAAGGAGACTAAATCCACGAAAATAGCTACGAACCCTTACTGCCTTTTTTTCCTGATCAACTCGGTCTTAAATACGGCATTTGCAGACCTTCATTATTGATTCAATTCAAGAGGGAATAGATCAGAAAATACATACTGGGATAGCTAAAGGCAACAGCTAAAGGACTTTCACAATGAATGTGTCCGCAAATGGTGCAAAAAACTCAAACTCACTGGTGTAAAAGTTTTAAGTTGACTCTGCCCCCAGTTTTAAATTTTCACCTTAGCGCTGTTAAGCCGCGTGTCTAGGGTTGACGAACTCACATTTTTACCCAACTCGGACCCAATCTAAAACCAAAACGGGACAAGAGATAAGCGCCAA
>TARA_R110002153_G_scaffold79825_1_pt1 | contig 17544 bp, 19 predicted proteins | sample TARA_R110002153 | Tara Oceans TARA_R110002153 (sample SAMEA4398193) | marine metagenome | biome: Polar Biome; feature: [SRF] surface water layer (ENVO:00010504); material: water (ENVO:00002006), including particulate matter (ENVO:01000060) such as... | depth 5 m
ACCTAGTAGGTATGCAGTATCGCATTGACCACCTAGAGAACCTTAAGGCTGACGTGTTCGATCAGATCGCATACCCAATACTTAAGATTAAAGGTGATGTAGAAGACTTCGACTTCGAACCCGGTGCTCGTATATACCTTGGTGAAGAAGGTGATGTAGGTTACATGGCTCCTGATGCAACAGCACTTAATGCTGACATGCAGATCCAACTCTTAGAGAATAAGATGGAAGAGATGTCAGGTGCTCCTAAGCAAGCTATGGGTATTCGTACTCCCGGTGAGAAGACTGCCTTCGAAGTTCAAACACTACAGAACTCTGCCTCTCGTATCTTCGAACACAAGGCTGCACACTTTGAACGTACCTTCCTAGAGCCTATGCTTAATGCAATGCTTGAGGTAGCTAGACGTTACATGAACCGTGCAGATGTAGTTCGAGTGATGGACGAAGATGTAGGTGTTATGCAGTTTATGAACATCACACGAGAAGACATTACAGCTAATGGTAAGATCGTACCAGTAGGTGCTAGGCACTTTGCTGAACGTGCTCGTCGAGTACAGAACCTTATACAGATGGCTGCAGTTAAGGCACAAGATCCTACTGTAGCACCACACCTGTCAGGTAAAGAACTTGCTCGTATCATTGCTTCTGAATTAGGTGAACCAACACTCTTCGGTGAGAACATTACAATCATAGAGCAGCTAGAGACACAACGTGTAGCTCAAGAAGCTGAGATGATTAACCAAGAAGAGTTAATGGCTGCACAAGAGATGGGTATCTAATGCACTCAGTATGGATTAAAGGACTCAAAGGCGAAGCTAAGGACAAGCGCATCAAAGAAGTGATGAACTACCGTAACGCCTTTGACGACTTAACAGATGTTATCGAACATACACTCCAAAGAAAGGATGCTGTTCGTGACTACGGCCCCGGCTGGGCTGAAAAGCAGATCGCCGTTAATGAGTACAATGCTACTCTCGACGATATTTTAAATCTAATAGACCTCAACCGTAAGGATCGAAAACACTAATGTCAATATTTGATGAAGCTAAGTCAGAGGAAGCCCAACCACAGGCAGGCCTGACTAACACAGAGACAACGCAACAGGAAACCCAATCACAGGATTCTTACTTGCAGAAGCTCGTAGAGACACGTGGCGAGAATTGGAAAGATCCAGAAGTTCTAGCTAAGGGAAAGATGGAAGCTGATGCTTACATAAAGAACCTTGAAGATCAACTCACTCAGATGCGAGATGATCTAGGCAAACAGGACTATGCTGCCAAGCTCTTAGCACAACTAGAGGGAAAGGCTTCGGCTACCACCAACGAAAAACCTCTGGTGTCTAACAACAATAATAACGATGGTGGCACTGCTACTGAAGGAAACACCAACCTTGCGGTCAGTGAAGATGTTCTAAAAAGCCTTGTCGAAAAGACACTAACAGAACGAGACTCGAAAGTAGTCACACAACAGAATATCTCTGTAGTAGATAGTAAACTCGAAGAGTTGTACGGTACAGAGGCACGAAGTCATGTGGTCAACAAGTCTAAGGAGCTAGGGGTCAGTATTGAACGTATGCAAGAGATTGCTGCTGAATCACCCTCTGCATTCTTCTCCCTTATAGGAGAACCTCAGAAGTCTTTCAAGCCAATGACCCAAGGGTCAGTTCGTACTGAAGGCGTCAACAATCAGTCCTCGTCGGATCGTGACTGGTCTTACTACCAGAACCTTCGTCGAGAAAACAAACACCTGTACTACACCCCTAAAATCCAACAACAACTTATGGAAGATAAGATGCGGATGGGTGACCAGTTCGGCAATTAACACTTTTAAGAAAGGTCTAGCACAATGGCTGGCATGATTTCCTCCAACACAGACATGCAACGTCTGATTCGTTCAGAGGTATATTCCTCAGAACTCAAAGACATCCTTCGTGATGAGATGCAAGCACAGCGTTATGTACGTATGCTTGATGGTTTCCCAGACGGAGACACATTCACAATCCCAACAATCGGTGAAACAACTGTATCAGACTACACAGAAGATACAGCTGTAGCCTATGTACCTATGGACACAGCCGAGTTCCAGTTCACTGTAGACAAGTACCTGCAATCAGCTTCTTACATCACTAAGAAAGCTGCACAGGATTCATTCTACAGCGCACAACTCGAAGCACGGTTTGTTCCTGAGCAAGAACGTGCAATCCTTGAGCACTTCGAAGCAACAACATTCGCTTCTCCTGAAGTCGGTGTAACAGCTAACTCTGCAGAAACACTTAACACTGTAGCACACCGTATCTCAGGTGGTAATGCTGGTAAGCTAGAACTTGCTGACTTCGCATTTGCTCGTTACGCACTTAAGAAGTCTAACGTACCTGACCGTGGCCTTGTAGCTGTTGTTGATCCGTCCGTAGAGTACCAACTGAACACACTGACCAACTTGGTTAACGTGTCCAACAACCCAATGTGGGATGGTATTGTTCGTAACGGTATCGCAACTGGTATGCGCTTCGTAGCAAACGTATATGGTTTCGACGTGTACACATCAAACTACTTGAAAGCAACAGTCTCTGACTCAGCTCTCTTGGAAAAAGATGGTACAACAGCTAACAACTTCGGAACTAACAACGGTGTTGCTAACTTGTTCTTCTCTTCAGATACAACTGCTAACCCATTCGTGGGTGCATGGCGTCAGGCTCCTGAAGTTGACTATGAGTACAACAAAGACAAGCAACGTCACGAGTATATCACTACTGCTCGTTACGGTGTTAAGAAGTACCGTCCAGAAGGTATCGTTACAATCGTATCGAACCCAGACGTATAATACTACAAGGGTGATCCTTCGGGGTCACCCTACCCTTGCACTCTAGGAGAGAATTACATGGCTAACGTCAATCACTCATCACTTACAGATCCTTATCTCCATGAGCCTAAAGGGGCTGCTGCTGCCACCTCAGGTGACGTATACGTTGCAGATGGTGCAGGTTCAGGAACTTGGGAAGACCACAGACGGTCTGTCTTTAACATACACATCCACGACATATCAATAGCCTCATCAATCTACCTCCCTATTCCTTTCGCTGGCACAGTGAGTCGAGTTACATCTTGCATTGAAGGAGCTATCGCTGGTGCAGACCTTGTTCTGACAGTTAAGAACTCCTCTGCAGCTACGATGGGAACTGTTACGGTAACTCAGTCAGGTTCAGCCGCTGGTGATGTTGACTTCACTAACCCTTCTTCTAACAACACAGTCACAGACAATAATTACATTCTTATTCAAGGTGACGGTGGTCCTAGTTCTCACGTTGACTGTATCTTATCAATAGTAGTGGAGCACACCTAATGAAAAGAACACTCCTACAGATCGTCCAGAACATCCTGTCCGACATGGACTCTGAGGATGTAAACAGCATTAGTGATTCCGTAGAGGCTACACAAGTTGCCTCCGTAGTACGTGATGTTTATTTTAATATGGTATCTACTCGAATGATACCTGAGCACAAACAACTTACTAAACTTACAAGTCTGTCTAGTTCTGCTCGTCCAACTCATTTCAAGATCCCCGACAGTGTAAAGATAATCGACTCTTTGCACTACAACATAAGCACTACAGGTGGCGTATCTTTTAGAGAACTTAAGTACTTGGAGCCTCTGTTGTTCCTGACTCTTAACTCAGAAGGTGATAGCTCTGTAGTAGTCTATGACGTTAAAGGTAACACACCTATCATTATCCGTAACGATGGTATGCCTACCTACTTCACATCCTTTGATGATGAACACATTATTATGGATTCATTTGATAGCTCGTATAGCCAGACACTCACAGAGGTTAACACACAGGCCTACTGCCAGAAGATCCCAGACTTCACAGTGAGTGATGATTACACACCTGACGTAGACGATGTACTTTTCCCTTACCTTATAGCTGAGTCTAAGTCTACATGCTTCTCACTATTTAAGAGTGGTGTAGATCAGAAGATTGAACAGGCTGCTCGTCGTCAGAAGTCCTATGTCCAGAACGATATATATCGTATCCACCAAGAAAACAAGAGGCCTAAGTATGGTAGAGGTTGACTTTCAGATTGACTATGAAACGAGAACAATGGTGGCTCGTTGTTCTGAAAGATCTAAGACAGCCCTTACAGTACATAAGTCTCCCGGTGGTTTTGCTTTCTTCGAGGTACACGTAGAGAAAGGTAAGGTTCCAAAGGCTCTATCTGGTAAGTTCACTTCCTTCGATAAAGCAAAGATAGCTATCAGTAAATACTTTAATGAAATGGCCCCCACTAAAGCAGTCCACAGGGACGCTTATGTAAAGGACTTTGAGGAGCGTAAGAAAAACAATGGCACAAAGTCTTCAGCAAAGAGTAGTTAATACATTCGTTAAAGGTTTGATCACAGAGGCTGGTGAGCTTACTTTTCCTCCTGACGCTTCTGTAGATGAACTAAACTGTGATCTTCGTCGTGACGGTTCTCGTCGTCGTCGTAAGGGTGCAGTAAAAGAAACTAACTCAGTTTTATCTGCCTTCACTATTAGTGATACTGTAGTTACAACAACAGGTACATGGTACAACGTAGGTGGTCAGTCTGGTCTTGAGTTCCTTGTGTTCCAAGATGGTGCTACACTCTATTTCTACAACAAGGGTACTGCTCCTTTCTCAGCTAACGTCGAGGCAGGTACAGTTAATCTACTTACATACGAGGTAGCTGGAGGACGTGGTGCTTCGGAGACTAAGTGTACATTCACATCTCTCAAAGGTACTCTTATTATAGTATCAGAAGCTATCAACCCTATCTACGTTGAACGAGATAACGTATCAGGTGCTCTGACTGTAACACAGATTGACTTCCGTACTCGTGACTTCGACTGGCAAGGTGACACCTCAACTTACTATGCGGATGCTGCAAGCCCATCTAATGAACGTAAGTATGATGCACAGAACACAGGTTGGAATACAGGTAACGGTGCTCCTACGGATTTAACTAAACGTCTTACACATGCATGGTACGCAGGTAAAGATGCTGCAGGTGACTACGATGCAGCACTATGGGGTAAGATCTACACAGGTACAAGCCTTACAGGTAATGGTCACTACGTTGTTAACTTCTTCAATAAGAACAGATCATCAGTCTCTGGTGTAACAGGTCTTACTACAGAAGTAGAGAGCAGTAGGTTCACCACTGTAGCTAACTTCGCAGGTCGTGCCTTCTATGCTGGTCTTAACAGTTCTAAGAACACAGACATTGTGTTGTTCAGTCAGTTGATTGATGACTTCAACCAGATCGGTGAGTGCCTACAACAGAATGACCCTACCTCAGAGGGCTTCAGTGACCTCCTAGACACAGACGGTGGGTCCATTCGAATTGCTGGTGCTGTAGGTATTAAGGTTCTCTATGTTATTGATGCTTCTCTCTATGTCTTTGCTGACAACGGTATATGGCGTATTGAAGGTATTGATGGTGTGTTTAGCCCCGGTGCCTTTGCAGTTAAGAAGGTTACAGAAGTAGGTATTGTTGATTCAGGTAGCTTTGTAATTGCTGATGGATCTCCTATCTGGTGGAGTAAGAACGGTATCCACACTTTACAGTTTGATGCTACAAGTGGTCGTCCTGTTGAGAACAACCTTACAGTTGGTACTATCCAGACTTACTGGGATGCTATTAATAACGATGCTAAACTTAAGCTAGTGTCTACCTTTGATCCTGTTAACAAAAGAGCCTACTGGTCTTGGCCTAATGCTGATGAAACAGTATCTTCTAAGCTTAACAACATCCTAGTTCTAGATGTTCCTCTGAAAGCATTCTACCCTTGGCGTGTTGAAGACCAAGGCGGAGACACTGACTGTATTGTTGGTGTAGAGTTCTACTCAGGTTTCGGTGCTGGTCTGTCTACTCTTGATGTAGTCACCTCTGTAGGGGATGATGTTATTACCTCTGCAGGTGATGATGTAATCTCACAACAGACAACTAACTTCGCTACAGGTTCACCTGCTATCATCTTGCTTATACGAGATGGTGCTACAAACAAACTGACTATGGGTTCCTTCACTGGTGATAGCTTCCTAGACTGGGATACAACAAACTATAGTTCATATGCAGAAGCTGGTTATGATTTCATGGGAGATCTTCTCTTAAAGAAGAATGCACCCTACCTTACTACTTACATGCGCCTCACTGAGTCAGCATGGGAAGGTAACGAACAAACTGGCTATGCACCTAACAACCCATCAAGTCTTCTTGTGTCGTCATTCTGGGACTTCAAGACTAACCCTTCTAGTACAGCACAACAAGCTTATCGTTTCAAGTCTATGCCTGTCGTTAACTCTAGTAACCTTCTATCCTTTGACTACCCTGAGACAGTAATAACTACTCGACTTAAGGTCAGAGGACATGGACGTTCTATGCGTCTTAAGTTCGAGAGTGAACAAGGTAAAGACTTCATCCTCTTAGGGTACTCTATCCTTGGTGGAATTAACAGTAGATTCTAACGGGAGACTTCATGTCTTACACAATACGAGACGCTAACCACAGCGACACCTTAGATATTACGATTGCAGCAAAGCTATTCTCTAAAGAGACTGACCACCCAGCTTTAAGTACAATCAATCCTAACAAAGTAGCCGCATCTCTAACACAACTTATAGACAGTGAACTTGGACTTGTTAAGGTTGCTTGCTTCAAGAATGAGATAGTAGGAGCAATCGCTGGCATGATAACAGAGATGCCAATCAATGATCTAGTCGTAGCTCAAGAGTTGATGTTGTGGTTAGAACCATCCCACAGGAACGGTAAGACTGCTCCTAAACTTATAGATGCTTACGTTAACTGGGCAGAGAGAAAGAACTGTGACTTCGTAAGACTGTCTGCTTTAGATGGTATTATGGACGGTAGGGCTGGGGTTCTGTTCAGACGTAAAGGCTTCAAGGCAGTCGAGACTGCATACATAAAGGAATTTTAATATGGCTGTGTTTACTCTTATTGGTGCTGCTATTGGTGCCGCCGCTGGGGCCGCTGTAGTAGGTGGCGCTGCGGCTATCTTGACAGGTGCTGCTATCGGGGCTGGTATAGGTCTAGCTGTAGGTTCTGTAAAGAAAGCAAACGATGCTACTAAACAAGCTGAAACTCAAGTTGATATAATAACGGAGACTACTGGAGAGATAACGGAGGTTGGGGAGCAAGTTACAGTACTTCAAGGTGAACAGATAGGTATTCAGAAAGAGGTAGCTGCCCAGCAACAACAGCAGGAACGATTGTCAGTGCAACGTCAGCGTAGGCAGGCTATCCGTGAGGGTCAGATTACCCGTGCTCGTCAAGCCAATGCTGCCCAAGCTATGGGTGCTGCAGGGTCTTCTGCTGTATCTGGTGGTTCCGCCTCTATTGGTTCTCAACTCTCCTCCTCTCTTGGCTACTCCTCACAACAGTCAGGTCTGTCAGAGAATATCTTCCAAGGTCAACAGAAGAACCTTGACCTACAGGGAGATATTAACACACTGTATGGTAAAGCTAACGTACTTCAGTCACAGATTAGCATTGCCTCTGCTCGTGCAGGTCAGTTCTCTAGTCAAGCACAAAGCTGGATGAGTACTGCACAGTTAGGTTTGAATACAGGTATGCGTTTCGCAGGCTTCTAGAACTAAACAGGGAATTAAAGAATGCAAATAGAACGTCCCATCGACTCTGAAGAAGAGAACATCCAAGCTATTGATGAGGAGTTCGGTGCTTCTGTAAACCCACAGGAAGCTACTGAAGAAGCCAACCAAGAAACTTTCATGGCAACTGGAATGGATGTAGTTCCTTCCCAAGCCAAGCAGATGCTCTTCGAGAGTGCTAACCCTATAGAGGCTCTCATTCGTGAGGGCTTCTACACAGAAGAGATGCAAGCAGATGAACTGCAACAGGCCTACGACAAGGCAACTCTTAAATCAGAAGACTTCTCAAGTAACCCTGACTTCGTATACGAACAGTACAAAGCACAGCTTGATCCTAACACAGACCCTATTGATATTCGGGCTGCTGTTAACATCCGTACTGAACAGGCTATCTTAGCAGAGATGACAGCTAACGAAGAGACTGGTGTTCTAGATGCTATCCTTGACTTCGGCTCTACAATCCTCAGAGAGGCCACCATTGGTATACCTGAGGCTCTTACTGATCGTACTGAACGTCTAGGTACTGAGATGGTATTCAACCGTCTTAACATGAAGCCTAGTGAGTACAAGGAATGGTTCCAAGAGACTGCTAATGAGATCATGCAGGAAGGTCTTCGTTCTAATAATGCCAACACCCTTGGGTGGTTGAAAGGTGTAGCACAAGACAATGGGTTTGACTCTCAGTCTGGTTTAAAGAAGGCATTTGCTATTCTTGACTTGACTGGTGTAGGTCAGCTGCTAGGTGGTACTTTTAAAGTAGCTCGTCGTGCAGCTAAACCTCGTACAGCCCTTGCTCGTATAACTGAACTAGAAGGCCCAGAGACTGCAGCACAGGTAGGCGAAGGCATTATTGCACGTAAGCTAGATCCTGAGGTTTCTGCTGATCTTGGTCCTCGTGTAGTTAATCCACATCCACCTGCTACAGCCACCCCTGAGGGTTGGTACTCTCGTGCTTTGCAGAGGAACAAGCTTGCTGAAGAAGTAAGTCAGATCTACAAGAGTGGGGCTATGGGCCGTATCGTAGATGAAGACATTATCCGTTCAGCTGTGTCTAGGACTGTAGATAGTTTTATACAACGTGTAGGTAATGCTGTCTTTAAGTCTGACCTAAAAGACACTGGCTTCGGTAACTACTCAGTTAATATTCAAATAGGTAAAGCTGCAGACGGTACTCCTTACAAACCTACCCCTTCAGGTGCAGTACCTGCCTCTGTTCAACGTCTTGCTGAACGCACAGGCGGTGAGGTTGTACCTGTACTTAACTCAACAGATGACCTCCAAGGTTATGTAGTACAGCACCGTCAGAACCTTGATCTCACTAAAGAGGTTGAGGCTATTGACCCTACAGAACTGGTACGCCTAGAACGTGGTCTAGTTCGTAACACCCTAGGAAAGATATTCGGTAACCAACTGCTAGGTTCTACTGCCCTTCGTGGAGTGGACCGACTGACTACCCTTGCCCAGATGGGTGAGTCAGCTAAGAATGCAGTTAAGAAAGTATTCGAGACTGAAGCTAAGAAGATCAATGCTCTTGGTACAGATGATCGTGCAGTACTTGCATCTATCGTAGGTAAGCTACGTGATAACCCCTTAGAATCAACCAAACGTATGTGGTACTCTGATCAGGAGTTTGCTTCTAAGTACAGAGAGTTGACTGGTAAAACTCCAAGTAATAAAGTTCTTGATGCATACGATGCTGAGATCTCTATCTCTAACACAGCTGCTGTAGTACGTGCTAACAACATACTCCGTACTTATGTACAGAAAGGCTACAGGGCTGTTACACTGCCTAGTGGTATTCGTTCTCCTGCTAAGGTCTACACTAAGACTAGCATTGCTGATGATGCACTTATACTTGATCTTAACAACAACACACGTCTACTAAAGTCTGAGATAGACGAAGGCTTTGATATATGGAAGCTTGACAAACCTACCGAAGATGGTGTACAATACATTACACGTCCGTCTAAAGTAGATGCCCTAGATCCACAGGACGTAATGGGCTTTAATGCTGGTGGTCCTCGTACTAACCCTAATGCTAATTACTTCGTAGTACTTGGCAGGGCTAACACAAACGTAAAGTCTTTGTTGACTGCCTTCACTGAGTCTGATGCCCTCCTTGCTCGTAACCAACTTACTACAATACAACGTGCATTGAGAGACGGTAACGGTGATATTGATAACATCATTGCAGCTAATAATGACTGGAACCCTGCAATCACTAACCTTGAAGAACTGAATGCTTTCGGTAAAGAAAACAAGTGGTCACTTGAGGATGGTGTCATTGCACACAAAGAACGTAACTCGTATGTACAAGAGGTAGACCCTCAGGATGCTACATACAAGATGTCCTTTGCTGACTACGTTAGTGCTGATATGTCACGTCAAGACACAGTACTTCCTGAGTTCGGTGGTCAGAAGTCTTACAACATAGACCCTATGGACACCATTGTTCAACAGTTCGGTAGTGCAATAGAAGAGTTCTCTAACCACGCATACACTCACAATGCTATGGTTGGTTGGGTTAAGAAGGCTCAAGAGGCTGGTGTACCTTGGTTCCCTAAAGAGGTATCACCTAACGACTACCGTAACTTGTTCTTGAATGCTGACATTAAAGGTAACTCTGCCTTTGATCGTAGTATGAGGGAGGTACGTAACATAGAACTTCGTCGGATGGGTGTTAAGAGTGAAGCTGCACAGACTATGGAAGGTCTTGGACAACAGATGTCTGAGTTCGTATTCCAAAGGACTGGTGTAGCAACTAAGATCGGTGATCCTAGTAACGCACTTCTTAATATAGGTTTTCAGTCTGCCTTTGGTTTCGGTAACATATCCCAGTCTTTCGTACAGGCTTCTCATGCTATGACTATCATGGCTATCTCCCCAAGCCACGGCTTCAGAGGGGCTGGTATGGCTATGTCTATGAGAGCTATGTACCACATGCCTACTAAGGTTCTTGAAGAGGCTATCCCTCGTGCTGCTAAGTACTACGGCATGGAAGTAGAAGACCTTAAAGAAGTCATGGAGTATGTACGTACATCTGGTCGTGACGTTATTGATGCTGATGCTATTGAACAAGGTACTGGTGTAGCATGGGGTGTCTCAAGCTTCGGGGGTGAGAGCTACAAACCTTCTGTACTTCGTAAGGCTTGGCTACAAACTAAGAAGGCAGCTAACAAAGGACTTGAAGTAGGTCTTATCCCCTTCAATGCTGGTGAACGTCTTGGTCGTATGACTGGTACGTACACAGCTATCCTTGAATTTAAAGCTAAGAACCCCGGTGTTTCCTTGATGAGTGATCGTGCTCGTCAGTGGATTACACGTAGGGATCAAGACTTGACATTCAACATGACTGCAGTTTCTCGTCCACAGATCCAGAGTGGAGCTATGAGGGTTCCTACGCAGTGGTTGTCTCATACATTCCGTGCTATGGAGTCAATCTTTGTAGGACGTAACTTTACTAAGGCTGAACGTGCTCGTATGTTTGCTGTTCAGATGCCAATGTACGGCACTGCAGGGTTCGGGTTTGCTAACGCAGCTAATAGTCTTGCTGACTGGGCAGGCATCGAAGAGGACAGCGTAGGGTTTACCTTCCTTAAGTGGGGTGTCATTGACGGTGTATCAGACTGGCTAATGGAAGACACTGAGGGCCGTGTAGGCACAGGTCTTGCTGGTCGTCTTGCCCCAGCTGGTGCTATCGTAGATACTTATCGTAAGATCACTGAAGGTAGGGTTCTTGAGGCTGCACTAGGCCCATCAGGAGATATTACAGGTGGTGTAACTTCAGCATTCCTTGATGCTTACTCTGCTCTGACTGAAGGTCGGGGTACTATGCTTTCAGAAGACGTTATTAAGATCCTACGGACACCCTCAGGTGTTGACAACTTAGCTAAAGCATACGGCATCTTTAACAACGGTATATATCGTAGTAAGAACGGTGTTACAATCCCTACTGAGATGACATCCTCAGAAGGTATCATGCAACTACTAGGTATTGGTAGCTTAAAGCAGGCTGAGTGGTACTCTGCTCAGACCAGTACCTTCAGAAGCAGTAAGAAGTTTAACACCTTCCGTAAGCAAGTAAATGTCAAGGCTGAATATGCATTCGACCTACTGCAGAGCAAAGACCCTGCAGATAAGGAACGTGCTTTCAAGATGTTTAATGAACTAAAGGTAATGGTTGACTTCAGTGGGTTCTCTCCTGAATTGCAACTATCACTACAGAAAAGCCTGAACCGTAGGCTTGATGACAAGTTCTTCAGAACATATGATCAGCTTTTAAAAGAAGACCAAGACGCAGCTGCGGCACGTCTAAGAAATACATTGGGAAGGTAACACAATGGCTCAAGATATATTCGCACCTAAGAGTTCATTCGATATTGGATACGAGAGACCAGTTGCTCGACCAACAGCAGACGACAGAGGTAAGACAGCAGCTGACTTCGAAGCTAAGGCTAACAATGCGACAGCCTCTGCAATTAAAGCACAAACTCAAGTAGATTCTGCTAAGGCAGGTATAGCTAATACCGTTCTTGGTGGCATCAGTGGCTTTGCTACAGGTGGATTAAATGCTTACAATGATTCTGTTAAGAAGACTAAAGCAAACACCCTTGCTAACACTTGGCTTAACGACATGCAAACGGCTGAATCCCTTCGTGCAGAAGGTAAAAGTACAGAGGCTACCCTGTTCGAACGTAACGCATCTAAATCTGCTGTTGCTGCAGGACTAGATCTTGATAAGTACAAGACTGAGTACGAATCTATTACTGGCAACCAGATGGCTTATGTGGGTCAGTCATTAGAGCAACAACAGTTTGAGCAGCTACGTAAGTCAGATCAATTTCAGACAGCTTTCTATGCTGCTCGTGGAATGCTTGGTCCTCAGGCTTCAGAGCAAGAACTTACAGCAGCTGCACTGACATCTATCCAGAAACAGGCTGTTGCTAGTAACACACTGGCCCTTGTAGGTGCAGGTAATCAACTAGACTGGGAGAGCCAGACTAAAAATGCCTTCCTTACAACCTTAGATACCTTTGATGATTCTGTTGTAGCTGAACTTGTAGCAAGAACATCAACTGGTGCTCCTATTACACCGGGTGAGATAGATACAGTCCTTTTGCAACACAACCTGATGTCTCAACAGATGACTAAACCTGCTTACGTCTCAGATGAACAGTGGGGTGCAGTCCAAGATCGTCTAACTCTACAGAAAGAGTTCTTGACAGGTTTGAAAAACGTTCGTGATCCTGACAATCTTGTTGCTAACGTTATATCACAGATGATGCAGAGTGCTGAAAGCCCTGAAGACGTTATGGCTATTGCAGCAGCTGCTGACCCAGCAACCTTTGCTGCTACTATGGGTACGAACATCCCAGAGACTGTGAATAGGTTATCTAAGACAGCCTTCACAGACAACATGTTTAAGAACAGATTACAGATCTTAGGTGACCTGCAAGCGGGTGATGTGGCTACACCTGTTAACGGCAACACCACCTTTAATCTTGAGACTGCCCCTGCCTTCTTCGATAAGTACAAGAAACTTGATCCTGCACTGCAACTCAAGAACGTTAAGGCTGGTCGGGTATTTCTTGATAAAGTAACACCTAACAGTGTGCAGACTGAGGAAGGACGTAAGCAGTTCTATAATGCCACCATGTCTGTAGCTGCAGGTATGATGTCCGATAAAAAGTTCTACTCATCTGCAGAAATCTCTGGTGTATTCAACAACCGTAACATTGCTGAAACAATTAAGATGCTTGACTCAGTGGACAAAGACTCTGCAGACGAGATCCGTATTGCACTTCGTAGTGTAGGCACCATGCAGAAAACGGCTCTCCAAGCGAACCTTGACTCTATTGAATCTGTGATGGGGTTTGGTAGTGAGACAATGAACCCTGTCTGGGATGAAGAAGAAAAGCGGTACTACATAACTGGTGCTGTAGGCATCAAAACTATGTCTGGTCTTATGGGAGATCGTTACGTTACAGATAAAGGCTTCTACCTTGACCCTAAGGCATCTGGTGCCCCTCGTGGTCTAGCAGATGCCTATGATCGTCGCAAGTCTATCACTATCCTTGATCGGGCTATGAATGATCTAGCTATAGAAGGTGTAGAAGATGCACCTACAACACAGACCCCAGAAGGTAGCTCTACAAAGATCCTAAACTTTATATCATCTGGTGAGGGTGGTTATGGTGCAAGCAACCGTGGTACTGTTGGTGATAAAATCATAGGTAGTGAGTTAGGCACAACAGTAAGGGGTGGCAAAGAGCTTACCTCTATGACGATTGGTGAGATTATGCGTTACCAATCTATTAAAAACCCTAACGACACTGATCGACTGTTTGCTGTAGGTGCCTATGGATTTAACCCAGATACCCTTAAGATTGCTATGGAGGGTGCAGGTATGACAGAGGACACAGTGTTTACAGCAGCTAATCAGGACCGTCTTGGTTTAGAGTTGCTGTTAGGGTCTAAACGTCCTGAACTTGCAGCCTACATCAGGGGTCAGTCTGATAATATAGAAGCAGCCCTGTTGGAATTTTCTCAGGAATGGGCTTCTATACCTAACCCTAAGACAGGTGATAGCTACTACGGTAAAGGTAACAAAGCTAAACACACAGTAGCCCAGACCCGCAAAGCCTTACAAACAGCACGTAGGACTTACGCAAGTGGTGGTCTTATTGAGGAAGCTGATACTGCAATACCCACTAGCATAAGACCTCAGGTACGTCCTGATACTGCACTTGAAGCATTTATTACCCCCTCCGAAGAGGAGACAACACCTACTCGAAGTGATAGACCTAGGAAAAGACTTACTACTCTAGATGCTTTCAAGCAAGAAAACAAAGATATTCTTAAAGGTCTGTCTGAAGAACAGATCAGTAGCATTTTCAACCGTGTAAACGAGATCCAGAACGACCAGTAATAAAAATATAAGGATGAGATCATGGGTTACCAACTAGGTAAACGTAGTAAAGACAGACTGATTGGAGTTGACCCACGTATGGTTGCTGTAGTCGAGAGGGCTATTGAGATTTCTGAACAGGACTTCTCTGTTATCTGTGGTATGAGAACCATCGAAGAACAGAAAGCTTTGGTTGCTAAGGGTGCTTCACAAACCATGAAGTCTAAGCACCTTGAAGGCCTAGCAGTAGACCTGATGGCTTATATTGATGGAGCAAGATGGGAACTAAATCTTTATGATGAGATCGCAGATGCTATGCGTAGGGCTGCTATCGAACAAGGGGTGACTATTCGTTGGGGTGCTGCTTGGCACAAGACCTTGAACGAATGGGGAGGATCGAATGCCGAATACTTGATGAACGAATACATAGATCTTCGTCGTAGTCAAGGCAGACGACCCTTCATAGATGGTCCTCATTTCGAGATAGTGGAATAAATAAATGTCTAAAAGTAATGAGAGTAATGATAGCTGGCATTTGTCTAAGAGTGTCCCCATAACTTTAATATTCGGTCTTCTCGTGCAGGGTGCAGCTATTGTCTGGACTGTAAGCATGATGATGTCCGACATAGAAAACAACCGTGAAGATATTAAAGATGTAAAGCTTAGAGTAATTAACCTTGAAACATCTGTCCACCAACAAGCTGTATCTATGGCTAGAATAGACGAGAACATAAAGGCCATTCGTGGTGCTGTAGAAAAAATGGCAGACAGGTAATTATGATAGATCCATTCACAGCTATGGCTGCAGCTACTACTGCATACAAGGGCATTAAGAAAGCTGTTGAAGTAGGTAGAGAAATATCTGGTATGGCTGGGTCTATTTCTCAGTGGTCTAAGGCTGTGAGTGACCTAGACTTCTTAGAAGAGAAAGCTAAGAACCCACCTCTATACAAGATGTTTAATGACAACCAAGCTACAGCATTAGACATATGGTCGCAGAAGCAAAAGATCAAGGAAATGCGAGAGGAGATTAAGGCACACATCTCTTGGACTTACGGGCCTAGTGCATGGGATGAGATAGTACGAATAGAAGCACAGCAACGTAAAGAACAACGTGAGTTAGTCTACAAGAAACAAGAGTTCATAGACAACTGCATTAACTGGGCTGTAGGTATTGTAGTAGCACTAGCAGGTGCAGGGAGTTTAATAGTAGCTATGTATTTCTTGGGTGTAAAACAAGGTAAATGGTAATGACTAGACTAGATGATTGGAAAATACTACCAAGGCTAATGATGCTTGCAGTAACTGTACTAAGTTACCAAGCAGTACACTGGTTTATGTCTTTACCTGACCCTAGTGTAGCACAGTCAGGACTTGTATCAGTCTGTATGGGGGCTTTAACAGGATGCTTCGGCATCTGGATGGGGAAGGAACAAAGTAATGTTAAACATATTGACAAGCCTAGCGGGACTAGCCACTAGCGTAATAGACGGTAAGACACAGATCAAACTAACAGAAGCTGAGATCAAGAAGAAGCAGCTTACTGGTGAGATTGACTGGGACATTGCTGCCATACAAGCTACACAGAACTCTTGGAAGGACGAGTGGATAACACTGCTTTTCAGTATCCCTTTAATCCTTGCATTCCTGCCATTTGATTGGGCAGATGAGGTTGTAAGTAAAGGGTTCGCTGCACTTGAGGCTATGCCAACGTGGTATCAATACTCCTTAGGTGGCATCGTCAGTGCCAGCATAGGGTTGAGGTCAGTATCTAAGTTCTTCGGAGGTAAATAATGGCTAAAGACCCAAGACTAGAAAGAGCAGGTGTGTCAGGTTTTAATAAGCCTAGGTCTACACCTAATCACAAGACTAAATCTCATGTTGTTGTTGCTAAAGAGGGGCCTAAGATCAAGACGATCAGGTTCGGTCAGAAGGGGGTTAAGGGTAGTCCTGATGGCTCTGCACGTAACAAAGCATTCAAGGCTCGTCATGCTAAGAACATCGCTAAAGGTAAGATGTCTGCGGCATACTGGGCAAACAAAGTGAAATGGTAAAGGAGAGTAAAATGCCATATAAGAACGGTAAGAAGATGCCATACGGCAAAGGGGCTACGTCTAAGAAGCCAGTTAAAGTAGTTAAGAAAAAGATTATGGTTAAGAAATAATGGCTAAACCAGTGTGGGAGAAGAAAAGACCTAAGGCACTTGGTAAGTCTAAACCTTTAACCTCTACGCAGGAGTCTAAGGCTAAGGCTCGTGCGTCGAAGGCAGGCCGTAAGTACCCTAACATGGTTGATAACATGTGGGCAGCTAAACAATAAAGAAAACCCCGCTAAGGATAATACCTAGGCGGGGTTTATTTTATTTAAGCCTCTACGTAGTCGGCTAGTTCAGCTAGATACCACTGAGCTTTCTTCAGATCCTCTAGACCATTCTTGTATCGCCAACGATGTAGGTACTTAGCAATGTTACCTCGTAGGTAACCTACATATTCATCGTCAGTCAAGAAGTCTCTTATGTATTCGATACACTCAATAGAACCTTGACCGTAATGGGCTGGACTATTTACAGGATCTTCAAACTCAGGGAAGCAGTCACAACACCACCCATTGTCGTCTAGTAATCGGTCACATTCTTCACAGTATTCACTCATTATAACCCCTCCTTTAAGAAAGTCTTGACCCACATAGCTGTGATGTCAGACCTAACAATATCTTCTACACCAAACTCAATGATAGGTATAGGTAGTTGATGCTTCTTAGCTAAGTGAATCACCTTCGTTAAACCATCAGCCTCTTTCAAGTCTGACTGTTGTACATCACCATTAAGAACAATAGTAGACTCTTCTCCCACCCTTGTCAACAACATCTTTAACTCATGTGTTGTAATGTTCTGTGTCTCATCAACAATTATGAAGGCATTATCGAAGCTACGACCACGCATAAGTGCCAGAGGTGCCATCTCAATGTTGCCATTCTTGATCCCTGTTTCAAC